>Ga0066854_10000255_pt1 | contig 18995 bp, 22 predicted proteins | sample ETNtaG_8_FD_65494 | JGI IMG/M metagenome (GOLD analysis project Ga0066854, IMG submission 65494) | Marine microbial and viral communities from oxygen minimum zone, Eastern Pacific Ocean - ETNP201406SV75 | ecosystem: Environmental > Aquatic > Marine > Oceanic | place: Pacific Ocean: Eastern...
GGCCTGCGATTTTTTGGTGGGTTCTTTTTGAGCGATCAAGCGACCATCATCGGCGCCACCACCTGGGGTACAACTTTGGGCATCCTGCTGGCCCAGAACGAGGTCCCCGTCAACCTGCTGGCCCGCACCGAGGCCGAAGCCCAGACCTTGTCCTCCCAAGGGCGCAATGCCCGGTTTCTGCCCGACTTCCTTTTCCCCGAAGGCCTATCTGTGACCAGCGAACCCGAGTCGGCCCTGCAACAAAGCGAAATGGTGATAATCGCAGTCCCATCAGACCGGTTGAGAGAGAACGTACAACGGATAAAAGCCCATCTCCACCCGGGGATGACTGTTCTGAGCGCCACCAAGGGCCTGGAATTGCCCACCGCCCGGCGAATGAGCCAGGTGCTGGAAGATGAACTACCTGCCGAGCTCCATCCCGGCATCTGCGTGCTGTCGGGGCCAAACCTGGCCAAAGAGATCGTGGAGGGGAAACTGGCGTCCACTGTGATCGCCGGACGAAACCCCGAGGCCACCCAGAAGGCACAGAACATGCTCATGTCGGCCAACTTCCGGGTCTACACCAGCGCCGACGTCCTGGGCGTTGAACTGGCCGGGGCCCTCAAGAATATCGTGGCCCTTGGCGCGGGCATCGGCGACGGCATGGACGCCGGAGAGAACGCCAAGGCAGCCTTCATCACCCGGGGACTGGCCGAGATGACCCGCCTGGGCATCGCCGCCGGCGCGGACCCATTGACCTTCGCCGGACTGGCAGGGCTGGGGGACGTGGTTGCCACCTGCTCCAGCCGTCTCAGCCGCAACCGGTACGTGGGAGAACAGCTCGCGAAGGGGCACAGTTGGGCCGAGATAAGCGAGTCCATGGACAACGTGGCCGAAGGCGTAAACGCCACTCTGGCGGCCTTGGTCTTGGCCAAAGAACTGGGGGTGGAGATGCCCATCGCCGAAATGGCGTCTAGGGTGCTATTCGACGGCCTGTCGCCCCAAAAAGCCATGGCCGAACTGATGTCCCGGCCCGCCCGCTCCGAATGGTAGGCCCTTATCTGATCTGGCCCGGACCCAACTCCGGTCTTATCTCCAGCAACCATGCCGCAGCCACCCTCCGGTGACAGGGCTCCCCTCCAGGCTCGAAACACAGCAGCGTGAAGTCTTCTTCCGGCCTCAGGGCTTTCACCCAGTCCTGAAAATCCGCTTCCCAGTTGTAGTTGGTCTGAAGCTCTTCCCGGTACCGCTCGGTTAGGCCGGCGAAGTCCAAGGCCCCATCCCGGTAGGCGGTCAGCAACGGGCGAGAGGGATACATGAACGGCTGCACCTCCCAGCGGGTCGTCTGGCCACGGGGATGGGCCCTGGAGATGCGGTACGGTTTGCCCTCCCAATGCTCTTGGTGGTAGAAACTGGCGGTGTAGAGCATGCCTAGTCCTGCTGCTCGAACATCTTGGAATCGGCCGGCCGGGGACGCCAGATCGACTGACGCAACACGAACAGCGCCGCTCCCAAAACGATCACGCTGATATAGGTTATTGCCCGGTCGATCAGGACCAGGGCGGCGGCCGCGGTGGCGGTCAGACTGGAAAGACGCACCGCCAGCCCACCGACTCCCGATTCCACGGCCCCAACCCCGCCCGGTGTCGGAATAAGGGTTAGCAGCGAGTTGGCCAGGGTCAGGAACACGACCAGAGCGAAGCTGATATCGAAGTCCAGCGCCTCCACAACCAGATACATCCTGGCGATCTCCGCCGCCCAGCCCAGCAATCCCCACGTCGTAGCCTGCGGCACTCGCTGGAAACTGCCCATCGTTCCCTGATGGAAACGATCGTAGCGGAGAGCCAACCAGGGTGGCATCCTGCGAAGTAGCAGTCCTTTGGCCCAGGTCATCGCCGCCAATATGACGGAGAGTCCCACGACCAACGACACGGCCAAGCCCAGCACGATCCAGGTGATGCTGTTGTCCCGGTCCAAAAGGAACGGCACGGCAGCCATCATCAGCAACGCCACCAACACCATGTCCAAGGCCCGCTCGGCCAAGATGGTTCCAACGGTCCTGGAGAATGAACCATTTTGTTCGTCACGGTAGAGGTAGGCCCGGTAGGCGTCTCCCAGTCTCAACCAGCCCACGGAATTGGCGAACCAGCCCAGAAGCACCAATTGGCTACAGTAGAATAAGCCCGGGATCATCGTGCCCGGAGCAGAGGTGTTTTGCAGCAACAGCCGCCAGCGCACACCGCGGAAGATGAAGGTGGTGTAGTGCACGATTATCGCCAAGGCCAGAAGCCAGGGGTTGGAGTCCGTAACCCGGCCCCAGGTGGCGCTCAGGTCAACATCGAACCGGGTGATGATGAACACCAGGAAGAGGGCCGCCAGGACCAATGAAACGACGGCCGGCAAAGACAGTATCCGCCTTAGGATGGACGGTGGAGTGGACGCGGCTTCGCCCTGTGGGAGCTGGTTCTCGGCCATCAGCCTACTTAGCAGAACGACCGGAGCGGGAAGACCGGGAATAATGCATGGCTAGCGGAGCTGCTTGGGGAGACCGAACGTGATGTCCTCTTCGACTCCAGACACCATGGTCACCTTATCGGGGGACAGTTTTTCGATCACGCTCTCAACCAGCACCTCAGGGGTCGAGGCGCCCGAGGTGATGCCCACCTTTTTCTTGCCTTTCAACCATGCGGGGTCTATCTCTTCCGGCCCGTTGATCAGATAAGCCGGCACGCCTAGAGATTCGGCCACTTCTCGAAGCCGGTTGCAGTTGGAGCTATTCTGAGCGCCGATGACCAAGACCAGGTCAACGGTATCGGCCATCTGGTTGACGGCGTCCTGCCGGTTGGTGGTGGCGTAACAGATGTCGTTACGGACAACGGCGCCCGGAAACTTGTCTCTGATGGCGTCGATGGCCTGGGCCGTGTCGCCAACAGACAAAGTGGTCTGAGTAAGCACCGCCACTCCCTGTTCGGCTTCCAAGTCGGCAAGCACCTGGTCGGAGGTGTCGTCGATCAGAGTCATCTCCACTTGGCCCATGGTGCCCCGGACTTCCTGATGGCCGCGGTGGCCAACCAACACTATTTTCTTGCCCTCACGGTGGTATTTCTTGGCCTCATTGTGGACTTTGGTGACGAGCGGACAGACTGCGTCTATGACGCTGAGACTACGCGCCTTCGCCTTGACGAAATCTTGGGGCGGGGAGCCGTGGGCTGAGAACACCACCAGCGATCCTTCAGGTATCTCTTCGACATCTTCCACCGTTATTGCGCCCCGGCGTTCCAAGTCGTTGACCACATACGGGTTGTGCACGATCTGGTGCTTGACGTAGACCGGCGGCCCGTACTTCCTGAGGCAGATATCAACCACATCGATGGCTCGCACCACTCCGGCGCAAAATCCCCTGGGCGAACTGAGTAAGACCTCCAAGGCCTGTCCTCCTATATCTGACTCGGCGAGGGTTAAGCCCACACCTGGCATAAAACACTAGAACACTCGGTAAGATGCGGATATCTATCCCGAGTCCGATCAATGATAGCGTACGCAAACGTCTTTTCATACGTTTTAACTCATCTCCGAAATCGATGGATTTCGGCTTTTCCAGTCTCAACCCTATGCTATAATCCCCCTTGCCCTAAGTCCATCCCCGGTAGAACCATGCCCGATTACCAGCACATAATCCTAGAGAAAGACCCGGCTGAACACATTGCCAGGTTGACCATCAACAGACCCGAGCGAAGGAACGCCCTCAACGATGCCGCAACCGATGAGATGGGCCAAGCCGTCGACGATGTGGCGGCGGACGACGATATCCGGGTACTGATCATCACCGGGGCCGGGCAGGCCTTCTGCGCCGGCGGCGATCTAAATGCCCTCCAAGGCGGCAGTGACCCAGGCCTGTGGGTCTCGGAAAAAACTGACGACATCCGCCGCAGTTTCCAGGCGGCCCAGAGGGTAATGCTGGGCATTCAGCGCATGGAAAAACCGGTAATTGCCATGATCAACGGCACGGCCGTGGGGGCCGGGTTCGACATTGCCTGCGCCTGCGACATCCGCATCGCATCCCCCAAGGCCCGGTTCATGGTGGCCTATGTCCGCATCGGCCTATTCCCCGGTTTCGGCGGCACCTGGCTCCTCCCGCGGGTCCTGGGCAGCATGGGCAAGGCGGCAGAATTGCTGTTCACCGGCGACTTCATGGAGGCCGACGAAGGCTACCGCCTAGGCTTCTTGAACCGCGTGGTTGACGAGGATGAATTGGAGTCAACTACAATGGAAATAGCGCGAAAGATCGCCGCTGGGCCGCCCATCGCCATCAGACTTTCCAAACTCATGCTCTACAAAGGTCTTGAGTTTGACCTAGAAACGGCCTTGAAGATGGCCGCCGCTGCGGAGACAATCACCCTGACCTCCTACGACCATGGGGAGGGAGCTCAGGCGATCCGGGAATCTCGAAAACCATTTTACGAGGGCCGCTGATGAACCCGGTACTTGACGAACTTAAGATCTTCACCGGCAACGGTCACCCCGCGTTGGCCAAGTCTGTTTGTGACTACCTGGAGATCCCCTTGGGCGAGGCCGAGGTTTTCAAGTTTGCCAATGACAACTCCTTCGCGCGGATAAAAGAGAACATCCGGCAGCGCGACGTCTTCATAGTCCAGCCCACTTGCTTCCCAGTCAACGACAACCTGATGGAACTGCTGATCATGATCGACGCCTGCAAACGGGCGTCGGCGGGCCGGATCACCGCCGTGGTCCCTTATTACGGCTACGGGCGCACCGACAAGAAAGACCAGCCCCGCGTCCCCATCACCGCCCGTCTGGTGGCCGACCTACTCACTGCCGCCGGGGCCGACCGTCTGTTGACCATCGACCTGCACGCCGGACAGATCCAGGGGTTCTTCAACATCCCCGTGGATGAACTGACCACACTGCCGCTCCTGGGCGAATATTTCCAGGCCAAAGAGATTCAAGACTTGGTTGTGGTAGCTGTAGACATCGGCATCAGCAAGAAGGCCCGCGATATCGCCGAGCGCCTTGGCGCACCCTTGGCCATCATCGAAAAACGGCGGATCAGCAACAACGACACCAGCGAGACCATGAACGTCATCGGTGAGGTCGCAGGCAAGACCGCGCTGGTCTTCGATGACGAGATAGTCACCGGCGGCTCCATCGTTAATGCCGCCAAAGCGTTGTCGGAAGAGGGCGTGAAAGACGTGTTCTGCTGCGTGACCCACCCGGTACTGTCCCAAGACGGGGCTGAAGTCATGGCCAAGAGTAAATTTTCTGAGGTGGTGGTGACCGACACCATCCCCATGTCTCCCGAAAAACGGAACGGCAAATTCACCGTCCTCTCCGTGGCTCCGTTGCTGGGCGAGGCCATCTACCGCATCCACAAGGGCCAGTCCGTCGGCGACCTATTCAAATAACGGCCTCCCGCACTCCGTTCTTCGCCGAGGTCAGTCTCCCTCCCATTCGATTCGCGGTATAATTCGCCGTCTGGCTCAGCCAGCCAGGCTCGTTATGTAATCGCCAGCGTATTTAGGAGGCCTATTTCCCCATGTATGACTTGATCGTGAAAAACGGCATTGTAGTCGACCCGTCCCAGCACCTCCACGGCATCAGCGACGTTGCCATCGAGGACGGCAAGATCGCCAAGATCGCCGCAGACATCCCTGCCGAAGAAGCCAAGCGGATCGTTGAAGTCAAAGGTAAGGTCGTCACCCCCGGACTGATCGACCTACACACCCACGTTTACTCCGGCGTCAACGCCAACGGGGTGGACCCCGACATCGGCGGCGTTCGAGCTGGCATCACCACTATGGTGGACGCCGGAAGCGCCGGCTGCGATAACTTTGGCGGATTCCCGGCCCACATCCTGCCCAACGCCGCCACCGAGATCATTTGCTTCCTGCACATCTGCCGCACCGGGCTGAACACGACACCAGATATTTTCAGTCTGGAAAGCATCGACCTAGACAAGACCATCGAGGTTATCAAGGACAACAATGGGGTTATCTCAGGCGTGAAGGCCCGGATGGTCTCTCCCGCTCTGGAGATCATGGGTATGGAGATGCCCCGGTTGGCCAAGCGGGCTGCCATGGAGGCCGGGGTGCCCCTGATGGTGCACATCGGCGACACCATGAAGCGTTACAACGCCAATGTGATCCGTGAACTGCTGCCCATCCTGGACAAAGGCGATATCGTAACCCACTACTTCACCGCCAATCCCGGCGGCGTCTTGGACAGCAACAACAAACTGGTGCCCGAGGCCAAAGAGGCCCATGACCGAGGCGTGTGGCTGGACACGGCCCACGGCCAGATGAATTTCAGCTTCGATGTGGGGCAAAAGATCCTGGACCAGGGCGTTGTTCCCCATTGCATCAGCACCGACCTGACAGTGCCAGGGCGACGAAACACGGTGCACAGCATGACCGAGATGATGACCCGGTTCCTGGCCATGGGCTTCACCTTCGACCAGGTGGTGACCATGTCCACTGAGAACCCGGCCAAGGCCGCAGGTGTGGCTGACCGTCTCGGCACTCTGGCTGTTGGCAAGCAGGCCGACTTATCGGTACTGGAAATCAAAGACGGCGACTGGGTGCTATACGACATCCTGCGCGAAGGCATGAAGAGCGACAAGGCCGTCATCCCTGTAATGGCCATCAAGAAAGGCAAGGTCTTCGAAGCCGGTTGGGGCCCCCGCCCCTGGGGCTGGGAGCCGGACTCGGCGTAGGTTTTTCAGACTAAGCGAACATGGTTTGCGCAACGTAGGGGCACGGCAATGCCGTGCCCCTACGTTGTCGGTTCAGACCCCGTTAGACCTGACATAGCAGGTTAAAGACCCGCGCCTACGATTTTGTTTCCGGTTCGGTGTTGGCTTCTGCCTCAGGCCTGGCTTCCGGCTTCTTTTTTCGCCTGCGGAGTGGCCGGGTCAACTTCCTGATCTGGCCAGACAGGCTGAACCGGCGCTTTACATTGTCGGCGATCATAGGCGCGACTTTCTGGTTGCCGGCCACCAGTGGGGCCATCCAGCCCCGCAGTTCTTTCATGGTTGGGGTTTCCTCTTCCCAACTAGGAATCAGACACTCCATGGGGTGCCAGCGCTTCTCGCCGCGAAAGCGGGTCATCACCGTGCCGCCCGCCTCTACTACCGCCAATGCCCCGCCGGCCATGTCCCAGAGCCTGGGAGCGCCGAACATGGCGTATTGCAGCACGCCCCGGGCCGTCATGGCTAGTTCGTAGGCGATGCTGCCGGTGGTACGCACTTCTCCGGCCTTGCCCGCCAGTTTTCCCGTGAAGCCCTGGCCCACGCCAAAATAGCCAGGAACACCGATCAGGCGACTGGGCGCCGGCTCGTCTGACTCGTAAACTTTAACTGGCTCATCATCGGCGAAGCAGCCACCGCCCTTGCGGCAGTGGAGCACGAACCCGCCGTCATTGTTCGGCCAGGGCACGTACAGCGCGGCGGCCATGGGCCAACCCCGGTACAGCACGCCGATGGACGACCCAAACACGGGCAGTCCGTTCATGAAATTGGTGGTGCCATCCAGCGGGTCCAGCACCCAGAGGATATCCTTGGCCGGTTCCTCGGACTCCTTCTCTTCCTTAGTGCCCTCTTCCCCAAGGATGCCGTGGTCGGGGAAGCGTTTGAGAATCTCGGCGGACAAGTATTCCTGGGCTTCCTTGTCGGCGGCGGTCACCGGGTCGCGTTCGTGTTCGTCTTTGAACTCGACGGCTATCTGCTTGCCAAAATGCCCGGCCAAGATGCGACCCGCGCCGCGGGCGATCTCCACGGCGTGCTGTTCGATCTCCTGGGCTAAGGCATCATCCCAAAGCTGCAAAACGCCACCATTCACGCTCGAATTCCTCTGCCACGAGGCGTCTGGAGTATAGCATGGGCCAGCATAAGCCCCGCGCCTGATATAATCCTCGTTGCTGCCCAGCATCGGGCGAACTCCGGACGAATGAACAACCCCGATATATCGAGGGCTATGAGGACGAGATATGGACTTGGGACTGAAGGACAAGGTTGCCATCGTCGGCGGCGCCAGCAAGGGACTGGGCCGGGCATCCGCTCAGGTGCTGGCGGAAGAGGGCGCCAAGGTGACCATCTGCAGCCGGACCAGCGCCGACTTGGAGCAGGCGGCTGATGAGATTCGCAAGTCCACCGGCGCCGAGGTCATGACCTACGCCGCCGACCTAGACAAATTGGAGTCCATCATCGGGCTGATCGGCGCCACTGTGAAACAGTTTGGCGGGCTGGACATCCTGGTCAACAACTCAGGCGGACCGCCCCTGGCCCGCTCCCTGGACGCCACCGAGGAGCAGTGGGAGACCGCTGTCCACCGGTCCCTGATCTTCTTCGGCCGCATGTGCCGGGAGAGCATCCCCCACCTGCGGGAGCGGGGCGGCGGACGCATCATCAACATCCTGGCCAGCACGGTCTACAATCCCATCCCCAACCTGGCACTTTCGGGCGCCACCCGCATGGGGGTTGTCGCCTATTCCAAGAGCCTGGCCGACGAGGTGGGACGGGACGGCATTCTGGTCAACAACGTTTGTCCCGGGTCCATCCTCAGCGAACGCATGCTCTCCAACGTCACCTCCCGCGCCAAGGAACTAGGCATCAGCGTGGAGGACGCCATGGCCAACCGGGCTAAGGACACTGCCGTGGGCCGCGTGGGCGAACCGGTGGAACTGGCCAACCTGGTGGCCTTCCTGGCTTCGGACAAGTCCACCTACATCACCGGCACCACTATCCTGGTCGACGGCGGGCTAGTCCGCTCTGTGATGTAAGCCGGTCCTTAACCGCCTGAGCACTCAGATTCCAGAATCAGGAGACGACCTTGGCAAAAGAAACGCCGTCCCTTTGGAATTCGTCAGATGCCTATGACCGGTACATGGGTCGTTGGTGCCGGAAGGTTGCGCCGTTAGTTCTGGACTGGCTTGATGCCCCAGCCGAAAAAACTTGGATCGACATCGGATGTGGGTCAGGCGGCCTGACCCATTAGATCGCGGTAAAGTTCTCACCGTCCCAACTCATGGGCATCGACCCTTCAGACGGCTTCGTAGAGTCAGCAAAGGCGTCTGTACCGAGCGGTGATTTCCGCGTTGGAAGTGCTGTAGAGCTCGATCTCACTGACCGGTCACTAGGCCTTGCGGTCTCCGGACTGGGGTTGAATTTCGGGCTTGACAGCGGGAAAGTGATCTCCAAGATGGCTCGGATCGTGCGTCCTGGTGAAACCGTGGCGTCATACGTTTGGGACTACGCCGGGCAGATATGGATCATGCGTTATTTCTTCGACTCTGCTCGAAAGATAGACGAAGCCGCATCGGCGTTCGATGACGGACTCAACGCCTCCATCTGCCGGCCACAGCCCCTGACCGATGCATACAACGCAGCGGGTCTGGTTGATGTGGAAACGACTGCGATTGATATACAGACCCCGTTCGTAGATTTCGACGATTATTGGTCGCCGTTCCTCGGCGGCACGGGATCAGCCCCGCGATATTGCATGTCGCTGGACGAAAACACGAGAAACCGGATTAAAATTCGGTCCAAGCAAAGTTGCCGACTGGTCCGAACGGCGAGATTCTACTCGCGCCTAGGGCTTGGGCGGTGAAAGGCACAGTTCGAAACTGATTCGTTATCTAGAACTCGAGACTTATGGCATTTCAACGCAGACATATTGAGGAACCCACGGATGCTGCTGGCTTCATCGACCGAGGCAACCGATACAGCCGTAACGGCGTTTATCACAAGGCCATCGAGGACTACACCAAGGCCATCGAGTTGGACCCAGAATCCGACGACGCCTATTACAACCGCGGTTGTTCCTGGTACGAGGCGGGGAAGAATACCGAGTCCATAGCCGACCTGACCCGGGCCATCGAGCTGAACCCGATGGCCGACCATTACTTCGGCCAACGAGCCATCGTGTACATCTTCGATGACCGGCCCGACCTGGCCCAAGCCGACGAGGACGTCTGCCAGGAGTTGCGGATCCGCGCCCAAGAGGGTTGATCCGCAGGCGGCGCAACACGAACCAACGTAGGGACAGGTCTCTGACCTGCCCTTTTTGTCGTCAACCGAATCTCTTCTTGCCGTCGTGCCCCTCTCCAGACTCAACCGGGTGACGGTAGAGCAGGGCGGGTTGGAAACCCGCCCCTACGACCATACTTGTCCATCCTTAATGCTCTCCCCGCCGCGTAGGCGCGGGTTAAAAATCCGCGCCTACAGAGAATGGTGCCCCTTTTGGAACCTTTCTTCTTCCGTCTGCGTCGAATTTTATGGGCGCATTGAAGACGGTCGCCCACCGAAAAATCGGCAGAGGAGAACTAACCTACCAAGATGACCACGGCAGAAAAAACCAAAGGCTCCGTTAATTCGGGCCGCAACTACAGATTCGGGCGATTCCGCATGATAGAAGGGCTGAAGGAGATGGTCTACACCAAAAGCGTCCCTCGCCCAGGCGACAAGATTCCTGACTTTGAGCTCCAGAACCTGGACGGCAAAACTTTTTCGTCCAGCGACCTGAAAAAGACCGGGACGGTGTTGTTGGTATTCGGCTCGCTCACATGTCCGATGACCGACAGCGCAGCTTCGGGCTTCAACGAATTACACAGTAAACTTGGAGATCGGGTGCGGTTCATACTGGTCTCAGTGAGAGAAGTCACCCCGGCGACTCGGTCCCCCAGCCGCAGACGGTGGAGAAGAAGCTGAAGCACGCCGGGCTGATGCGAGACTACCATGGTCCCCGGTTCGAGGTGGCGGTGGATGAAGTTGACGGCACGTTACACCAGGCCCTGAGCCCCAAGCCGAACGCGGCCTACATAATCGACAAAGAGGGCACCATCCTCTTCCGGGCCCACTGGGGGCTAGCGACAAGAAAGGCCTGGCGCAAGCCCTGGCGGCAGTCGCCAACGGCAAGCCTATGCGCCGCTCCCAGAGTGGGGCACCATGGCGGCGATGATGCGGATGTTCCCGCATCTTCCGGTTGTCCTCGACCAGGCCGGCAAGGGCGCGTGGCGGGATATGTGGATGGGCATGCCACCCATCGCATTGACGGGGGCAGCCCTTAAGACGATGAGAGTGGGAAGGAAGAAGCGATAAGCTGTCAGCGCTATAAGCATAAACGTAGGGGGGGACCGCCCTTCCGCGGAAGGATCGCGCTATTACGTTTTATATGTGCGATTTACGTTTTCTACGATGCGGGTTTGAAGAAGGGGACCGATATCTGGTCGGTGGCCCGTTGGAAAGTTACTTCCACTGCCATGCCGATGGACACGTCTTTGGGGTCGCACTCCACGATGTTGGTGAACATGCGCACGCCTTCATCCAGTTCCACCAGGGCCAGCACGTAAGGGCCGGTGTCGAAGCCGGGCGTGCGGTTCTGGTTGGTCACGGTGAAGGTCCAGACGGTGCCCCGTCCTGATGACGGTATCCACTTTATTTCGTTGGACCAGCAGTTGGCGCAGATGCCCCGTGGGTACCACTGGTACTCGTTGCAGCTATCGCACTTCTGGATCAGCAGGGTGCCTCGACGACACATGTCCCAGAAGGTCTTGGTCTCGCCGATGATCGTTGGCAGGGGTTTGGTCCAAGAGGCGGTCATTATCTAATCCCTCCCCAGGATGACTGTGCCGCCGCTGTGACGGGAGCCCAGGGCCCCGCCGGTGCCGTGGCACAGAGCTATCTTGCAATCTGGCACCTGCCGCTCGGTCCCTTCAAACTGGCCCCGGAGCTGCCGGGTGGCTTCCAGCAACAGGAACAGACCCCGCATGCCGGGGTGGTTGGAGGACAGGCCGCCGCCGTCGGTGTTGATGGGCAGCTCGCCGCCCAGGCCGATGCGTCCGTTGAGGACAAACTGGCCGCCCTCTCCTTTTTCACAGAACCCCAAGTCTTCGAGGGTCTCCAGCACCGTGATGGTGAACGAGTCGTAAATCATGGCGATGTCGATGTCTTTCTGGGTGACCTGAGCCATCTCGAAGGCCGGCACGTGGCTCTGCTTGGCGGCTATGTACATCAGGTCGCGTTTGCCGGCGCCCTGGTGGGCCACCGCTTCTCCCGCGCCCAGTATCCAAACCGGCTTCTGCTTGCAGTTGCGGGCCAACTCGGGCGAGGCCACCACCACTGCGCCGCCGCCGTCGGTGATGACGCAGCAGTCGTTGCGGTGCAGGGGAGTCGAGACCACCGGAGAACGCATGACGTCCTCGACGGTGATGGGGTCGCGGAACAGCGCCTCCGGGTTCAGCGAGGCGTGACGGCGCATGGTGACTGCGATCTCGGCAAGTTGCTCGGACGTGGTGCCGTAGAGGTGCATGTGCCGCTGGGCAATCATGGCGTACAGACCAACGGTGGTCAGACCGTAGAGCTCTTCAAAGCTGTCGGGAGACGGGTCCAGCCGGGGATGACCCTGTCTGCTGATGCCGCCGGTGCCCACCGACACCCCGCCCGATCGGGCCTGGGTGGCGTAGGTGATGACGGCGCAGTTGATGCGGCCAGCATAGATGGCGTTCAACGCGTGCGAGAGGTGGAACTCGAACGAACCGCCGCCCACGGTGGTATTGTCCACCATCTTGGGATACATATTCAGGTAGTCGGCCAGGTTCAGCCCGCTGTTGCGGACCGACATGGAGGCGCAGAACAGGCCGTCCACGTCCTTCTTCTCCAGTCCGGCATCTTCCAGGGCCTTGATGATGCTCTCGCCCTGGATCTGTGCTTCGCTCTTGTCCGGCGCGTACCGGGTGATGTGCTCATGCACGCCGACGATAGCGGCTGCACGTCTCAGGTCAACCATTGGCTGGATTCCTCACTTAAAAAGTCTAATTTCTAATAAACAACCAAAACCGGGTAATTGACGCCAAGTAAACCCAGCTGCGCCGGTTAGCCGCCGTAGTTTAGGTTGTGGTCTCGCATCAGGATCGTCTGGTCCTCGGTGCGTGTTCCGGCTTCCAGTACCTCGCCCAGGAACAGGGTGTGGTCGCCCTGGTCAAGCTGCCCGACCACTTTGCACTCCCACCATGCAGGGGAATCCGTCAGCAAGGCGCATCCAGTCTCGGGGCCGGCCACGAAAGCCTGTCCGCCGATCGAATCGCCGTCGCGCTCCAGGGACTTGAAGAAAGTGAAAGCCGTATCAAGCTGTTCTTTACCAATCACGTTAACGGCGAAGACGCCGGTCTCAGCGATGTGGGCATGGGCCCCAGAGTCGCCCTTAACGCCCACGGCCACCAACGGCGGCGCGAAAGAAGTCTGGGTCAGCCAGTTCACGGTGGCGGCGCTAACGTCATTGCCGTCCTTGCTCTTGCTTGTCAACACATACATCCCGTAGGGGATCATGCGTAAAGCTGTCTTCTTGGCATCTTCGTCCATGATGGACCTCCAAATTATCTAGTCAGGCGTAAAAAGCCTTGGCGAATATTGGCCTCATTATCGCCGAGCACGCCTGGGAACACAAGGCTGCAAATCACGGCTGGGTTACCTGCCCGGCAGCAGTACCAGTCCAACGCCTTTTATGCCTGCCCGTAGACCCTGAACAGCCCCCAGAGGCCAGCCTCACCGTAGGGTTCCCGGTGGTCTCCGTAGAGATAATCTCCGAGCAGGGCGGAGCGGACGCTGGCGCCCGATTCTATGTCGACGGTTATGGCTTCCAACGCCCCGATTTGAACCGAGCTCAGCATGTTGGAGCCGGTCAGTTCCGGTTCCAACGGCCATCGGTGTCCCTCGATGGAGACCACCCCGGCATGCTCACTGTAGGGAACCCATACGTGCGCCCGCACGCCGTTCCCATGTAGGCTTCCAGCAACGGGGTGGCCGGATCGCCGTGAGTGTCGGGGTCGAACACCAGCGAGGCGTCTCGGTTGGCCAGCAGTCGCGGCGCCAAAAGACAAGTGCTACCAAAGCGGATACAAGGACTAGTAGGCGTTTCATCCGACTTCTCCCGAGAGATATATTCCGCCGTTGAGTCCCTGACGGTCTTCACCGTCGTTACGGGCATTCGTAGCTGGGAATCCATGGCAGCGCAGGCGCGCGTCAAGACTAATGTGAATATTTTCTCAAAATGCTCAGTCGTCTGTTTTTGAATTTTGCGTCATATCTGGCAGACCTTCCCTCAGCAACGCGTTGCAGCTATAGTATTGCCGCACGAATATTCGCACCCGGCCACCGGCCATTTTGCGCGGTGCCAGGGCTGTTTATCCAAATCGGTTGATCAAAAAAACCGGCTGGGCAAGATGACGAAAGGGGGAGAGTCTATGCTAGCGATCTTGGGAGGAACCGGGCCGGAAGGAAAAGGGTTGGCCCTGCGGCTGGCCTTGGCCGGAGAAACGCCGATCCTCGGGTCCCGCGACGCAGCCCGGGGCGCGTCCGTAGCCGAGGAATTGGCCCAGTCTGCATCAGGCATAACGATCGAGGGCTCGGACAATGCTGGGGCTGTAGCGGCTGCTGACGTGGTCTTCCTCGCTTTCCCCTACGAGGGTCAACGCCCGGTGTTGGAAGACCTGGGCCAGGCGCTTAAGGGCAAGATCGTGGTCAGTGTCATCGCCCCCATGAAGTTCGAGCGGGGCAAAGGCGCCAGCGCGGTGGAAGTCGAGGCAGGTTCCGCTGCCCAAGAAGCCCAGGACATGCTGTCGGATTCTCAGGTGGTAGCCGCCTTCCAGAACGCCAGCGCCGAGGAATTGCTGGATCCCGGCGTAACCATGGCGGGCGACGTTGTGGTCTGCTCAGACCATCCTGAAGCCAAAAAGCTGGTGATAGGGCTGGCCAATAAGATCAAGGACCTGCGCGGCGTGGACGGCGGCGGTCTGGCCAATGCCAAGTACGTGGAACAGATAACGCCTTTGCTGGTGAACATTAATCGCATCTACAAGATTCATGCCAGCATCAAGATAGTGGGAATCGAATAATCAAACCGATAAGAAACGAGGGTGAGCAACATGCCTAGAGTAGTGATTGACCTCAATACCCCCAGCGGGCTGGCCGCGGTGAATGGACAATGGAAGTTCGCCCAAGGGCTGGTGCCCGGCGAGCCCAACGAGGGCCTGGTATCCCAGCTTGAAGGGACTCCGGCCCGGCTGCCGGACTATGACGACTCCGGCTGGGAGGTGTGCACCGACCTAGGCAAGTGGATCACCCACGGGTTTTCATTCGTTTGGTACCGGATCAATGTGACATTCCCGGAGACCGTAGACGGCCATCCCACCAAGGGTGTCAGGGTCCAGTTTGAGACGTGCATCGACGATTACGGAGAACTGTGGATCGATGGAGAATGCGACCGGAACCGGGGCGCCGTCCAGGGGTTCAACGTGCCCCAGCGGGTGCTGATGACAGACGATGTGCAGCCGGGCGAGCAGCACACCATAGCGCTGTTGGCCGCCAACGGACCTATGGCTGCCCCGGGCGGAGCAGTCTTCGTGCGCTACGCCAATCTTGCCTTCGAGTGGCGGGAACCCGGGTACTAGGACAATAGGTCACTAGGTCAGTCTGGGTCTTGGGCCAGAGGACGGGCGCGATTCTTCTTCATCGTCGTCGTCGTCGTCGTAGCCAAGAACGTTGTCCGCAGGCTCGAATCCCATGGCCTCAAGGTCGATTCGCAGCTTGCGGCAGAATACCTCGGCGCTCTCGTTCACCGGCAGCGTGATCTCAACCATGCCGTCGGCGACCCTTTGGATGGAGCCGGGGTCTTCTTTGGTGAGTTCAACGCGGACCGACTCGCGGTGTATCCCGAGCGCGTCGGTTACCTCGAAGATCGCCTCCATGTCTTCCATGCCGATCAGTTCTTCAGCCATCACCGTCCTCTCCGAAAGTGTTTCCAGAGGTATGGGTTAATCTTGGAATTTAGTCTTGGGTTTAATCCGAGATTTAATCTTAAATTTAATCTTCTGGCGGCCATTTGGTGCCGCCTTGCAGCGGCAGGTCACCTTGACCGGCGGCTAAAGCTTCGGTCACCAGCCCAACGAATTCTTTCAAGATGACCTCTCCCCAAGCTTGGGCGCGCTCCACCCGGTAAGATGTGCGCCGGCCCCGTTTGGCTCTTCGTTGTTCGGCTTCTTCCAGTCCGGCCGTTTCCTCGTCGATTGCGGCATCCATGGCATCGATGTCGGGCACCAGGGTGTTGGCGGTCTCAATGAACCGGACCATCTGGTGCATCTCCTGGTCCATAACCACGAAGATGGGCACGGTCCCCGCACGGTGTTCCGGCAGCAGGCTGTTGCTCAACTCCAGTTCGTCGTCCCGGTTGAACACCTGAAGGGAGATGTTTGGCGTGCTGTCGGCCAGCTTCAGGATCACCGGGGTCGTGCTCATGGCGTCGCCGCACCAATCGGCGGTGAACACGGCCAGCTTGACCGGCCCGCTCAGCCCATTGAACAGGCCCAGCGAATCGGCCGGGACTTGGACCGTGTCGTAGATGGCCACGAACGGGTCTTTGTTGACCTTGATCTGGTCGATATATTGTTGGGTCGTCATACCCTGTCCGAATTTCTCTTGGTCTAGCCTGGTTTCCTGTGTAGATGCCACAACGCCACCCCCAGGGCTGAATATTACGCGCCTAGTTTCTCAATATTGGCCGCAGTTGGCAATGGGCTAGCTAGAACTGCCCCGGCTCGACGTTTTCCGTAATCATGCGTCATGCTAGAATTGGTCGTCCAAATTTCGTCGAAACCGTCTACGAAACCATTGAAGTTCCATAGCTACCGGAGGCTGCAACTTGACGGATGAAGCCAACACCCCTTTCCTGAAATACGCCATATTCTGCAATGACACTTCAGAGACCGACGACGGCGAACTCACTCTGAACGGCATCATCGATCTCTTTGAATTGCCCGAGCCCGTTGAATCGGACGATTCTGACGACCCGGTGCTGGCCACCGTTGATTACGACCTGGCCTTCTGCATCGGCGGGGTCGAGCCGGGCGACCACTACCTGTTCGTCACGCTGAAGACGCCCGGCATTCCCCTGGAGACTCCCCCGGCGCAGAAGGTGGAATGGGAAGAGGGGATACTCTTCCAGCGCTGGATCAAGACTTTCCGGATTCCCGTGCAGAAGCCGGGCATCCACTCGGCAGCGATCCTCTTCGACGGCATACCCCTGGGCGAGGCGACTTTCTTGGTGCGGTTCAAGAGCAAACAGGCAGAGGCGGAATCCTAACTTTGAAAAGCCCTACGGAAGTTGAATCCAGTATATCGCTTGTCTATAATTGGAACGAGCCTAGAGACGTCTGAAAAACAACCCCGTCAATGGAGCTTAACAGTTGGCTAATCAGACCGGCAAACGCTACGTATGCAGCAAGTGCGGTTCCGAGTTCATCGTGACCAAGGGCGGCGACGGCGCCATCGCCTGTTGCCAAACCTCCATGGAACTCAAGTAGAAATACCCCCAAATAAATCCCCCGGAGGACCGCCAGATGGCCAACCAACTCGGCAAGCGATACACCTGTGAAGTCTGCGGCAGCAGCGTGCTCTGCACCAAGAGCGGCGAAGGCGAGATAGACTGCTGCGAAAAGACCATGGAGATTCAAGAACCCCGCAAGCTGCCGTCTTCAGACTAACGCCAGCGCCAACCCCGGGTAAGAAAAGGCCCCTTTTCACACCGATGAGAGGGGGCCTTTTTTACACATCAACGGTCTGTAAATGCGCAGCCGGATTTGCCTAGAGGGGGTGCCTTCATTTATTCGGCAGAATCTTTGGTCTCCGGGTATTCATATGATCTTCTCCGATATGTCCTTGTTTGTTGCCGATCGATTGCCATAATCAGTTCGGTCGCATGATAGTTATCGTCCACGTTACCCTCCCGTTGTAATAATTCAGTAATAGCAAACAAATCCCTTTACCAGAATGCTCAAACCCTCTGGTTTGGTGTGATTTGTCTGAAGGGAGGACAAAGGACGCTACTTTCTAGACCCAGCGGGGTTGCGTATTTAGGGGGACGCCAAAGAGGTGTTTGCCGACCTCTTCGCGGACCAGGTCGGGGGTGCTTACGGCGTGGAGCGTTCCCATGCGGACATCCCGGTAGTACCGCTCAAAGTTGTCTCTTTCGTACAGCCCGTGGGCGCCACGCACTCCGAATAGCCGATCGACGGCTTTCTGGGCGTTCTCCCTGGCCACCAGTCCAGCCATCTCCATGCGGGAGGCGTCCATCGGGACGAAATCTTCGCCGGCTATGGCTTTGTTGGTGATGGAACGGGCCTCTTGGACCAGAAACGCCCGGCCCGACTCGACCCACATCGCGGCGTCTGCAACGGCGAACTGGTTGCCCGGCATGCTGCCTCTGGTTCCCCCCCCCAGGGTCATGCTGCGGGTCTTGCCGAACTCGATGGTCTCATCCAACGCAGTCTGGGCCACCCCCAACATCATGGCCGACATCCAGACCCTGGCCTTGGTCGGCACCTTCAGGGCAACCGGTCCGTTGGGCAGCCACGATTCGTGGGCCGCAGGGAGGACGGCCACGGGCGCCATGTCTTCGGCGACGAACACCTGGTCGAGCAGCACGTCGTTGGTCATGGAGCCCCGGGCCGACATGGACAGCCAGGTCTCTTCGATGGTTAGTCCGGGCTGGGAGGTAGGCACCAGCATCCAACGGTTGTCGCCGTCCACCATAGTGCTGAGGAACATCCAGGTGGAGATGTTGGAACCGCTGACGAAGGGCCAACGCCCTGTAGCGACAAACCCGCCGGGCGCCGGTTTGGTGTCGCCACCGGGGATGGCGGCGTGGGAGATCAATGACCCGCTCTCGACCACGTCTTTGAGCAGTGAATGAGCGCCTTCGCCCATCATGCCCAGGGCCCTATTGCAGAAGACCGAGTGGTTGCCCATGACCCAGGCGGTTGAGGCGCAGGCCCCGCCAATGATCTCGTATAAGGCGATCTGGGTCACCAGGTCTGCTTCGTTCCCGCCGAGGTCAGCGGGGATGGCGACGGTCAGGAGCCCGGCATCGTGCAGGTCCCGAATGTTCTCCACCGGAACCCGGCGCTGCCGGTCGGCCTCCGGGGCGCGCTCCGCGATACGCGCCGCAGCCTGCTTG
>Ga0066854_10000262_pt1 | contig 18462 bp, 18 predicted proteins | sample ETNtaG_8_FD_65494 | JGI IMG/M metagenome (GOLD analysis project Ga0066854, IMG submission 65494) | Marine microbial and viral communities from oxygen minimum zone, Eastern Pacific Ocean - ETNP201406SV75 | ecosystem: Environmental > Aquatic > Marine > Oceanic | place: Pacific Ocean: Eastern...
GTAGTTGCCCAATGAATTGGGCAACTACAAAATATATATAAACTTTCTTTATTCCCCGTGCCAGTTACCAGCTCAAAAATTTCCCTATATGTGAAGTAAGGTAGGAAGTGGAAAAATTTATTTTGGGTTGATTTGCGTGATGTGGAATTCCTGCGGAGATTTCCCCTGGTGTGTTGCCATTGCCGCTGTGATGGCCGCCACAATTGCAGGAGAGGTGCCACCACTTGCTGGTGAGGCGGTCTTGGCCTTTGCTTTAGGCGCGGGTGGTTCTACATAAGGTATCAGGTGCACCAGTAATTTGATGGTGTAAATAAGGATGACCAGTACAATAAAAATCACCGCCATGGCGATGCAGGAGACGATCAGAGATGTGAGTACTGTTGAGTCCATAACGTAATTAAGGTAAAGCGACGATGTTAGAGATTGCTTCTGTTACCACCTGGGCATGATCTGCACCACCACCGCCAGTCACATCGCCAAAAAGTGATATGAATACGCCAGCGGCAACCGCGCTTCCTATTACTCCTGCCACATTGGGTCCCATCGCGTGCATGAGTAGGAAATTTGACCGGTCTTCTTCCGCTCCTACCTTTTGCGAAACACGAGCCGCCATGGGAACTGCCGACACTCCCGCCGAACCGATCAACGGATTGACTTTACCACCTGAAAGTTTACATAAGATTTTTGCGAAAATAACCCCACCTGCCGTTGCCATGCAAAAAGCGAGCAAACCAAGGACGATGATTTTAATTGTTTCCAATCTCAGAAAAGAATCGGCAGTCATGGAGGAACCTACCGCAAGCGCAAGCAAAATAGTGACGATATTGATCAAGTGAGTTTCCGAAGTTTCGTGAAGCCTGGCGGTGACTCCCGATTCGCGAAAGAGATTCCCCAGCATCAGCATTCCAAGTAGAGGGGTGACTCCTGGAAGCATCAGACAGCAGACGATGGTCACAACGACAGGGAAAATGATTTTCACCGTCTGCGATATCGGTTTCAACTGCTCCATCTTGATTTTTCTTTCTTCGGGCGTGGTCAGCCAGCGCATGATCGGGGGTTGAATCAGGGGGACTAGTGACATGTAAGAATACGCCGCCACAGCTATGGGTGCCAGAAGATGGGGCGCCAGTTTACTGGCAATGAAAATAGATGTTGGCCCGTCGGCGCCTCCAATAATTCCTATGGCGCTCGCTTCCTTGAGATCGAATCCTAAAAAAACCGCCCCGACCAGTGTTGTGTAAACACCTATCTGTGCGGCGGCACCCAGTAGAAGCGTTGAGGGATTAGCCAGCAAGGGCCCAAAGTCTGTAAGTGCTCCTACTCCGAGGAAAATCAGAGGAGGTAATATTTCGTGCTTAACACCCTGGTAAAAGAAATTTAAAAGTCCGTCAACATCCGTACTCATCATCATGCTGTGCGGGAGGTTGGCGAGAAGGCAACCAAACCCTATCGGCAACAGAAGAAGCGGCTCAAATTTTTTCCAGATAGCGAGATACAGCATGACGCAGGCAACTACAATCATCACCCCGTGTCCAAGCGTGAGGCTTGAGAATCCAGTTGATCCTACAATTTTAGATGCGGCGTCGCCGAAAGTGAGTTCCATGAGTCGTTGGGATTAGAATCTAGCCGATAACCAGTAAAGGATCATCTGTTTTTACGTTTTGTCCTTCCTGGACCTGGATGGAACTTATTGAACCATTTGCAGTGGCATGAATTTCGGTTTCCATTTTCATGGACTCCATAATTATAACAACATCACCTTCACTGACCTGATCACCCACCGCCACTTTTAGAGAGAAAACCGACCCTGGAAGCGGCGAGGTCACAGTCGTTCCACCACCTGCGGGAGCTGGAGCGGCAGGAGCCGGCGCAGGTGCCGCAGATGTTGCCGGGGCGGCTACTGCCTGCTGTGGAGCGCCGCCAACACTCACTTGTACAGAAAAGGCCTGTCCGTTGACATTGACCGTATACGTTGCACTGCCCCCTGTCGCGGGAGCCGCGGCCTGAGCCGCAGGGGCCGCAGGTTGTGCGGCGGGTGCTGCCGGATCAGCCGGGACGATTCCTTTAGCGCGGTTATCAAAAAACTGTAAGGCAACTTTGGGAAAGAGAGCGTATGAAAGCATGTCTCCTTCTGAAGTGCACTTGCCTTCGCATTCTTTGACTACCTGTTCCCATTCAGGTTCAAGGAGGTCGGCGGGTCGGCAATCGATCACCTCTCCTTTTTCCACAACCTTCGCAAGTAAGTAAGGATCAAGCGTTGCCGGCAGTTTTCCGTATTTGCCAAGAACGCATTCGCGGGTTTCTTTGGTAATCAATTTATATCGTTCACCGGTCAATACATTCAAAGTGGCCTGTGAGCCTACGATTTGGCTGGTAGGTGTAACCAGTGGAGGATAGCCCATGTCTTTTCGTACGCGGGGAACTTCCAACAGAACATCTCCAAGCTTGTCTAGAGCGTTTTGCTCCTTCAACTGGTTTTCCATATTGGAAATCATTCCTCCGGGAATTTGCGATTTGAGAATGTTGATGTCGACGCCTTTGAAGTCACTCTCGAAAGCCGCGTAATTTTTCCTCACGTCACGAAAGTAAATTGAGATTTCTTCCAGCAGGCCCAAATCAAGCCCGGTGTCCCTGGGCAATCCTTTTTGAGCGGCGACAATACACTCGGTTGCGTAGTGCGATGTTCCCATCGAAAGGCTGGAGATGGCGGTATCCACCATGTCTACTCCGGCATCTATAGCGCTTTGCAGATTCATTCCTACCAGACCGGTGGTGGCGTGTGTGTGCAAATGAATTGGCAGGTCAATTTCTTTTTTAATTCCACTAATCAACGTTTTGGTTGTATGGGGCGTGAGCAATCCAGCCATGTCCTTGATGCAGATGATGTCTGACCCCATATCCACTAAACCGCGGGCCATCTTTATATAAAGGTCAAGATTGTGGACGGGGCTTACCGTGTAGCTGATACAACCTTCAACCGTTTCGCCGCATTTTTTAACCGTCTTCACCGCTGTTTCGATATTTCTCAAGTCATTGAGAGCATCGAATATTCGGAATATATTGATTCCCACGTCGCACGATTTTTTAACGAAACGCTCAACGACATCATCTGCATAATGCCTGTATCCGACGCAGTTTTGCCCTCGTAACAGCATTTGAAAAGGCGTGTTGGGGATGACTTTTTTAAGTTTAAGGACTCTTTCCCAGGGGTCTTCATTGAGAAAGCGTAGACAAGAGTCAAATGTGGCTCCTCCCCACATTTCCAGGGAGAAAAAGCCGACCTGATCGAGTTTTTCACCGATCGGCAACATGTCCTCGGTACGCATTCGAGTGGCCAGGAGGGACTGATGAGCGTCCCTTAATGCAACCTCGGTAACTTTTAGTGGCGTGCTGGATGTATCCATATTTCAGAACCCTTAATAGCATTCCCCAAATGGGGAGTTGGTTGGATTGAGCTTTAAACTCGCTTGACCACACAGGTACCGGTGCATCGGCAGGGTTGAATCTAACAACCTAAATGCCAGGCAACCTATACACCTATACCGGGAACCCGGGAATCTTAAGATAATCTATATGTAAAATCAAATCTTATTTACGCCACGCCATGGGCAGGAAAAGCAGCATGATACCAAATATTTCCAACCTTCCCATTAGCATGAAGGTAATGAGGATACCTTTGCCCATGAATGGAATATCGGCATAAGTGCCCATGGCTCCCACTTGGCCCAATCCGGGGCCAATATTGAAAAGGCAAGCTATTGATGCAGATATCGCAGTGGGCAGATCGACTCCCATCAGGGACAGAAGGATACAGCCCAAGGTTGCGAATCCCATAAAAAAACAGGTGAGGGCGACCACATTAGTCAGGTCATCGGGTTTGACAGATTTCCCAGCTACTTTCACATGAAAGATCGCTCGAGGATGGACCAGCTTTTTCAGTTCCCTGCGGATGATTTTGAACAGGATGATAAAGCGGATTGCTTTTAACGATCCGCTGGTTGAACCGGAACAGCCGCCGACCATCATGATCACCAGCATAAATATTCTTAGAAAATTGGGCCAGGCATTGAAATCGTCCGTTACGAAACCAGAAGTCGTATTGATGGAAACAATATTGAATGCGGCCTTGCGAAACGATTCGTCCAAAGTCAGGTCTGGTCTGGAGGAGGCGAGTCCCCAGGTTGCCAAGGCAATGCCGATGACAATCATCGTGCTGTAAAAACGCAATTCAGGATTTTTGAACACGGTCGCGAAATTTCCGTTGATCAGTTGGTAATGGAGAGCAAAGCTGATCCCGCCAAGAAACATGAACAGGATGGAGATGGATTCCACATAGCCGCTGTTAAAATAGCCGATGCTCGCGTTGTGAGTAGAAAATCCGCCTGTAGCGACAGTGGAAAGGCTGTGGCAAAGAGCATCGAAAAACTCCACCTCCCCTAATGTCAGGAGAATTAACTCAAATACGGTCAATACGACATAGGTTTTCCATAAAATTTTTGCTGTTTCCGCGAGTCGGGGTTGCATGCGCTCTACGGTGACACCGCCAGGGACCTCGGCCTTGAACAAATGTGCGCTACCAATTCCCAGTGCGGGAAAAATCGCCATGGAAAGCAGAATGATTCCCATTCCTCCCAGCCACTGAGTCAGGCTTCTCCAGAAAAGAACTCCGCGCGGCAACGAATCGATATCCGTGAGGATCGTCGCCCCTGTAGTGGTGAACCCACTCATACTTTCAAAGAAGGCATCTATGAAATCGGGACAAGCCCCTGACAGGTAATAGGGGAAAGCGCCAGCCAATGCGACGGCTATCCACGATAACGCGACAATCGCAAACCCTTCCCTGTCTCTCAGTTTTTCGACACCCGAGGGCAGAATTTTCCACAACGTCAGGCCGATCAAAAATGACACCACAAGGGTCAGGGTAAACGCTTGTGTCTCTGTCATGAATCCAGGCAGGGACTGGTAGTCGTAGTAAAACGATATACCTATGGGCAGGACGAGTAGTCCTGAAAGGAGGAGGAGGAGAACTCCAACTACGTTGAAAATCGCAAGGATATTCATCAGAAGCGGAAAAAGTGTCTTTTTCGTCCGAAAAGTTTTTCGATTTTGTCGATTGCCGAACTCAAAGCAACGACAATGACAGAGTCGCCTTCCAGAATAGTGAGTTCATCGTCGGGCACCATCATTTCATCCTGGCGAAGGACGGCCCCGATGATGGCATCTTTAGGGAACTTCAACTTGGAGATTTTGTTTCCAGCAATGGTTGAGTTGGCATCCACGACCAGTTCCATCACCTCCGCGTTTTCGATGAGCTTGAATACCGAAATCACGCCACCCTTGCGCAAATGTTTTAGAATCGCACTGACGGTGATCAGTCGCGGGTTAATCGTGATGTCCATACCGATGGAATCCAGGATAGGCAGGTATTCAGGATCGTTGGTGATTACCAGTGCGCGTTTCGCGCCGTATTTTTTTGCCAGAAGAGCCGCCAGGATATTATTTTCGTCATCATCGGAAAGTGCCATGAAAAAGTCGGCATCCTTCATATTGATATCATTGAACAGGTCGAGATCGGTTCCAGTGCCATGATGCACCAGGGTTTTTCTGAGCGTGTCAACAGCTTTATGTGCGGCATCGCGCGATGGTTCAATAATGCATACGTCCTTTACGATTTCCTCTAATTTCTTAGCGAGGTTGATTGATACACGGTTGGCTGAGAAGATGACAATTTTTTCTACCGCATCGACAGTCTTATTTAGCATTGGCAATAAAAACGGCAGGAACTCTTTATACACCATCGTGTAAATTCTATCGCCTGTTTGCAGAATATCTTCCGGTTTGGGGATGATGAGTTTCCCCCCGCGTACGATAGCAACGATGAGGATTAAGTCCAGATCCGAGATACTGGCAAGTTCCTTAATGCTTTTCCCCGTCAGGGGAGCATTTTCCGGAAGATCAAATTCGCGCAATAATACCCTGCCTTGAGCAAACTCCGCCACGTTCACCGCTCCCGGTGTTTCCAGGAGTTTAATGACCGTGTCAATAATGATTTCTCCCGGATTAATCGCGTGGTCAATGAACAATTCTTCCGGCGGGAAGACCTGACCGGATCCTGTGAATTCCATACTGCGAAGGCGGGCGAATCGCTTTTGGATATTGAACTTGGAGGCCAGGAAACAGACCATCATGTTGATCTCGTCCTTGTTGGTGACGGCGATCACCATCTCCATATTGCGGATTCCGGCTTTCATCAGGACACTAGGCAGGCAGGCATTGCCGCGGACCGACATTACATCCAGCGTATCTGAGATACGGCGAATTTTTTCAGGATCTTCGTCAATGATGGCGATGTCATGGCCTTCCTGGGAAAGCTCTTGGGCCAGGTTAGTGCCAACGATGCCCGCTCCAACTATCAGAATTCTCATAATGAATATAAACTGGGTAAATGGCGGGGTCCGGCGTGAACCCCCGGTTGATCAAAATAGCAAGGGCACATAAGGACAGGGTCGTCCAGTTATCGTTTTTATTTTTTGTTCAGGAATCTCAAGAATTCAGAATCTTCAGATAAAAGGATGGTGGTATCTGTTTTTAAAGATTTTTTGTAAGCCTCCATGGAACGAATGAAGGAATAAAACTTAGGATCTTTTTCAAATGCTTCCGCGTATATCTTCGTTGCTTGTCCATCGCCTTCGCCACGAACGGTTTGTTCCTGCTTGTAGGCTTCAGCAATAAGGATTGTTTTTTCCTTGTCTGTTTCCGCGCGAATCTTGGTGGATTCTTCTTTTCCTTCCGACCGGTATTCCATCGCGATACGCTGACGCTCTGTGCGCATGCGGTTGAAGATTGAATTTGCGATTTCCGGCGGCAGGTCAATCCGCTTAATCCGGACATCGGCCATTTCAATTCCATACTCGGCGGCTTTTTTGTTCGCTTCCATTGTCACCTTGTCCATAATTGTTTCCCTGTTTTCGGTAACGATATCGTGGAGATCGTGAGTACCTATCTCAACGCGAAGTTCAGAGTAGACGATATCATCGAGTCGGGCACGGGCACCGTTTTCAGAGCGCACTGTTTCCAGAAACTTCAATGGATCGGTAATGCGATACAAAGAAAAATTATCAATCAGCAGGTTCTTTTTATCCCGCGTGATGACTTCGGTAGGCGGTGAATCGTTATCCAGCAGTTGCTTGGAAAAAAAACGAACCTTTTGCATGACCGGAATTTTGAAATACAATCCGGGTTCGGTAATAATTTCCTTAGGCTTTTGCAGTTCGAGCAGAACAGCCGTTTGTGTCACGTGCACGGTGAATATCGAGGTCGACATGATTGAAGCGACCAGTACCAACCCTATAATAAGTCCATTTTGTTTCATGATCGATTATCGCCCGGTTACGTTGTCAAGTGCTCCCGGTCTCAACGGAAGAATCGGCAGAACGCCCTGTTTATTGTTTCCCATTATAAATTTCTGCATGGAAGGCAGAACTTCTTCCATAGTATCCAGATAAAGCCGTTTTCGAGTAATGCTCGGCGCTTTTATATATTCGTTATATTGCGACATGAATCGTTGGGCATCACCCTCAGCTCGACTGATCTTTTCCTGGCGATAGGCTTCAGAAGCCCTGACGATTTGAGCGGCCTGCCCACGAGCCTCGGGAATCACCGCGTTACGATATCCCTGTGCTTCATTGATCATCCGTTCTTTATCTTCGCGCGCAGACACAACGTCTTTAAACGCCGCCGCCACCTGTTCAGGTGGGTGGACATCCTGCAATTGGATGGTCACGATCTGGATGCCAGACTTATGTTTGTCCAGCAGTTTCTGGATTTGTTCCTGAGCATTCAATTGAATTGCCGCTTTACCCGTTGTCAACGCCTCGTCAATCTTTCTGCTACCGACTATTCCGCGAAGGACTGTTTCAGAAACGTTCCGGACCAGCTTGTGCACCCGCCTGACATTGAACAGGTAAGACACTGAATCCATCACCCTGTATTGAACAACGAGATTGATGTCGATTATATTCTGGTCACCTGTGAGCATAAGTGATTCAGCAGGAACCTTTTGCAAAGACCCGCCCCGTACCGTGCGGAATCCGATCTCCGCGCGACGGATTTTTTTTACTTTTGGAGTGCTCACATGTTCGATGGGAGAAGGGAATTTGAAATGCATTCCGGGTGTGGTGATTCGGGAAAAATCCCCGAAGGTCACAACGACCCCTTCTTCGTCCGGTTCAACAAAGTAAAACGTTCCCGGAATAATCCAGACCAGTAACAGCAGTCCGACTATTATCCAGAATATGGAAGGTTTAAATTTTGGGATCTTGATTTGAGGGATATCAAAGGGAGGTTTGTTGGTCGGTCCCCCGCCCTGACCTCCGCCACCCCGTTCACCAGGTTTTTTAGATTCGTGTAAGTCGTCCCAAGGCATCGTTTTTTCCAGTAGTTATTAATTTTAGTGCCAATCGAGCTACGCTAACAAACTGCATACGCAATGTCAATATACCCTAGAAGGATAAGATTGAGAGAAAAATCTTTTGCTGATATTTTTGAAAGAAAACTTGGTGTGCGTTTTGCCAGGACAAGGAATTTGTTTTCCTGGCTTCATTGTAATGATCCTTAACTGACCGGATTGCAGGTGTTTTCGTACGACTAAATTATATATGTGATTTTAACTTAAATTCGTATTAATCCTTATGTGTACATGCCCTCTAATGTTTTTGGAGAACCATCATGTTTAATAAGACCTTGTGCAAGTTGGTGATAGGAATTTTTTTTGTCACTGCTGCTGGTAGCAAGCCCCGCTTCAGCCAGGTATAAATTCGCAGATAAAAATATAAGGGTGACAGCTTCAGGTGATTTACCAATGGACTCCGGTTTGAATCCGGGCATTTTCCCCGTAGCCTGGAGTCCCGCAACTTTGAGCAACCCCTGTACTTTAATTGGAGGGATGAGAGAACCAGCGATGCGGACCAGTTCGCCGAGGTCGAATGATCCGTTATCTATAGCGAGCTCGAATTCAGGGTTGGCGAGGAATTTGCGCACCTGTCTCGATAGCTCTATTTGGTTATTTTGCTCCAGACCCAACTGTATAGAGTTGCAGGTTGAGTTCCTGTTCCTTAACCGCCACATCCAGACTCACATTGCCAGAGATGTCGGTCGATGGCAGGTCTCTTCCGGCACGAACCCTATTGTTTGCGAAGCCAAAGGTTCCACCCAGAGTGACTTTTTACTAAGATCGTGGGTTGAAAAATTCAGGTCGGTAGCCGTTCTGGGTTTAAAAACAATTTTCTGTTGCCGGTTTTTGGAAAACTCAATATTATGACCTTGCTCGTCTGCGGGAGGAACCATCTTTACATTTAATTTTAAATCGATTCCCGAAAGATTGGCCGAACCCTGAGCCGATAAATCGAGCCCGTCGAGTCGAGCTTTCATTTGACCGTCCATATCAAGATTGAGCGGGATATTTTTTATCGCCAGTTTTTTTTAATTAATCGCGAACGGGATGGGAGGAGTATTCGCTGGTTTATCGTCCTGCTTTTTTGGAGATCCGTCGGCTCCACCGAGTTCCAGCAGAGGTTGAAAATTCCATGTCCCGTTTTTTGAAATGGCGTGAACGGCAGGTTAGTCAACGATGATTTGGTTAATGACAAGCTCACCCCGTATGAGTTGGGTGAGGTCATAATCGAGAACGACACGGTCAATGCTGATGATAGAGCTATTCGTTCCCCGCCCGAGTTTGTTGAGGCTCACTCCGTGCATCAGGCTAAGATCGATACGTTGGATATTTACCGGTGTCTTGAGAATGCGTGACAACGTTAGGGGTGTTTTCCTGTTCTGAGTCTTGTTTCATAAGTAACTGTTCAAGTCAGATGGCGTTTTAGAAATCCGACCACCGCCTCTGTCGTATCGCGGATGAAATCCAGGTCGAGCGTGTCCAGTGTATCAGAGGCCTGATGGTAATTTGGGTTTCTGAAGAACGCGGTATCGGTAATCATGATAGCGGGAATGCCATGTTCCCAAAAAGGAGAATGGTCGCTCAAACGAACTTCAGTAAACTCATCACCCTGTCCGGGTACGATGAGTTGTTCTATTGGCAGGGCGGGTTCAGAGTCACGCATTCCCTCAGTTATCTGGTGAGCCAGTTTTGCCGAAGGTTCGTTGCCAACCACCGCTATAAAATCGCCTGTGTCCGGATAGCGGGTGGGGTCCACATAAACCGGATAACTTTGCGAACCGGGTGTACTGTCCCGATAGCCCACCATTTCCAGAGAGATCATCCCGCAGAATCCTTTGTTATTTTTTTTAGTTTCTACGATGTGGTGATGGCTTCCAAGGAATCCGTATTCCTCCAGCGTGAAGGCGGCGAACACCAGAGGTGTTTTGAGAGGAACAGACTGCAGGCAATGGGCTGTTTCCAGTAGAGCCGCCACAGCGCTTGCGTTGTCATCGGCACCGGGCGACCCTTCAACCGTATCATAATGCGCGGCAAGGACAAACGGATCGAGGTCACCGGCAGTTCCCTTTTTATATCCCAGAATATTGTCTGATGCCCCTGCTTCAAAAGGAACCTGCTCATCCCGGACCGTCAGTTGAGAGCGGCGAAACTGATCCGCGATATAATCGGCACAACGCTTGAGAGATTCGGGAGAACTGTGAGGATTTCTTTCTCCCATCAGGGCGCCGAGGTGATTTTCGATTCGTAAAAGTTCAGGTTTCAGCATGAGATTTTTGTGTGTTTCAGGTTTGGGCCCAAGTTAAGTTAAGTCATGTTTTTAAAGGGTTTGACGATTGTACGGGGAAGCCTTTTGTCGCGTCAAATAATAGTTTACTTTTATTCGGTTAGAGCCTAGTATTAGATCATGATTAAGGTGGAATGTCGTTCAGGATATCAAATAAAAAAAAGGCCCATCGCCTTCCAGCTTTGCAACCGCCAATACAAGGTGAAAGAGGTGGTGGACAGGTGGTACGGTGAAGGTGCGGTTTACTATAAAGTGGAAGCCGACGACGACAACATCTATCTCCTCAAGTATGAAGAGGGCCAAGGTTGCTGGGACCTTGTTTTCTATCAAAACCCTCGTAAAGTGGAAGCCGCTTTAGAAAGTTATGAGGGTGACAGTCCGATTGAGCGATTCGGATTCAAAACGTTCAGTGGGAGTACGAACAGAATGTCCCGCCATCTACATTGAGAACTTCCCATCCTTTAAGATCAATTTTTCCAAATTGTCCCGACCGGTTGTTTTTGCGTCTGGCTGAATCTACAGGAGATCGTTCCAGATGGAATTGACGGAACAGGCCATACAGGCCAACGCCGGACAAAGGCGAAAAATGATAGAAGAGCAACTATTGGGGCGAGGTATCAAAGACCTCGCGGTGATGGAGGCCATGAGTCGGGTGCCGCGTCATCTCTTCGTCAACACGTCGCTTCAGCACAGGGCCTACGGGGATTGTCCTTTGCCCATCGGTGAGAACCAGACGATTTCGCAACCCTACATCGTTGCGTTGATGACCCAGATTTTGCAACTGAAGGGCGAAGAGCGAATTCTTGAAATCGGGACCGGATCGGGTTATCAGACAGCTATTCTGGCCGAGTTGGCTTCGCAGGTGTTTACCATTGAACGGATCAAGCCCCTCGCCAAAAAAACCAAAGGTTTGCTGGAGGGGTTGGGATACGAGAATATTGTATACAAGGCGTTCGATGGTACCTATGGCTGGCGGGACCAGTCACCATTCGATGCGATTCTTATTTCGGCTTCAACGCCGGAGGTTCCTACAACATTGATTGAGCAGTTGACTGATAAAGGACGGTTGGTCGCGCCGGTTGGCGGGAGAGAAACTCAAGACCTGATTGTTCTTACAAAGAATGGAAGCCGCGTGGTAAAGCGCGAAATGGGGAGCTGCAAGTTTGTGCCGCTCATTGGTAAATTTGCCTGGCCGGAAGAAGAATGATTTAATGAGTTTTGTTTTTGTGGTTGCCCGATTTATCGGGCAACTACAAATCTTTGGTGTTATGCATAAAGGGTGATAGCTCATTTTTTCACTATGCCCAAGAAAAGTACCGACTATGCAGAGGTGTTCATTCCTCCCTACCCGGCCGACACACATTTAACCTGGACTACTCAGCGGTTCATGGCGACTCAGAAAAAGAACATCTCGGTGTTCGGACGAGCGTTTCGATTTTATTGATAAGCGATTGGTTACCCTGCACTCAGAATAGGCCGTGGAGATTTGTTGAGTGCTGGTTGTTTACGGTCGGAAAGTTTTTTTTTGCGGTCTATTTTTCTTAAGAATTATTTTCCTGGGGGTTCATTCTCTTAACGATGTAGAAAACATCGCCACGTTCGTGAAAGCGCCCCGCTTTAGCTCCGGCTTTGTCCCCCATTCCAAAATAGAAGTCTGCCCTTCCTGTCCCACGGATTGCGTTGCCCGTATCCTGGTCGACCACGAACCGTGAGAACTTTTCCCAGCGAACGATTGTATTATTTTTGTCGAGAATGGGTTTGCGTAGTTGAACGAAAGCGAGTCCGCCTGCCGGATAAATCTTTTTATCGGTGGCGATGGACCGACCGCCAACCAGCTCGCCTCCACCAGAGCCGCGAGGGCCGCCGCTGTCGGAAAGTTTGAAAAAGATATACCGCTTGTTTTGGAATAAATATTTCTGAGTATCTTCAGGGTGTTCCACAAAATATTTTTTAATCCCCTGCATGGACCCTTGCGCTAGCTCAATCACCCCGTCTGCCACCATGCGCTTGCCCAGTCCGCCAAACTTATAATTGTTGACCCCGGCATAATGTGCGCCCATTGACACACCATCGCGAAATAAGAGTTGGCCAGATCCCTGAATGTGCAGGAAGAACCGGTCGACATCATTTTTCAGCCAGGCGATTTCCAACCCACGGCCCGCAAGGATTCCTTCACCATCGATTTGCCTGCGAGTGTAGTTGCGCCATTCCCGCGCGTTGGGGGTGGATGATTCATTGACTGTGTAATTTGTATCGTGTCCAACAAGTTTCAATTGCGGGGAAGATTCCGGGAGGCTATAAATTGGAAAACGGTATTCTTCCGTTTTTACCCGGCTGGCATTCATCATTGGAGCGTAGTACCCGGTAAAAAGAACCTGCTTGCGTTTCCCTTTGCCCACACGGTGTATAACGAATTCCTTTTTAAGGCGTTGGCTGAACTCTTCGGGTGGCAGGTTTTTATCTATCAGGTTCAAGAAGGAGGTAAGCGTTTCCTGTAACCAGCCACGGGTCACCATCAAATCACCCATGCGCTCGGTTTTTGACGGATCGGTAAACTCCATCGTTTGCAATTGGTTGAGGATCGCTTTTTTCAGGGACGCCTGATCCAGATCATCGGTGAAAATTTCAGGGACTGTAAAAAATTTCTCGGGGAAAGAAGTTGGGGCTTCGGCGGATAACGTTTCCGACGGTTCTGCTTCAGGTGATGATGTCTCCGGATGAATGCGTCGCCCCCGGTACCAGAAAGGTGGATTCTTGTCATACGATTTCGGAGCTGAGAGGCCCGGCTTTTTCGCGCGTTGCGATTTGTAAATTTGTTCGGGATCGTTAGAGGCCGTGTCGTCGGGTTTCGGCTTGAATATGGAACAGGAACTAAAAATAAGAGGAACCGTGAGCACGATTGCCAGCAAGAATTTTCTGGCCTCACGCCCAGTGATATTTTTGCCACCAGGGCTTTTTGACGGAAGGTTTTGTATTAAATTAATACGGACCTGCATCTGCCTAACCTCATCTTAACGATATCGCCGGACTGTGGGGCGACAATTATGCTTAACTCATGCGTACTGCAACTATATAGCCCCGCGCTCAGCGGCGCCAAGTGGTCATTTCGTCGATGGCCATGTTTGCCAGACGGTCGCATCGCTCGTTTTCAACATGTCCCGTATGACCCCGAACCCATAACCAGGTAATTTTATGTGTTTTGTTCAACTGGTTGAGTTCGACCCAGATGTCCTTATTTTTTACAGGTTGCTTGCTGGCAGTGACCCAGCCTTTCCTGATCCAGCCCCTGATCCACTCAGTCATCCCCTTGACCAGATACTGGGAGTCAGAGGTCAACTCCACTTCGCTGGGTTCCTTCAGTTTTTTCAGGGCAACGACTGCGGCGGTAAGCTCCATGATGTTATTAGTGGTGTTCTTTGCCGCCCCCTTTAATTCTTCATCCTTACCCTGGATTCTGATGATAGAGCCATAACCGCCGGGTCCCGGGTTTCCCCTGCAGGCCCCGTCGGTGAAAATTTCCACTTTTTTCATACGTTAAACAAAATAAACCGGATGATATCGGTTGATTATCTTTCTCATGAAAGTTGAATAAATAATTTTACTGAGGCTGGAGCGACCTGAGCGACTAGTTTTTATGATGTGAATCACCTGGCCCGAGTTGCTTTGCCTGACACGTCGTTACTATAACATATTCTTTTTATTGAGAGTAGGCGTTTTAAGCCTTTTTATTTTGCGGGGCATTTCTACAAAGATGTTCTTTTTGTTTAATGATTGAGGTAACCTTAGGAAGCATGGGGGGGGGTAGAATGATAATTCCCGATATATCAAAACTTATTTTATGGATTTGCTTTTATGGTACCTAACAAAGAACATTCAAATTCGTTTCAGTGTATCGATGCTTTGGAAGTGAGCTTGAGTATTGAGAAGCAGGGCTTTGTTTATTACGATAAAGCGGCTAAGTCCGCTGTTGATCCCCGCGTCCGGGCCATTTTTTCGCGTCTGGCGAATGAAGAAAAAGAGCATATGCAATCACTCCAGAACAAGGCACGTTTCCTTCAGCCAGCGGTGACGAACAAGTCGATTTCCCGGAAAAGTCGGGCCGAAGATTTCATCAATAATGAGCTGGAAGGGAAAGTATTTCCTATCCCCGGATATGAGGAGGGGAAGGCCGGAGAGGTTGTGAGTGATTTAGAGGCGCTTAATATTGGGATAGAGGCGGAGAAGAGGTCCATTGAGGTATTGACCCGGTTGATTGCTGATGAAAAGAAGATGGATGTTCGCATGATTTTCAATCACCTCCTGGCGGAAGAAAGAACGCATCTGGCCGCCTTGGAAGAATTGAAACAAGACTGGGATCGGAAGTGAATTGAGCCGCGAAATCCCTGTTGAAGTTGACGACCGATTATTGCAATTTGGGGTGCAGTTATGATGTTTCGGTTTTAGGGTGTTTAGCGTCTGGTTTTCGCAGGATTTCTAGCTGGTGATGAGTCAAGGTCTTTAAAGATGGGCAGATTTTCGATTCGTTGAGCGGTTTGGCGGAAGGATTGAGCCAAGGAAAATTCAGCTGAAAGAAGGCCGGGACAGTAGGGGGTTAAGAAATCATTCCAAGGGATTTGATTAATCTTCTAAGGTGAAGTGAAATAGCAGGTATAGATAGAAATAAGGGCAAATACCTTTAGTTAAAATGGTTTGACACCTTTTCCGGGGAAGTGGTATAGTTATCCCTTTCAAAAAGACCAGAATATAAATTTTCACGAAAATTAAAAGGATTAGAGGATGAGTCAATATCAGGTCAAGGCTGGTCCGGAGGCGTATCTTCCACCTGCGGCGGCATCTATGGGGGTCGTATTGCCAGATCCGGGAGAAGCTCATATTGGAGGAAAGATTGTTTCTGAAGATGAGGCGATGGAGTATGCGGCAAAAAAACTTCTGGAAGCAAAGATACCCACTATTTTCCCAGGACCTCTGGTCCTTTGGAAGTGGAATGAGAAAGCGGCAAAGAAAGCGACGGCAGTGAGAAAACTGGCCGAGGCATTACCCGCAAGGCTTATTCCCATGGCGGACTACCGTCCCAAATATCCCAAGATCACCCCCGAAGTGGAGATTAATCCCAATCACCCCAACCTCACCATCTGGCATAACAATATCGATGTGGGCATGTTTGTGGGAGTGCATTGTCATCAGGCCAATCTGGCATTGAAGATCATTCGCGGGGGAACGAATTGCTACACTATGGCCATGTGCGCGCAGGCGGGGCACGAGGATGCGTGTTTATCCTTTCGTGATGCCACGGCGGAGAAGATAGATAAATTGACTGCAACGATTGAGCGGCTTAAAAAGGAGGGTGTCAAAAGCCAGGCCGAGCCTTTCAATCAATTCAAAATGGATAGAACCGGACGTGTCGATTAGAACGGACGTTTTATATATGTTTGAGGGTTACATGATTTTCTTTAATAACGCTTTTTCAAAGCGAAATTTTGAGGGAGTGATTTTATGAATAAAAAAGTTGATGGGAATAGAAAAATAATTGCTTCACAGCATGTGAAGATTGGTCAGAAGAATCGAAAGGACCAGACCTACACGGACCCGAATGAGTTTTTCTTTGAAACTGAAGGGAAGGCCCAGTTTCTGACAGGTAGTGAAGTTATCAAGGAAGCCATCAGGCTTGCCAGCGTTGGGACTTCGGTCGCTTATCCAATCACCCCGCAGAGTGAGGCGGCAGCTTTGATTGGTGAACTTTTCGCGGAAGGTTACTTGGATGAATATTTCCGTGGCGAGAGTGAGTTCGCGGTTATGGGCCAATGTGCGGGGGCGGCTTTTGGTGGTCATCGGGTATTTACCACCACGGCGGGGCCTGGAACTTTGCGGGCTATGGAGAATTTCCCTATGTGGGCAGGTGCTCGTTTGCCAATCCAGGTTTGCGTAACTTGTCGCGGGATCAATTCACCCTTGAGTATTCAGCCTGATACGCTGGAAATGTATTACCTGCTGGAAACCGGAATGATGGTCTGGCACGCGGAAACAGCGCAGGATTTGTTCGATTTTATCCTGAAAGGTTTTATCGTCGCGGAACAGCCAGATGTCCATCTGCCGATCGCGGTTTGTTGTGACGGATTTTTCGTGACGCACACCAAAGATACAGTCAAATTGCCGCCTACCGATATTTGTTTGCCGCCGTACGACCCGTATAAGTCTCCGGTCCCGGCGATGGATATGGAGTGTCCTCCGGTCCGTATGATGCGCGATCCGTTTGTTATGAAATCCAACTACATCAGTTATTCCACTCATGCGTCATGGCAACAGGAAATCCGTGCCGCAATGGAGCGATCACGTAAACATACGATACCGCTTCTGGATGGATTGGTTGATATTGAAAATGGTGACCGGGAAGCTATGTTCGTTACTTCTGGTACTGCAGTTTCTCAGAGCCGCGAAGCTATTCGGCTTCTTGAGAAGGATGGTATCAAGGTGGGACTGGTCAAGATCAAAACGATTCGACCGTTCCCGACTGAAGAAATTCGTGAGGCTACCAAACATGCCAAACATATTTTCGTACCCGAGTTCAATATGGCTGGCTGGATGGGCCGGGAAATTAAAGCCATTTTGCAGGATAATGAGCGAGTGGTTACAGCGCCTCACGTTGCGGGTGGTATGACTATGCCTTCTGAAGTAATCGCTGAGCAGGTTAAGACAACGCTCGGTATTGCGTTTGAACCATTGGCTCAGCGCGGGTAGTTAGTTGCGGATTTATTAGCGATCAATAAACCTCAATCGATTTTTCCGGTTGTGAGGAAGTCGAATATATAAAGGATAGAGCTTATGAGTAAGGAAAAAATTTCTATTTGTGAAGACCTCGCCGACATCATGCCGCCAGAGTATCATGAACTGGTCGGAAGTGCGACCTACGGTAATACCGAGCGAGGTTGGAAAGATATTGGTTCAAGCAAGGAGCTGATCGAACAGCATTCCCTGTGCGCGGGTTGTCCTGAGGCGCTTGCCTTTCGTTACGTCATGGCGAGTATTCCCAATCCTGAGGATACCGTGTTCGTAGGGTCTACCGGTTGCACCAGTCTGGTGTTTCCGCATGTTGCGATTCAAAACATTCACTCTCTATTCGGCAACCAGAATGCTGTCGCGTCCGGTTTGGTTCGCACATTGAGACGCCGTTTTCCCGATAAAAAGAAAGATGTGATTGTGCTCGCAGGTGACGGGGCTACGGTTGACATCGGTCTCGACTGTACTATGCAGTCTTTTTTTAGACAGGAAAATATTACCACCATTTGTTTCGACAACGAGTTGTACGCTAATACGGGTGGGCAGGAGAGCGGGCTCATGCAAAAGGGATTCGTTGCCAAGATGGCTCCGGTAGGCAAGAAGTTCGATAAGGTGCGTTTGCCGGAAATCGCTCGCGAAGCGGGGTGCCATTATGTGGCTTGTTTGACTGTTAGTAAACCCAACCGTGTTGAAAAAGCAATCAGGAGCGCGGTGCTTGTTGCCCGTGAAATAGGACCGACTTATATTCAGCTGTACACCCCTTGCATTCTGGAAATAGGAAAGCAAAGCATGGAAGGGCTGGACGAAATGAAGGATGCTGAATCGATTGGCGGTCGTTTTGTAATGAAAGAATACATCTCCGACGAGGCCAAGAAACTGCTGGACAGTGTGGAAGCAGAAAGAAAAGCAAAGAAAAAAGCGGCCAAGGCGGGTAAATAATAAGTGCCCCGCT
>Ga0066854_10000264_pt1 | contig 18402 bp, 9 predicted proteins | sample ETNtaG_8_FD_65494 | JGI IMG/M metagenome (GOLD analysis project Ga0066854, IMG submission 65494) | Marine microbial and viral communities from oxygen minimum zone, Eastern Pacific Ocean - ETNP201406SV75 | ecosystem: Environmental > Aquatic > Marine > Oceanic | place: Pacific Ocean: Eastern...
AGATCTTCATAAGATTCATAGTTTCCTGTGTAGATGCATTCATTTGGTTGAATTCCTGCTAGTTTGGCAGCATGAATTTCACCGGGGCTTGAACAATCTGCACCTAAAGAAGGTACATGGTTTTTTATCAATGTTATTATATGAGGATTACTATTGGCTTTCACAGCAAAGCAAATATGATATTTTTGAAAATTCTTTTTTAATGCGAATTCCAGCCTATCCAGGTTATCTCTAATTAACTCATCTGAATATATATATAGGGGCGTTCCGTACTCTTGTGTAATGGTTGAAAATAGATTTTTTTTAACTATTAAATGATTTAGTGGGTGCATAATTATGAATTTCATTAAACAATTTTTATAAACAATAGTATTATATCTAAATAAGGTATTGCTATCCGTTTAATTAAACAATTAGATTTTAATATAATTAATACTTAATAAGAATACATGAAAACAGCAGCAAAGTATAATCTTAATCAATTCACCCTTATTTTTATTTTATTTTTATTTCATACATTTTGTTTTGCTGGAACGACAGGTAAAATTTCCGGAACCGTATTTGATAGAGCAACGGGTGATCCTCTTGTCGGAGTCAATATTCAAATCAAGGGTACTTACCAAGGTGCAGCTTCTGATGAAAATGGATATTATGTTATATTGAATGTTCAACCAGGTACACATGAATTAAAAGCAACAATGATTGGATATTCCTCTGTTTCAGTAAGCAATGTACGAGTTGAAATTGATTTGACTGCATCTATTGATATTCAGTTATCGACGGAAGTAATTGAAGGAGAAACAGTTCAAGTTCTTGCTGAAAAAAAGCTCGTAAGAATGGATGTTGCTGCCAGTCAAATAAGTATTTCATCTGAAAATATCGATCAGTTAGCCGTTAGTAGCGTTTCAGATGTGATCGGGTTGCAAGCTGGAATTTCAGGATTTTCTGTTCGAGGAGGTAGTTATAACGAAACCATGTTTATGGTGGATGGAATTGTTTTAAACGATGAACGCACCAGCGACCCCACAACAAGTATTCCTTTAAGTTCAATTCAGGATATTAGTGTCCAAACCGGTGGGTTTAGTGCAGAATATCATAATGTTCGTTCCGGTGTAGTAAATGTAGTAACAAAAGAAGGATCGGCAGATAAATACAGTGGTTCCATTTCATTTAGAAACAGTTCGCCGGGACAAAAGCATTTTGGCATGTCTCCTTATGATAAAAATTCATTTTGGAATAGGCCATACTTCGATGATGATGTTGCTTGGTCAGGAACAGAGAATGGTGTTTGGGATGAATATACTCAACGCCAGTTTCCAACATTTGAAGGCTGGAATCGTGTGTCAGAACAAACTTTGGCAGATAGTGACCCGAACAATGATTTATCTCCTTCCGGAGCTCAAAAATTATTCTCATGGGAAAATCGTAAAAATGGTGCAATAGCAAATCCGGATTTTAACATAGATGCTGGATTTGGAGGACCTGTACCCTTAATTTCTAAAAAACTGGGCAATCTTCGATTTTACTTTTCTACCATGATTGAACAAGATGAATATTTGTACGAAGTATCAAGAAGTGGTTTGAATCGTTCCTCTTCTTTTTTAAAGCTGACGTCAGATCTTTCAAATAAAATGAAATTAACGTATTCTTTTTTAAATGGTGAAGCTCAAGGCACGACGTTGTCGCGAGGCGGAGGAACATCCATTATGAATGATGTTTGGGATTTGGCTTCACAAGTTAATAGGCGGGGATTTACAATGCCCTGGAGATTATTCACGAATGAATACTGGTCACCCACTACAGTTAAAAACCGTACTAATGCTTTAAAGCTAACGCATCAATTAAGTTCAAAAACATTCTACAAAATTTTGATTAAACATGATTATAAAGATTATTATACATGGCATGGAACAAAGCGTGATACGACAAAAGACAACGAAATATTTGACAGGTATTTTGTAGATGATTCTCCAGATGGATTTTGGGGCTCCCCGTATTTTAGTGTGGAAGGTCGGTTAGCGTTTGGTGGAGCAATTAGTACTTCTCGAGACACAAGTACAATTAGCACGATCACTATAAAAGCTGATTGGATATCACAAATAAATTCAACAAATCAAATTAAAACTGGATTTGAATATATTTCGAGTGATTTAAGATTAGAATTTGGCTCACGAAATGAGTTTCTCCCGGAGGGAAATTATTGGACGTCTATGAGTCAAAATCCGTATCGTTTAGCATTTTATATACAAGATAAATTAGAGTATAAAGGTTTTGTTGCAACAGCAGGGTTTAATTTAGATTATGTAAATCCCAATGGGGAATGGGTTGTTTTAGACGTATATGACGAGGACTTCTTTTCAACAAATTATTCACCTGAAAATGAAGATGGATTTACCAAGGAAACCATTAAGCCCAACATTACATTAAGTCCTCGTCTTGCTATATCACATCCAATAACAGAGGTATCTAAATTATATTTTAATTATGGCCATTATCGTCAAATGCCCATTGCTCAAGATTTGTATAGAATTCGACGGGGTAATGGTAATGAAGTCATTAATATGGGTGATCCTAGTTTGCTCTTGGCGAAAACCATTTCATATGAATTAGGCTATGATCATGCATTAAATAATTTATTTTTAGTTCATATTTCAGCCTACTATAAAGATATATCGGATCAGCAGGATTATACTCAATATATTAGCGCCAACAGTAAAGTAATTTATTATCAATTGACGGCTAATAGTTATGAAGATATCCGAGGATTCGAACTTGATTTATCAAAAGTTCAGGGAAATTGGATAACAGGTAATGTTAATTATGAATATAGAGTAAATACATCCGGTTATTATGATGTGAAGAAATTTTTTGAGAATCCTGCTGACCAGAGGGATTATCTATCTAAAAATCCGAAACAATCCAAACCTCGCCCAATTCCTAAAATTAAATCTATTATTGATTTTCATACTCCAATAAAGTTTGGTCCACAAATTGCTAGACAATATATACTGGGTGATTGGCATTTGAATTTAATTTCTTCTTGGCAGGAAGGAAGTTGGTTTACATATAATCCAAACAATGTTCCGGGAGTAGAATACAATGTTCAATATAAGAATAATTATAATGTTGATATTAAAATTGCAAAATCATTTTATCTGGGGAATCTCCGGTTGAAATTTTATGCTGATATTTACAATGCACTAAATACGAAATCGTTTTCAGGTTATGGATTTGAAGATGGCTTTGATTATAATTATTATATGCAATCTTTACATATGTCAAATAAAATCGCTGGTGAATTAGGGTATCATAATTTTGATGGAAAAGATGTCCCCGGGGATGTGCGAGAAGATGATACTAATTTTGTTCCTATGGAATGGGTATCAAATGTTAATAGTGTTACCAATCCAAGTACCAGACCAATTTATTATGATGGCGAAACAAATGAATATATGCAATGGACTGAAGAGAGTGGTTGGGCAAATGTGGATCAAAGTTATTATGATTGGGTCATAGAAAATAAAGCATATATTGATATGCCTAATATTGATCATTACGTTTTTCTAAATCCAAGAGATATTTTTATGGGAATTAACATTTCATACGATTTTTAACCTATGAAGAAATTAAATTTATTATTTATACCTATTTTTATTAGTATGACATATAGTCTAATAGCAGAAGAAACCAAATGGATTGCAATTGGAGATATGCACAATTGGTTTTCCGAAGCAGGTTGTGAGATTGAAGTAGGTCGAACAGGTCAAATAACTGATCAACAGGATGGATTAAGGTGGCCTGCATTTTATTCGGTACAAGATAATCAAGCTGCAAAAGCCATGTGGTTGGGCGCTGAAAATTTTTACGATCCAAAAGTGGATAATATCTTTGATCATAAAGTCGTTCACATAGGTCCAAGGTTTATTGATGTTAAAAATGAAACGATGCCTGTTGATATTACTATGTTTGGGAAATATGACCATACCCGAGTTTTTGTAGATGGTACTCCCGCATCGAATTTGATTTATACAGATGTTGTGGATGTGATTGACGAGTCATTACCGTCGGAAAGGTTAATCGTAAATAAAGTCCAAACATCTATGGGTATAGAAATGACTCGTAAAATTTATGCGTTTGCTCATCAAGATCACCAGAATTACTTTATTTATGATATTCTTTTTAAAAATAACGGTTGTTACGATCCTGAATGCGAAACACAATATGAACAAACGGTAAATGGGTTTATGGCTTATTTTCAATATAGGTATGCTATCAGTCGAGAAGGGATGGTCTACGATGGGAATTGGCTACCCCAAAGTGCTGCATGGGGACATAATACTATGAATGAAGTTATTGGAGAAAATCCTGAAGATCCAATGGCTATTGTTGATCAGTTTTATGATGATGGGGAAATTATTAGAGCCATGTTCTCTTGGCATGGATATCACTCCAAAGCAGATTTTGATAATATTGGAGGTCCAAATGAACCAGGTGATGGTCGCCTTGGTGCATCGCAATTTGCAGGTGTTGTTACCATTCACGCAGATAAAAATCCATCAGATCCAACAGATGATTTGAATCAACCTTCTACAACTTGGTATATGCTCTCCGATGATCCTTTAACGGATGCAGGAAATGACCAATATAATCCAGTTCGTATGACAAAAGAATATAATTATATGGCTCAAGGACATCCTGATCAAAACCAAGCGGAACAGGTCGGTTCCGGATATGCGGATAGTTTTAGCCCTGGGGGTGCAAACAATCCCGGTGGTACTTCTCAAGGTGTGGGTTATGGTCCCTATACATTATTTCCCGGTGATAGTATTCGCATTATTTTTGCAGAAGCAGTTGCTGGAATTGATCGAAAAAAAGCCTATGAAGTTGGAATTAACTGGAAGAATGATATCAATACAGATAATTTTCCACCAAATCCTTCTGATATTCAACAATACATGATGACGAATTATAGCGAACCTCAATCCGGAAATGATGGCTATAAAAATGCCTGGGTGTTTACGGGGGTAGATTCATTGATAAAAACATTCAAGCGTGCTAGAGAAAACTTTAAATCAAACTTTGATATTGTTTCACCACCGCCACCACCAACAGATTTTTCAGTTTCTTCAGGGGGGGATCGTATTGCTTTAGAATGGTCAGATAATGCGGAAAGTTATCCGAGTTTTAGTGGTTACAGATTAACACGGTTTAAGTTTAAGCCAGATACGACCATTTTTTATTACGATATTAATACAGGTGAAATTACAGATTTAGATGAAAGCATTGTTCAGATTTGGGACTTTGCTCCAGGTGAAAATTCTTTTGATGACAAAACAGCAACCAGAGGATTTGATTATTATTATTATTTAGAAGGAATGGATGATGGATCACAAAATAATGGTGTCCCTTTAACAAGTAGTAAATTTTTTACGATTACGAATACACCTGCCTTTTTAAAACGTTCCCCCGGAGAATTAGAAAAATTACGAGTTGTTCCTAATCCATACAATATTGCCAGTAGAGATTTGCAATATGGAATTTCTGCTCCGGACAGACTAATGTTTTTGAATATTCCGGGTGAATGTACCATAAAAATTTTTACTGAAAGAGGTGATTTAATAAAAACAATTGAACATAATGACGGAAGCGGTGATGAAGCGTGGAATTCATTAACTTCATCCAGACAAGTTGTGGTAAGCGGATTGTATATTGCACATGTTGAAACACCAAAGGGCGAAAGTACAATAAGAAAATTTATGGTAATTAGATAATGAAAAAAGAACACATATTTTTGATGTTTTTCATTTATGTTCTGTGTATTGGGTGTGATGATTATGAAGAAGAATCATTTTCAATGAGCCAAATGGATAAGCTTGTATGTGAACGATTAAATTCAGATTCATTGGCTGTAAAAAATATTGCTATTGGATTAGATACAAGTTTTGCAACGATGTCTGATTCGATTGAATATATAAAATCATTAGACTCCAGTATAATTAATATCAGTGCAAGTCCATGGTCAGTCCTCATTAGCAGAGATACATGTTATCTGTCTTTAAACGGATCTGGCGAAACATTGATTGCAACAAATGAATCTTTAGATATATTACTTTTTGAAAACAACGGACAGAAAGTGTCACCCGAAACACAAACCTTAGATTTAATCACGGTTTCGGACTGCCCTGAAATGAAGACTCGATATGTATTTAATCTTACTTCAGGTGATTATCTAATGAGAATAACAGGAGGAAAATTGACGCGAACACTATTTGTGGTTATGGATAATGAATAAATTATTTACATTAAAATACAGCTTTTTAATAACATTATTATCAACGTCTTTATTAATAGGTGCAGATAAAAAATTGGCACAAACCGGTTTTCAGTTTTTGAGTGTTAGTTCAGATGCAAAGGCTGGTGCCATGGGTGATGCTATGACTACCATATTCGGACAATCCAAATCTCTGTTTTTTAATCCAGCCGGAATGTCGCGTCAGCAAAGTTTTGTTGATGCATCATTGAGTCAAAATCAATGGATTGCCGGAATAAATCATAATGCAATAAGTGTATCGACTTCTCCATCAAATGGCAAATATGGTGTATTTGGAATTAGTTTTGTGCATGTTGATTATGGTGAAATCCAAGGAACGATGGTTTGGGATAATTCTCAAGGATTTATCGACACTGAAATTCTAAATCCATCTGCGATGGCTCTAGGGTTGGGATATGCTAAATCGTTATCTGATAAATTTTCTGTGGGAGGGCAAATAAAAACAGCATCCCAATATTTAGGAAAAAATGTTGTACCTGAATCTGACACAACTCAATCTGTAGTAAAGAATATTGCAGAAGCTGTTGCGTTTGATTTTGGGACGATTTATGAAACAGGTTGGAAAAGTTTTTCGTTTGGAATGTCTGTTCGAAATTTTTCTCAAGAAACAAAATTCTATACTGAAGGATTTCAATTACCACTCACATTTACAATTGGCGCTTCAATGAATTTAATGGATTTCCTGCCATCAAAATCATCAGTTCATCAATTAATTTTATCCGTTGACGCGTTACATCCGAGATCTTATAGTGAAAGGGTCAATATTGGTATGGAATATAGAATGATTGATTTGATAAATATTAGAACGGGTTATTTATTGAATTATGATGAGCAAAATATTACAGCAGGTTTTGGCGTCCAAAAACATGTGGGACCTCTATTTATAAGTGTAGATTATGCTTACACTCCTTTTGGTGTTTTTGATAATGTGCAGCGTCTTTCAATAAATTTATCACTCTTTTAATAATATGAATTTGACATTATTATATTTGAAAAAATTATTTTTCCCCATTTTTATTATAGCTGTTTTTTTTACAAGTTGTGATGATGATCAGTATCCTGAAGATATTTGGGATCCTAATGATCAAGGGGCTCCTACACCTATTATTACATCCATTTCCCCGGCTGACAGTGCCTTTGCGGGTTCAGATATAATTACAATCTATGGAGAAAATTTCAGCTCAAATGAAAATGATATTCTTGTATATTTTAACTCTGAATTTGGAGAAATTCTTGGAGTATCAAAAACGGAAATAATTGTAAGTCCACCAAACATCTTGGCAGATAGTATAAATATAAAAGTATCGGTTAAGGGCGCATTTCTTTTTGGCGAATACGATCGTTATTATACATTATATCCCAGAATTATCAAATATGGCAATTTTGATCCATTCGTAGAAAGTGCTTGGGGTTTGGAATCAGATAATGATGAAAATCTCTATGTTGGTTTATCTGTCCTTCCTGAGGGAGATATTGAAAAACTATCACCTCCCGATGCTGAAAGGGATAGTTCATTTATTCATTCAATGTTACCTACTCCTTCGAGTATGCGAATTGGGCCAAATAATGATATGTATTACTTAGATAGTTTTTATCCATATCTTATAAAACAAAATTTATTTTCCGGAAGTCCTTCTTTTAGTGAACTCCCCGGCAATATTGCCGATTTAGATTTTGATGTAAATGGAAATCTATATTGTGGTGGAAGTGGAAATGCAATTTATACCGTCCAAACAGATTTGACGTCCACTACAACTGCCGATTATTCCGAAATTAATATTGTAGCAATTCGTGTGTATAATGGTTATCTGTATGTTGCCGGTAATTATCTTGGTGAGGATGAAGAAATTCCCTCGATGGGCATTTGGAAAAATCAAATTACATCTTCATCGGGATCATTAGGAGAAAAGGAATTAGTCTTGGATTGGATCGAAACAAGTGGCAGTGATTCGAAAATCACATGTTTAACTTTTGATGAAACAGGGAAAATGTATATTTCATCCGATGGTAATATTGGAGTTGCGACTGTGGATGTGGATGGTAGCTTCGACTTACTATATCCTAAAATTGTTTTTGGTCCAATTGTTAAAATGACGTGGGGTGCTGGAAACTATTTATACCTGAATTATCGAGGTAGTTCTCGTGCTATTTATCGTTTAGAAATGTCGGTATTTGGTGCTCCGTATTACGGTCGTCCATAGTTTATTAGGAATTGCATAATGGGGAAATCCTTTTCCTCTGTTATATTTTTTATCTTCTTAATTCTATCCAATTTTTTATTTGGCGGGGTGGTAGGAAAAATTAATGGTAGAATAAATGATGATGAGACCGGTGAGCCTCTTGTTGGCGTCAATATAGTTCTCTTTGGGCATGATATAGGAACGGTTTCAGATATAAACGGATATTATTCAATCATAAATATCGAGCCGGGAACATATTCAATCCAAAGTTCAATGATTGGTTATGCTGTAGTAAAGATAACCCAAGTTGAGGTTGTTATGAACCAGACAACGATAATCAATTTTTCGCTTTTTCAAGAAACCATCGAAATGAATGAAGTAGTTGTGGAAGCAAAAAAGCCATTGGTAATTCACGATGTCTTTTCTAGTCGGATGGATTACAGTAATCAAGATATATCTCAATTACCTGTATCAACATTTTCTGAAGCAATTGGATATCAGACAGGAGTACAAGGATTATCCATTCGAGGAGGAGGTCAAAATCAAACGGCTGTTATGATAAATGGATTTTTGTTAAATGATGAACGATCTAATAATCCGTTTTCATCAATTAGCTTGAATTCCATTAAGGAAGTCCAAGTTCAAACAGGTGGCTTTAATGCCGAATACGGCAATATCCGGTCGGGAATTATAAATGTTATAACCGATGATGGTGGATTTAATAAAATTTCATCGAAAATGACCATACGTTTAAGTCCGCCTGCTCCCAAACATTTTGGCGAATCGATTTATAGTACATCGTCCTATTTCTTGCGACCCTATTTAGACGATGATGTATGTTGGGCTGGCACAGCGAATGGTAATTGGGATAGTTATACTCTGCAACAATATCCTTCTTTTGAAGGATGGAATTCCATTTCTGAAGCAACGTTTTCCGATAATGATCCCAGCAATAATTTAACGCCACAGGCATTACAGCAAATATTTAAATGGCAGCATCGTAGAAATGGTGCCATCACTAAACCGGATTATACGATGGACTTTGCTGTCGGGGGACCTGTCCCCGTGTTATATAATTATTTGGGGAAATTGCGATTCCATTTGAGTTATTTTTCACGTCAAAATATGTTTGTTTTTCCTTTGTCCCGCGATAGTTATAATGATGATGTTTTAAACGTAAAACTGACCAGTAATTTATCTGATAAAATGAAATTAACGATGATGGGTCTTATAGGAATAACCCAATCCTCCTCCCCATTCAATTGGAAAACGACTCCCACAGGGTATGTTCTGGAGAACACTTTTTCCGTAGCAGATTTAACCAATAGCAGCAGTGGTAATGCCGTTTTATTTGTACCGGGTTTTTATAGCCCTACAGATATAAACAGAGTGATGTTTGGTGTAAAGATAAACCATATGCTGAATACAAAAATGTTCTATGATTTTACACTCCAGTATTTTCAAAATGAATACAATACATTTCAACTTACAGATCGTGATACATCGAAAACATATGAAATAATACCGGGTTATTTTGCAGATGAAGCTCCTTTTGGATATTGGGGATATGGCGTAACCGGCATTGACGGAATGATATTGGGCGGCTGGATGAATTTAGGTCGTGATCAAAGTGTGAATTCAACAGTTATGTTGAAATTTGATTTGACTCGCCAAATGAATGTAAGGCATCAAGTAAAAACAGGAATTCAATTGGTGTTAAATAATTATGATATCAAATCATTTACGGAAAATCCCTCCATGAATACATGGAACCGCAGTTTAGAATATAATACTAAACCAATCCGTGCCGGATTTTATATACAGGATAAACTTGAGTATGAGGGATTTATCGCAAATGCAGGATTACGATTCGATTATATAGATGCCAATACGATTCATTATGTGTTGGAGGATTTTGATGAATATTACGAACAGGGAAACGGGGATTTAATCGAAAGTGATGCTCCGACAGAAGATTCTAAACCTGTCTTTAAAGTCAGTCCGCGATTGGGTATTTCCCATCCAATCACAGAGTCATCAAAACTGTATTTTAATTACGGACATTTTCAAAGTGAACCGGCATCATCATACCGTTTTAGAATTCAACGGGAATCCAATGGATTAGTAACTTATATGGGAAATCCAAATATGGTTTTCGAACAAACCATTGCCTACGAATTGGGTTATTCACAATCGTGGAAAGCATATTTGATCAACTTATCTGCATATTACAAAAATGTTACGGATGAACCTAACTGGGTTTACTATGGAAATATGGGTCGGTCAGTTTCCTATAATAAAGCCATGAACAATGAATACGAAGATATTCGTGGGTTGGAATTAACAGTTCATAAAAAAATGGGTAAATGGATAACCGGTTTTATCAATTATACCTACATGGTTCGATCTTTCGGTTATTTTGGGTTAACTGAATACTATCAAGACCCACAAGAACAACAGGAATATCTCCAGTCGAATCCATATCAGGAACGTCCCCATCCATTACCCTATTGGAGAGGAAATCTCCAATTCGCCATTCCAAAAAATTATGGACCTCGTATGTTTGAAAATTTCAGACCTCTGGGCGGGTGGATGTTAAATATCCTCGGCACCTATAATACAGGGACATATGCCACGTATAATCCCAATTCTATCCCGGGAGTTGTAGATAATATTCAATGGAAAGACCGATATAATGTGAATTTGAAATTCAGCAAAACAATTGAAATTAAATCTGCAAGAGCGGATATTTTTATCGATGTAAGCAATGCATTGAATTCAAAATTTTTGAGTTCTGCCGGATTTTCTGATTACTATGATTATTTGGATTATATAGAATCGTTAAATTTTTCTTGGGAAGAAGATGCGGAAAAAGGAACCGATCGAGTGGGGGAATACAGAGATTGGGATGTTGAATATGACCCCTTGGAACATAATCCGGACAATGATCCTGAAATACGGGCAAGAAATGACAAACGGAAACAGATAAAATCGTACATTGATATGCCCAACATAAAAGCGTTTACATTTCTTGATCCAGTAAAAATAACCTTTGGTTTCACACTTGCATTTTAGTTTATGATAAAATTATATCACGTATCAATTTTAATGATTGGGTTTGCTTTTGGCCAAGTGGCGGAGACTGAAACGCGCTACGTAAAAGTAAGCTCATTACAGAGCCATTTTTCTGCTTATGGTTCTGAAAGGGCGTGGAATAATTCGTATTATGAAGGGTTGCGATGGCCGGCGGATTATCCCTATCAGGATAATTCTGTGATAAAGCGGACGTGGATTGCTGCTGAAAATTTCGAGGATGCTACCGGTTATGATTGGGGACATTATGGTATTTATTTTGCTCTGGATTATGTCGGACTATCTCTTTTTCCCATGGAATTAACCCAATCAGCAAAATTTAATATACCCACAGTCTATGTGGATGGCCGTGATATTCATGCCGTGAATGCCGATGAAATCGATGAAATAAATCCAGACCAAATTGCTGATAGAATTATTACGAATGTGGTCAATACGTCAATGGGATTAACAATGACTCGTAAGATTTATGTGTTTAGCCAACAATATCATGATAATTATTTTATCAAGGAATTTACATTTACGAATACTGGGAATACAGATTGGGATGATGAGATTGAATTAAACGCCCCATTGAATGGTATACGGATTGGATGGGGAACGCGATATAGTTGCGGCAGAGAAGGCACATTAAATATTGGGGATGGACAATCATGGGGTAAGCATTCGTGGGTAACGGTTCGGGGCGAAAATTATACTGAACACATGAACGATGTTGTTGATGAATCTAATCCTATTGTTGATTGGCTGCGTAGCGGATTTTCTTGGGCGGGACAATCACATGTTAACGGATACAATAATATTGGCGCTCCGGATATCAGAGGAAATGGGCGATTAACATCTCCACATCATGTTGGGTCAGTTGTTTTGCATGTTGATAAAACTGCAAATGATACTACAGATGATCCCGAACAACCTGCTTTTTTAGGATGGCATGCCGGTGACACTTATCCGAAAGTAGGAAATCTTCAATCAACCGATGAATTAAATATGTCTAAAGTGTATAATATGTTAAGCGGCAATCCTCATGAAGGATTGGGAGGCACGGATCGATTTGACGAAACAACTTTGGGTGAAGAAAATGATTATTTAATTCATTCATCAGACCCCTACACAAGCCATAATGATGGTGGAGGTACGAATGTAATGATGACATACGGCCCTTTCGATTTAGCTCACGGTGAAAGTATTACGATTGTTGAAGCAGAAGGTATTAATGGTTTGAGCCGAAAAATGTGTGAAATTATTGGTTCCCGATGGAAACAAGCTTATGATAATTCAAGCGATAATGGTCCGTTTATTTTACCCGACGGAAGTGAAACGACTGATAAAACAATTTATAAAAATTCATGGGTTTTTACTGGGAAAGATTCTCTTTTATTGACATTTGGCAGAGCAAAACGGAATTATGATCTGAACATGGAGATTCCTCAACCGCCATTGCCCCCCACGTTATTTGATGTCAAATCCGGAGGAGATAGAATTTACTTGTCTTGGGAACCAAGTCCCTCAGAAAACGAATTTGGTTTTGCCGGATATAAAATATTCAGATCTGTCGGAAAATCGGACACTACATATGAAGAAATCTATAATGGAAGTCCGGATGTTTATTCATTTGATGATCTGACGCCGGTAAGAGGGTTTTCATATTATTATTATTTAGTAGCTTATAATGACGGGTCAAATAATACATCCGGATTGGCTAATCCAACAGGCCCACTCATGAGTAGTCGGTTTTATACAAAAACTACAACTCCTGCATTTTTAAGGCGTAAAGCAGGTAATCATCTTGATGAAATTCGCATAGTTCCAAATCCATTTCATATTGGAGCATCACGATTGCAGTATCCTGGTGAAAAAAATAAAATTATGTTTTTGAATATACCGCCTCAATGCAAAATAAAAATTTATACGGAAAGAGGAGATTTGATTAAGATCATTAATCATAATGATGGCAGCGGTGATGAAACTTGGGATTCTGTTACCTCCACAAGACAGATAGTCATCAGTGGTATTTATCTGGCAAATATAAAGGTTACTGAAAAAATGATAGATGAAAATACCGGCGAAGTATTGCTCCAAAAAGGTGAGTCTATTATTAAAAAGTTTGTTGTAATAAGATAATATCATTATTAAACTAACTTATGGTTTACTCTAAGTATTTATAATTAGAGTAACCGAATTGTTTTACATACTTTTAATAAAAACAAAAACAAAGGAGTCAATTATGACTAAATGGTTATCAAGAATAGCACTTTTACCGTTGTTTGTTATCAGCTTAATGGCTGATGATTGGCAATTTCAAAGTGTTTTCTATGATTATGAATTAGCTAGAGACGATGGTTTTGGAATTCATGGCACTGTTGTAGCGCCGGATGGAAACGTTTGGGTTGCAATGCATGGTCCTATTGCAGGAGATACATTATTCGTCGATGATGGCGCGGGTGGAATTGATACTGTATCAGTTCGTCCAGTTCATGTATTTACACCGGCTGGTGCGCACGCATCATTTTCACCTATCAGATTTCCGGGTGGAGACACGCTAACTTACAGTGGTAAAGGAATGTGTCTTGACCCCGACGGTAATATTATTTATGCAACAAATAAACTTTATCGATTCAACTCTCAAACAGGTGAAATGATGCATTCGTTTGATGTTGCCTCTGATGATGCCGGTACAATGGCTGCATTGACAGCACCATCCGTAGATCAAGATGGAAATGTATATGTCAGCTGGGTTGCCGGTGCGGCTAAACCTGTTGTTAAAGTCAATGCCGATTTCGGTTCACAAACTACTGTTTCAGCTGCTGGTATTAATTATAATCGTGCCACTTGTGTAACGCCTGATGCAAACCGAATTTTCTTGGGATCAACATGGAATGGTGTTGGTGTCACAGTTTTAGAAGCGAATGCATTAGGAACAGCTTATGACAGTGTAGATACCTATGGTAATGTCATGGTTGCAGATACGACATCTACAGGGGCAGATACAACAGTCCAAGTAAATCTGTGGGTTGAAGCGTTACAATGGAATCTTGGTGTTTTATGGGCAGGTGAAACAGATCCTGCATGGTCAAGCCATCCCCTAGCAGGTAGTTGGGTTGGTCTTAACCCAAATACTGGTGCTATCATAGATACGCTTGGAATTGGCCAATCAGTTGTACCTACTGATGATGCGTCAGCCCTTGCTGCGACGGGTGTTACATGTAATCCTCGAGGTATAGGATCATCTGCTGATGGTTTGACACTTTATGTAAGTGATTTTTCAACAAACGTAATCCAAGTTTGGACAAATGCTGATCCTGTAACAGTCGCAATCGATGAAGAAGGAAATGCACCTATTGTTGCTGAAGGTTATGCATTATATCAAGCTTATCCAAATCCATTCAATCCCTCTACCAAAATCAAATATGAAGTTGGCAGAACGGGTAATGCAAAAATGGAAATTTTCAACTTGAAAGGTCAACTTGTTAGAACATTAGTAAACGAATGGCATTTCAATGGTGAACATGAAATTGTTTGGAATGGAAGAGATAATTCTGGAATGCGAGTTCCTTCAGGAACATATATTTACAGATTATCTTCAGTTGATGTTAATTTCTCTAAAAGAGTTACATTGTTGAAATAATATCAAAATAAATAACTGATAAAGAAGCCTCTGTTCTCAGGGGCTTTTTTATTAGTAATTTTCAAAATAAGAAATGGAAAATAATCATCCAATTTATTTACGTATTTTTTGCGTATTTTGTTTTTTTACAACTGCATTATCTGAAGAAACTTCTGTAAAACGAATTGGCCATCCAATTGCAATCGAAACAGAACGTTATTTCATAAATCCAAAATTTTCACCTGATGGGAATTTTATTTCGATGACAGGGCAGCAGTATAAAGGTATTTTTCTATATAATTTGAAAAACAAAGAAATCAATATGATTACACTTAACCCTTCTGCCGGATTTGGAATGAATTGGTCGAAAAATAGCGAATGGATTTTATCGAAGCCGGCTGTTTTTAATAATAAGAGACGATTAAACAGTATTGTTATCTATAATATTATAAACGATGATAGAAACATCATTATTGAAAACCAAACTTCATTCCCCGGAATTCCCGTATGGAGAAATAATGATAATCTTATAACTATAAATGGAGGAAAAAAATTAGAATTATTTCAATCAACATTAGGAAAGGAATCAAATAATTCCTCTGGTAAAATAATTTATTCTACTGGGAATTCAATTATTGAATATGATTTAAAAAGAGAAAATAAAAAGATTCTTTTTCAAGGGAAGGGAGATATTTTAAATCTTCTACTATCGCTAGATGAAAAAAAACTCGTTTTTGAAGTGGTAGGTGGAAACCTGTGGATATTGGATATTCAAACACTCAAAAAGACGAATTTGGGTATAGGACATGAACCGGCATGGAATTCTAGAGGTGATAAAATTGTCTATATGATAACACAAGACGATGGCCATGTTATTACCTCATCGGATATTTATATTATTAATACGGATGGTACAAAAAAAACCAACCTGACCAATACACCAAATAAACTGGAAATGCGACCGGATTGGCATTCAAATGGAAAATGGATTATATATGATTTAGACGGATTGGGTCCAATACACATCCAAATGGTAGAATAGGTTTTGATTTACAGACTTTTATTTTTATTGATGATTATTCCATCTTTTTCTTTTGCACAAATTTCAGGTTTGAACGGTTGGAATATTTTTATAGATCCGGGTCATAGCCAAACTGATAATATGGGAGTGAATGGATATTCTGAAGCAGAAGAAGTATTAAGAGTTGGATTGCATTTGCAGGATATTCTATTAAATCAAACCGATATAGATACAGCTTATATTTCAAGGACCAATGATCAGCAGCAGGTTTCTCTTTATCAAAGAACAAATCAGGCCAATTCACTGGGCGCTTCCTGGTATCATTCCATTCATAGTAATGCCGGTGCATCTGATCACAACAATACTTTATTATTGTGGGGTCAGTTATATAATGGAAATCCGGATCCTCCGGTGGGAGGCGAGGAAATGAGCAATTATATGATTGATGTTTTAACCAGAACAATGCGTATTCCAACAATCGGATCTTGGGGTGATTGTAGTTTCTATACATGGAGTACATATTGTGAGGATTCAGGTGGACCTTATTTATATGTAAACCGAAATACCAATATGCCTTCTGAATTGAGTGAAGAAGGACACCATACCAATCCTCCTCAAAATCAATTATACATGAATGAAGAATATAAGCGAATGCTAGCATATTCATTTTATTGGTCTATTTTAGAATATCATGAAATTGATCGTCCCTATGTTGGTATATGCGCTGGAATAGTTTCAGATGTTGAAAGCGGGCAATCAATCAACGGAGCTAATATTGATATCGGTGGTATGACTTATACGACAGACACATACGAATCTCTTTTTAATATTTATTCAAATGATCCCAATGAATTACGAAATGGTTATTATTTTTTTGAAGGGCTGCCTGACACAACATTAGATATCATTGTATCTGCTGATCATTATTACAGTGATACAACATCCGTTTCTATACTTGATACATTTATAACATTTCATGATGTTGAACTTTTGTCGAGTCTACCATCGACTATAGTTGAAACGATCCCAGTCCAAGGAGACTCCTTGTTTCCGGCTTGGCAGGATATAATAATTAATTTCAGCCGTCCCATTGATGTATCAACTATCGATAGTGCTATTATATTCAACCCGTCTGTTAATTATAATCCCCAATGGTCAGATAATAATAAACGTTTGACGCTTACGCCGGATAGTTTAGAGTTTGAAACATGGTATTCGCTTTCTATCCTTGACAGCAGTATTAGAGATGTTTACGGACATATTTTTGATGGAGATGCAGATACTACTGCTGGTGGCGAATTTGAACTAAATTTTAAAACAGGACCGCCAGATATGGAAGCGCCATACATTGTTAAAGTTTACCCGGAAAATATTGATCAGCATATTGAACTTTCTCCGATTATAAATATGCAGTTTAATGAAGTGGTTGGACCTGACTCCATCTTAGAAGATTTATTTTATTTGGAGCGATTTTTGGACCATTCTTACGTTGAGGGTATTACAGAACATTATATAGTAAATACTCAAAGTGTATTTAATTTTTTCCCGAATGAACAATTATATCCAAATGAAACATATGTAACAAGACTTTCCCCTGGATTAGAAGATGAATTTCATAATGAAATGAATAGCGCTCATTCTTTCAGTTTCCAAACAGGATCAGTTGATTTTGACAATATGTTAATTGATAATTTTGAGTCCAATATGACATCAAATTGGTGGTCACCGGAAATGTCTGGAAGTACAACGGGTATTATTCCCGATAGTACAAGTATGAGTGTAGATAACGTCATTGTGAATCATGTAACCAATAGTACAAAATCAATGAAAATAAATTATGGTTGGGATGTGAATACCGATTCATGGTTAATACGGGAATATTTAAGCGGTGGTGCGCCCCGTAATGTGCAATTCACAAAAGACCATCTTCTTCAAGTTTACATTTTTGGAGATGATAGTCGTAGTAAATTTCGATTTTGTGTGGATGATAATGTACCAAACAGTTCTGCCGGAAATCATGAAGTCAGCCCTTGGATTATTATTGATTGGATAGGCTGGAAACTCGTTAATTGGGATATGGTGAATGATGGTACCGGTACGTGGATTGGTGACGGAAACCTTGACGGTAATTTGAGAATAGATAGTTTTCAATTAACATACGGTGAAAATA
>Ga0066854_10000287_pt1 | contig 17908 bp, 20 predicted proteins | sample ETNtaG_8_FD_65494 | JGI IMG/M metagenome (GOLD analysis project Ga0066854, IMG submission 65494) | Marine microbial and viral communities from oxygen minimum zone, Eastern Pacific Ocean - ETNP201406SV75 | ecosystem: Environmental > Aquatic > Marine > Oceanic | place: Pacific Ocean: Eastern...
GCAGGTGCCTGATTGGCGCGACCGGCCACAGGATATGCTGGCTGTCGTTCGCCACCTCGGATGGCATTTCAGAATATGAAGAACTACGCCGCACCTGGCCAGAAGCAACACTGGTTGAAACACCTGGGGTAACCAAATCGTGGGACCGAACAATTTTCCCAGGCAGAGGCAGACCCCCAGAGGAATCGTTGTCAGTGTACGTACACGGTAGTGATTTTCAGCTTCAGGTTTGGCGGGCCCTGCTACATATTCCGGCCGGCACTACCGTCACTTATGGCGATATCGCTGCTGCGGTGAACAATCCACGCGCCAGCCGGGCAGTGGGAACCGCGATCGGCAATAACCCCATCGCCTTTCTCATTCCCTGCCATCGGGTCATCTGTAGCGACGGTAGCACTGGTAGATACCGCTGGGGCGATGAGCGCAAACGGATAATGCTTGCGTGGGGAAAAGCCACCGTAAGCGCCTGACCACTGCCCCTGCTATTCCGCCCACGCCCGGCCAGTGTCCGCACTATCCTCAGAAAACGAGATTTAGCATGATCATCATCACTACCAGGAAGAGTATGGTCATGATGCCGCCCGCGCGCATGAAGTCGACTACTCGGTAACCGCCCGGACCCATAATTAATGCATTGACCTGGTGGGTCGGCAGCAGGAAAGAATTGGAGGTAGCGAGCGCGACAGTAAGCGCGAAGATCGCCGGGTTGGCGCCAACACCAATTGCAATGTTCACTGCCAGAGGCACCAGTAACACTGTGGCGCCAACGTTTGACATAACCAGCGTAAACGCGGTCGCCAGCACCGCAATACAACTCTGCAGCACCCAGAGCGGCACGTCGCCCAGCAGTATCAGGGCTTGCTGCGCCAGCCATGCCGCGGTTCCCGTTGTTTCGGCCGCCAGGCCCAACGGTATTAGGCTCGCCAGCAGAAACACGCTTTGCCAGCCAATGGCGTGGTAGGCCTCGTCTATGCGGATTACCCCGCTGATAATCATGCCCACAGCGCCCGTCATCAATGCCACTGACAGTCTTAGATCGGTAAACAGAATTAAAGCTAGCGCAATAAAGAAGAAAACCGCGGCATGCACCAGTTTGTGTGGACGAGTGTCGTCGCGTGGAACATCGGTAACCACAGCAAAATCACTGCTTTCCGCGATCCGTGTAATATCGCGCCAGCGAGTGTGCAAGACTAACGTGTCGCCAGCCTGCAGCGTGCAATCAGCCAATTCCGAGTCGATCACCTGGTCGATCCGAAAAATTGCGAGCACCGTGGCACCGTACCGCTGGCGCAGGCTGATCTCCCGCAGCGACTTACCAATCAGTGAAGAGTCCGGCGGAATAACTACCTCAGCGATACCGGCGGCGGTGGGGCTGAGAATTTCTGAGAAAACGTCCATCTCTTTCTTGAATTCAAGAACGTTCTCGTTGCAGAAACTCTCGACCGAATCATGTGGGCCCATGATGGCGATTTCGCTGCCCGCCCACAGCTCGGTGTCACCCCGCGGCGCAACGGTCATTTGATTACCGTTGCGCACAGCCACGATCCAGCCGCCACGCCCGGCACTTTCGATGTCATCCAGAGTCCTGCCAACCAAGGGACTGTCAAGCAGTGTCCGAGCTTCGTAAACTTCACCTTTGATTCCGTACACCTCACTGAAATACTGCATGGTGCTGCCCGACTCCTGTGGTTTACCCTTGACCACCGGCAAAACCAGTCGCCCCATGAGCGCAAAGTACGAGATGCCACAAACCAGCAGCATCATCCCGATGGGTGACACAGAAAAAAGCGAAAAAGTCTGCATCGCCTCTACCGACGGAGGCAAACTGCGGTTGGAGCTCTCTATGAGATCATTTAGTAGAATCAGTGGACTTGAACCCACCATGGTGACAGTGCCACCGAGGATGGCGCAAAAACCCATCGGCATAAGGAGTCGGGATACCGGCAGGTTACCGCGACGAGCAATCCGCGAGACTACTGGCAGAAACAGCGCTGCTGCGCCGGTGTTCTGCATGAAACTCGAAATCACACCGACCGTGCCGGTGATTATCGTGATGATGCGGCTCTCAGTGCCGCCACCATATTTGAGGATCTTACCGGCCAATTGACTCATGATACCGGTCTTATCCAGACCGGCGCCGATAATCATGACGGCAATAATCGAAATGACGGCATTGCTGGCGAAACCGTCGAATAGGTGTTCTATAGGTACCAGCCCATCATACCCGGGAAGCAAGCTGGTCAGTCCCAACAAAACCATGACCGCGACCGCAGCCACATCGACACGGACAATCTCAAAAGCGAAAAGACAGATAGTGAGACCCAGGATAATCATCACCGCCATCATCTCGGCGGTGAGTGCGATGGTCTCGGTCAAAAATCCCCCTGCAAATAAAGAATAACGTCGGTTGAAGTTGAAAGATGGGCTGGTAATGTTTATTTTCACTATATCACAGGAACAATCCTCCCTTGTGCTGCAGGTCATGCAATTTATTTATCTCCCGGACATCATACTTTTATCCCGCACGTCGGCGAACCCAACTAAATGCCGTCATCTTTGTCCGGCCGGTCAGGCCTTGCTGGTTGTGGTGAGATGAAGCCGCCCCTGTTGCAACTTTGTAATCCCCGCTACCTACCGACCTGGATTGGGCTTGGGGTGCTGCGATTGTTGAGTTTGTTGCCGCTGCCAGTACTGTATCGCACTGGCACAGTACTCGGAGATCTGATGCAAAAGACTATCCCTTCGCGCCACCATATTGCCGAACGCAATATTCGCTTATGTTTTCCTGAAAAATCTTCAGCCGACGTCACCGCCATGGTCCGCGAAAATCTGCGAAACACAGCGCGAATGTTCCTTTACACCGGGTTTTTCTGGTGGGCATCCAGAGCTCGCCTAGACCAGGCCATTCGCGTCAGCGGCAGCGAAGTGCTCGATGAGGCGCTACGCGATGGCCGCGGGGTGATCATCCTGGCGCCGCATTTCGTCGGGCTAGAACTGGGCGGAATTTATCTCTCTACCGGCTATCAGGGAGTCAGCGTGTATCAGCGCAGCAGAAACCCTGTGCTCGATTTTTTCATGCTGAAAAGCCGCCAGCGCTTTGGTGCAAAACTTATTGAGCGCAAGAGCGACATGAAGCGCTTAGTCCGAGCTATCCGCCAGGGTCAATCCTGTTATTACCTGCCAGACCAGGATCCCGGGCCACGGCGAGCCGTATTCGCCCCCTTCTTCGGAATCCCTACGGCGACTTGGCCGGTACTTGGGCGCCTTGCACGGCTTGCCCGTGCTCAAGTCATACCCTGCACTACCTGCATACTAGCCGATGGCAAAGGGCTAGAAATGGTCTTCGACCCACCACTCGCGGATTTCCCGACCGGTAACCCCGCCGAAGATGCTGCCCGGATGAACCGTGCGGTTGAGTCCTGCGTGCGCCGTTTTCCCTTACAGTATTTCTGGGTGCACAAACGCTTTAAGACGCGCCCATCTGGAAGCCCCGACCTCTACACCTGATCAATTTTCCGGATCCAGAGGTGGATACAACACCGCCAGCGCGCTGTGGTCACAATCACCCCTCCCTGCCGCTATCAATTCATCATAGCGCTCTCGACAAAGGCTGGTTGCCGGCAATTCCAGGCCGCAGTCTGCGGCTAGCGCCAAAGCCAACTCCAGGTCTTTTCTTTGAGTCAGCGCCCGCCCGCCAGGCGAATAGTCGCCCTCCAACATCCGCTGCCCGTGCAAGTGCAGAATGCGCGAGTCGGCAAACCCTCCTGCAAGCACCTCACGCACCCGCGCGGGATCCACTCCAGCCGCCCGGGCCAGGGCCAAAGCCTCTGCAACCGCTTCTATGGTGAGGCCAACGATGATCTGGTTGGCGGCTTTTGCCACCTGCCCAGCCCCCACCTTGCCGATTCGGCGAATATTCTGCCCCAGTGCCTGCAATATCGGTAACGCTGTCGCGTAAGCCAATTCGCTGCCGCCCACCATGATGCTAAGCGTCGCTGCACTGGCCCCTCGCTCCCCACCGGAGACTGGGGCATCGAGGTACTCGCCACCGGCCGCCGCCACCTGGGCTGCAAGTTCATGAGTAGCGTTGACCGAGGAAGTCCCCATATCGATGACCAGCCCTCGGCCATTCAGTCCAGCCAGCACACCTTCGCTACCAAGCACCACGTCAGCCAACGCCTGTGAATCAGCAACCACGATAATCCGGATGTCGGCGGTGCGGGCCGCCTGCGCCGGGGTTGCAACTACCCGGATCGCGCCCCCGGCCATCTTCCGAGCCGTATCTATAGTGCGATTCCAGACGACCACCTCGGCGCCAGCCCGTGCGAGGTTGCGCACCATGGAGCGCCCCATGATGCCCATGCCCAGCACCGCGATACAACGCCCGCTCAAGTTGACGTCATTCACTGACTGGCCCTCCCGGACGCGCCGGTTGCCGGTCAACACGCTCGAAACCCCAGACATACTGCTGCTTGCAGCACCGTAACCTAGGCATTGATGGCAGTCGAAAGTGGCGTTCAATCGCTCGAGAGAACAAACCGGAAAAAGAGTTGTCGATTGGCACAAGGTTTTCCTGCTCGGGAAAAGTCCGGAGTTTACAGGCGAACCGGGCCGCGAAATTAGCTCGGCGCACTCGCCGTTGGCTCCGTGGTGCTCGGGTGCCACCCGCGCCGGCGATAAAGTGCCGCCCGGGCTACGCCCGCTAACCTGACTGCTCCACAAATAACGAGAAAAACCACGCTGCCGCCAGCCAGACTCGCGCACAGACCGAACATCAGCCCCGTCTCAAGTCCCTCAAGAGTCGCCAGCCAATCAGCCCACCGTCCCACGACCAGTGCAGAGCACAGCGTCGTCGCCAGCCATCCCAGATAGTGCAGCAGATTGCCCATGCCCTGCTCCTCTTACCATTAGAAACAGGGTCATTATGTTGAACCCAGGGGCTCATAGGATGAGCCCCGAACGCGTGGGCGCCAGCCTATTGTCCGACTTCCTGCAATCCTACCTGGGCGCGGAAGTAATCCATCGTAGCGGCCAGCCCCTCCTCCAACTGTACTGCCGGAGACCAGTCCAGTAACTCGCCGGCCAAAGTGATGTCGGGCCGCCGCTGCACTGGGTCATCTGCTGGCAATGGCCGGTAGACGAGTTTCGACCCGGATCCGGTCAAGGAAACGATCCGCTCGGCCAATTCTATGATGCTGCATTCATCCGGGTTGCCGAGGTTGACCGGGCCGGTGATGGCTGAGTCGGTCTGCATCAGGCCAATCAGTCCGTCCACCAGGTCGTCAACGTAGCAGAAAGAACGCGTCTGGCTGCCGTCACCATAGATGGTAATGTCTTTTCCTGCGAGGGCCTGGACGATGAAGTTAGATACCACCCGGCCGTCATTGGGGTGCATGCGCGGCCCGTAGGTATTGAAAATGCGGGCTACCTTGATCTCCAAGCCATGCTGGCGTTGGTAGTCAAAAAACAGTGTCTCGGCACAGCGCTTGCCCTCGTCGTAGCAGGCACGTAAACCCACGGGGTTCACTCGGCCCCAGTAGTCCTCGGTTTGCGGATGTACTTCCGGATCACCGTAAACCTCACTGGTCGATGCTTGCAAGATGCGGGCTCCAGTGCGCTTGGCAAGCCCCAGCATGTTGATAGCCCCGTGTACGCTGGTTTTGGTGGTTTGCACTGGGTCGTGCTGATAGTGCACGGGCGATGCCGGGCAGGCCAGGTTGTAAATCTGCTCCACCTCTACGTACAACGGAAAAGTCACATCGTGGCGCACCAACTCGAAGTTGGGCCGCACCAGCAGATGAGCAACGTTCTGCTTAGAACCAGTAAAATAGTTGTCCAGGCAAAGCACCTCATGCCCTTGCCCGATCAGGCGCTCGCACAGGTGCGAACCAAGGAAACCGGCGCCGCCAGTGACGAGAATCCGTCGGGGTAATTGATCACTGTCTTTCATCAGTTTTCTACCAAACGATTGAAAATGGCGCTATTAACTGAGCAGCGGTACACCTTGGCATAAACCAGCTGGGTCCGTGCCGCACAATCGGGAAGTGGTGCCGGAGATAGGATTCGAACCTACGACCTTCGCATTACGAATGCGCTGCTCTACCAACTGAGCTACACCGGCATCGATTGCCCTTTTCACAGCACCAGTCCGCTAACCGTCGGCCACGAATTATATTCGCCGGGAGAATAACGCGTCTAACGCCTAACTGCATTGACTTGCCACGCGCAATTCGGTCGGCAAGGCAAACGCCATCCCTTCATCTACCTGGCGCAACTCACTTTTCACCACTGCGCCCAATTGTTCGAGTCGATCGGCTACTTCCTGGACGAGCACCTCTGGCGCTGAGGCACCGGCACTCACACCAACCCTGGCGCACCCTGCAAGCCACTCCAGCCGAATATCAGCGGCGCAGTCGATCAAATAAGCCATGGCCCCCGCCTTTTCGGCCTGTTCGCGCAGGCGATTGGAGTTAGAACTATTAGCCGAGCCAACGATAAAAATAATGTCACAATCTGCGGCGATAACCCGCACCGCATCCTGCCGGTTCTGGGTGGCATAGCAAATGTCATCATGGCGTGGACCCTCGATCTGGTTAAAGCGTGCTTTGAGGGCAGCTACTACCTCCGCGGTGTCATCTACTGATAGTGTCGTCTGGGTAACATAGCCAAGCGGTTGCTGGTGGTCGAGAGGCAGCCGGGCAATATCGCCTACTGTTTCCACCAGGTGCACTGGACCGCGCGCCTGCCCCATGGTGCCTTCCACTTCCGGATGTCCGGCATGCCCTATCAGGATCACGGTCTTGCCCTCACGGCCATAGCGCGCCACCTCCGAGTGCACCTTGGTAACCAAAGGGCAGGTGGCATCGAAGATTTTGAGTCCGCACGCCCTGGCCTCAGTCTGCACCTGCCGGGAAACCCCATGGGCGCTGAAAATAACAGTGGCTCCGGATGGCACCGCCGCCAACTCCTCGACGAATACTGCACCTTTGGACTTTAAGTCTTCGACCACAAAACGGTTGTGCACCACCTCGTGGCGCACAAAGATCGGCGCACCAAAGGCGTCGAGCGCACGCTCAACGATCTCTATCGCCCGGTCGACCCCAGCACAAAAACCCCTGGGACTGGCTAGTCGAAGCTCCAGCGCATCGGGCTCAGCCATAATTCGCCTGCTGCTCAGCCCCCGGCGGGTGGGCAGCCAGGATCTCGATCTGATAACGAAAATCGCGGCCACTCAAAGGGTGATTAAAATCCACGGTCACATCGTCGTCTGCTACCGCAATGATGCGGCCGGCTACAGCTTCACCAGTGGGAAGTTCAAATTCCACTAATGCCCCTTTCTCTAGCAGCGAGGTCGTGGAAAATTCACCGGCTGGAAGAACCTGGCGGTTCCGAGGATCGTAAGAGCCAAAGGCCTCCTCCCGAGCGCTGACTGCAACCTCGAAACACTCCCCGGTACGCTTGCCCACAAAAGAGGACTCGATCGAAGCGGGAAGTTCGCCGCGACCGACCACTAGGGTCACGGGCTCGACCCCGGATGTCTCAACCTCGGCACCATCGGCCAGATACAGGCGGTAGTGGAAAATCACTGTATCACCCCGAGCTATGGTCATCGCCCCACTCACTCAGCCGGCCCTCGATCCTTGCCCGAAAACAACCCCAGCAGGTCGGCTACCAGTAAAACCGCGCCGGCACTGATTGCGATATCCGCAACATTAAACGCAGGCCAGTGCCAATGCCCAACGTGCAAATCGATGAAGTCAATAACAGATCCCTGCCGAAACCGGTCGATGATATTGCCAGCGGCTCCGCCGAGAATCAGCGCCAGCCCTGTATCCAGTGCCACCTCCCGCCGTTTCGTCACCAGCCACCCAATAAGAGCAAGACAAATGACGATGCCAATGCCAATAAACACGAATGTCTGCCAGCCTCCGGCATCAGCCAGAAAGCCAAATGCCGCACCGGTGTTGCGGACCAGCACAAGATTGATACCCGGCAACACCGCCTGGGGTCCCCAACCGTCCAGTGCAGAGACAGCCCACAGCTTGGTCAGATAGTCCACCACCACGATAATGCCCGCACCGGCGAGATAAGGTATACCACTGGCGTTTTTTTCAGCCACCAGCTTGCTCCCGGGCAGCCGGTTGTATTTGCGCAAGCCACTCCCTCGCTATTTCCGTATCGCGCGCAATCTGCGCCTGCAGTTGCTCAATAGAGTCGAAGCGTTTTTCTGAGCGAATCTTATGCTTGAACTCGACCTTTATGCGCTCGCCGTAAAGGTCACTGTCAAAATTGAGCAGGTGGGCCTCCAGCAACACCCGATCGCCACCTATCGTTGGTCGAACCCCGATATTCGCCACCGCCGGCAGGCATTGACCGGCTGCGCGGCTCACTGCCACCGCATATACACCCCACACCGGCAGGTTGTCGTGGCGCAAAATGATGTTGGCCGTGGGAAAACCGATGGTCCGACCCCGCTCATCACCATGAACGACCCGGCCACTGATGGCGTAAGGATAGCCCAATAATCGCTCAGCCAGGACGAAGTCGTTTCGCTGTATCGCCGAGCGGATGCGCGAACTACTGACCCGCTCACCTGCGATTTCGCAGGTTGGTACTGTGGTAACCGTAAACCCGAACTTGGCGCCCATGTCCCGGAGAAAAGCAGTGTTCCCGGCGCGGTTACGGCCAAAGCGAAAGTCGTCTCCGACCACCGCATGCCGTATACCGAGCCCATCGACGAGATAGCGTTGCACGAAATCCTGTGCCGAGTTTTCGGCGAAAGACTGGTTGAAGCGCAGGCAAAATACCTGGTCAACCCCGGCGCTAGCGAGCCGCTCCATTTTTTCGCGCCAACGGAGCAGTCTCGGCGGTGCTTTCTCGGGGCTAAAGAATTCCGAAGGGTGTGGTTCGAAGGTCATTACGGTTGCGGGCACTCCCAATTGCCGGGCCCTGGCCTGCAATGCAGTTATCAATTGTAGATGTCCCAGGTGGACTCCATCGTAATTGCCGATCGAGACGACCGAGGGGCGGTGCGACCCGCGCAGGTTGTGAAAATCCCGTATGAGAATCACGCGTTCAGCTCCTGTACAAGAGTTTAAAGCCCCAGGGTCATTGGTTCGCCCAATCGGGACACCATTCGTCTATCACCTCGGCCAATGGCTGGCGTGCATCGAAATCATCCACATAGCCGCAGAAATATGCGAGCCGCAGCTCGGGGAAGCGCCAGCACAGATAACCCTCGCCAGTGTCGAAACCGACCTGCCACAGGTCGGGCACCATGACCCCAAGCCGTAGCATACGGGCCACCCATTTGCGCACTTCCGCCTCGAATTCGCACTCCAGTGCCGCCAATCGTGGATCACAGTTGAGCATTTGCCGCATTCGGTCACGACAGGGCGTCAGGTTACGGTGCGCCACCTCGGTAACCTTCCTGACCAACGGTAACAGTTGCCGCGCCTCGGACAAAGTGAAAAGGCGCGGCTGGTCCACGGCTCCGATCTGAACGATGGCGCCGGATCTAAGTTCTTCCGCCTCAATCATGATTGTCTTACCTTAGAAAGCGGTGCACACGAATACCCAACAGGTAAAGAGCGGCGAGGTAGACCCCACCACCGGCAAGCACCAAACCCGCCAGTCGGCCGACCCGCTCGAGCACCGGTGCATCGAGCCAAATCTGAGCCTCACCCATGCCATACCATAACAACACCACCATGGCCAAGGTAGCCAGCGTGATGCGGGCCAGGAACCCGCCCCAGCCAGCCGCCGGGGTAAACCCCGTATCTCGCACCAGGTAACGGTACAACAACGCGGCATTAACCACACCCGCCACCGAAGTGGCCAGGGCCAGCCCTACGTGGGCCAGGCTAAATACCAGCACCACCGCGGCCAAGGCATTAACAACCATTGCCACCGCACCGGCGCGCACGGGAGTTTTCGTGTCCTGGCGGGCATAAAAGCCGGGCGCCAGCACCTTGACCAGCGCAAACGGCACCAGCCCAAGGGCAAATGCCACCAGGCTGCGCGCCGCCATCAGAGCATCGTTGGGACTGAATTCGCCGCGCTGGAACAACACGACCATGAGCGGAAACGCCAGCACCGCAAGCGCCGCCGCCGCCGGCACCGTGACCAGGAATACCAGTCGCAGTGCCCAGTCCAGGGTGTCGGCAAAAGCGCCTTCTGCCGCCCGGGTGTATTGTGCCGACAGCGTCGGCAAAATTACTATCGCTAGCGCGATGCCAAAAACACCCAGGGGGAACTCCATCAGGCGATCGGAGTAATACAACCAAGAAACGCTACCGGTAACTAAAAACGATGCCAGCAGTGTATTGACCAGCAGATTGATCTGCGCAATGGACACGCCAAAAAGAGCCGGCAGCATCAGTCGAAATACCTGCTGGACCCCCTGTGCGCCAACCTCATCATTGCTGCCGTGGGCTTTAAGGCGTGGCCGCGGTAAGCGGTTGCAGACGCGCAAGAACGGCAACTGGAAAGCAAACTGTACCGCGCCAGCAAGTAACACGCCGAGCCCCAACGCAACGGCCGCGTTCGCCATCCGTGGCAGCAGTAGCCAAACCGCACCTATCAGGCACAGATTCAGCAACACTGGCGTTACCGCAGGTACAACGAAACGGTCTCGGGTATTGAGAATACCGCCGGCCATTGCCACCAGCGAGATAAAAAAGAGATAGGGAAAGGTTAAACGCAGAGCCGAAACTGTGGCGTCATACTTTGCGGGATCTTCCAGAAAGCCCGGCGCAATGGCCATTACTACCGCCGGTGCGCCAGCGACACCGACCACGGTGAGGGCCAGCAAAATCACACTGAGGCGCCCAGCCATTAATTCCAGAAAAGCGCGGGCCTGGTGCGGCGGGTAACGGGCTTCATACTCGGTATAGACTGGTACGAAGGCGACAGCAAACGCTCCTTCACCGAAAACTCGGCGCAGAAAGTTAGGAATCCGAAAAGCGACAAAGAAGGCATCAGCCATCAACCCGCTACCCAAGAACTGGGCGAAAGCGATGTCACGAACCAACCCGGTAACCCGGGACAGCAGGGTCATCCCACCCACCGCGCCAACGGATTTTAGGAGTTTCACAGTCAAATCGGCATTCCCGAAACTCGACTTCGCCGTCCTGTCAACAAAGCAAAAGCATCGAAGTGACGACAAAAGCACCACTCGGCATTGACAAACAGCCCGGATTTCCTAATACTCACGCGTCTTTTTTTCCCGATATTATCCTCAAGAGGAAGCCAGATTGGCCAATTCAATCCAGGCACGCAAGCGCGCTCGACAGGCGGTAATCCACCGCGCGCGCAACATGTCACAACGCTCTACCATGCGCACCAGTATCAAAAAGTTCCTCAAAATGACTGAAGCCGGTGACACGCAAGCCGCCGGTGAACTCTACCGCGCGGTGGCATCCGAACTTGATCGCGCGGCGCGCAAGGGCCTCGAACACCGCAATAAGGCGGCCCGCTTGAAACGACGCCTGAATGCCCGCCTCAAGGCAGCCACCTCTGCCTGATCGCTCGCCGTGGGCCTTACAGCCCGTGGCGTATCTCAAAATACCACCATGTTGTCCCGGTGGACGAGTTCGGGTTCGTCCACGTATCCCAGTATCTCCTCTATTTGGCTACTAGCCAGCCCAATGATTTTCTCGGCCTCTACGGAGCCGTAGTTGATCAACCCCCGGGCCACTGCCCTGCCGCTCGCCGCGTCGACACAGTCCACCAAATCGCCCCGTTCAAAGCGGCCTTCGAGCCGCTGAACCCCGACCGGCAACAAACTTTTACCTGAGTCGATCAACACCGCAACAGCCCCGGCATCAAGAAATAATCGGCCACTGGCCCGCAGCCGCCCGGCGAGCCATTGCTTACGGGCCGCTATCCGACCCGCTCCAGCCCGTAGCACAGTGCCTGGAAAATTACCGTTGGCAATATCAGCCAAGCGCTCCATGTCGTGCCCTGAGCAGATAACAGTTGAGGCCCCAGAGCGGGCTGCCCGGGCCGCAGCCTGCAACTTGGTCAACATGCCGCCGCGACCGAGAGCTCCACCGGGCCCGGCGTAAGCTTCTAGTGCAGCGTCGCCTGCCATCGCCTCCCGGATCAAGTGCGCGTTGCTTTGGTGCCTCGGATCCGCGTCAAACAGACCCTGCTGGTCAGTCAAAATCACCAGGTATTCGGCTTCAACCAGATTCGTAACCAGCGCGCCAAGTGTATCGTTGTCGCCGAACTGGATTTCCTCGGTGACCACGGTGTCATTCTCGTTGACCACCGGGACGATACCCAGCTCCAGCATCGAGCGCAGGGCGCTACGCGCATTCAGGTAGCGGGTACGATCATTGAGGTCGGCCTCAGTAAGTAGGATTTGCGCTGTCTGAACAGAAAAATGGCTAAAAGCATTTTGGTATGCCTGTGCCAACCCCATCTGGCCAACTGCGGCTGCGGCCTGCAACCGAAACAGTTCATGGGGCCGACTCTTCCAGCCCAGTCGTTGCATACCCTCTGCAATTGCGCCGGACGACACTAGCACGATGTCGATGCCCCGGTCGCGCAAATCTGCCCCAACTGTGGCGAGTTGTTCGATCAGGCTGTGGTTCAGTCCCGCCTCTGGATCGGTCAGCAGTGAACTGCCGAGTTTGATTACCCACCGCTGCCGGTCCGACCCTCGCCCTGTGTTATCACTCATTGTATTCATTCAGCCAGTTCCAGACACTTGCCGTCAACTGCCCACAGCCGGCGCCGGAGACGCCCGAAACCAGAAAAAGTGGCGCTGTCCAGCCCAGTTCTTCCTGGAGTTGCTCGCAGAACCTTGTGGCTGTCTCGGCCTCGACCAGGTCCAACTTGGTAAGCACCAACCAGCGCGGACGCCCAGCAAGTTGTGAATCGAAAGCCTCTAGCTCCCGCTCCACTGTGCGGACAGCCGCCGGGGGGTCACTGGTGTCGGCGGACCCGATATCTACCAGGTGCAGCAACAATCGTGTTCGCCGCAGGTGCTTGAGGAATTGTACGCCGAGCCCGACACCCTCTGCTGCGCCTTCGATAAGGCCGGGTATATCCGCAACCACGAAGCTATTGCCTGAACCTAAGTCAACGACCCCAAGCTCAGGATAAAGGGTGGTAAACGGGTAGTCGGCCACCCGCGGCTTTGCGGCCGACACTGCTGACAGCAAGGTCGACTTGCCGGCGTTGGGCAGGCCAAGTAATCCGACATCTGCCAGCACCTGCAACTCGAGTCGCAACCGCCGCCTGTCCCCTGAAACACCAGGCGTAGTACGGCGCGGCGCCTGATTGGTGCTGGACTTAAAACGGGCGTTGCCGGAACCACCCCGGCCGCCAGCTGCCACCACGAAACTCTGCCCAGTAACAGCAAGATCGGTGAGCCGTTCGCCAGTGTCGCCATCAAAAATCAGCGTGCCCGCAGGCACAGCGATCACTCGATCATCGCCTCCAGCACCGCTACGGTTACGGCCCGCGCCAGGTCGACCGTTAGCGGCTGAAAACTCGCGGGTATAGCGGAAATCAGCCAGGGTATTGCGGCTTTCTACTGCTACCAGCACCACGTCCCCGCCCTTGCCCCCGTTACCGCCATCCGGGCCACCGTGGGGCACAAACTTTTCACGTCGAAAACTCAGGCAACCGTGGCCACCGTTACCGGCGTTCACGTTGATCATTGCCTCGTCTACGAATTTCATGTCGACACCTGCCCACGCCTCGCTACACCCGGCCGGGACTCCTACAAAAAACCCCGCTCTACTGGCGGGGCCTCCTGCGATCCGGCATCCGAATGGCGTTTACAACTCGGCCAGCACGCTCACAGTCCGTCGGCTTCGCGGACCCTTGATTTCAAACTTTACCTTGCCATCGGCTAGGGCGAACAGCGTATGGTCACGACCCAGGCCGACGTTTTCTCCAGGGTGAAAAGCGGTACCTCGCTGGCGCACCAGTATGTTGCCGGCCCTCACCGCCTCACCCGCGTAGCGCTTGATACCCAGGCGCTTGGACTCTGAGTCGCGACCATTGCGCGAACTACCACCTGCTTTTTTGTGGGCCATGGTTTCTCTCCAGCGGCATTTAGCCGCTAATCTCGGTCACGCGCAATTGCGTGAAAGCCTGGCGGTGACCCTGGGTCCTGCGGTATTTCTTACGGCGTTTCATCTTGAAGACACGAATCTTCTTGTGCCGACCGTGACCAACAATCTCAGCCTTAACGCTGGCACCACCGATCATTGGACTGCCGACCTTGATATCGTCTCCGTCAGAGAGTAGCAGCACGCGCGACAACTCGATGACGTCGCCGGCGCTGCCGGGGAGTTTTTCTACCTTGAGACTATCACCAACGCCCAACTGGTACTGTTTGCCGCCTGTTTGGACCACTGCGTACATGCTTACTTGACCCCGGGGTTCCCGGCCCCGGAACGGGGTGCGGGCGCCCGCGTTAGCGGGCTTTTAAAGGCGCGCAATTTTAGGGCAATCTGGAAGACTGGTCAAACTTTGCGCTAATGCATCCCCGCCCTACCTGTCTCCGCGTTATGATCTAGCCATGGCCACCGTAATCCCCATGCCGCAGTCACCGCGTAAAAGTTCCGGTGACACACCAACATCGTTGGAACAGGCAACCGCCCTGGTGGCCGATGACCTAGCCGCAGTCAACCGGCATATCAACAATCAACTAGCCTCGGATGTCTCCCTGATTCGCCAAATGGGCGCATATATCATCGCCGCTGGTGGCAAACGACTGCGCCCCTTGACCCTGATTCTATCGGCCCACGCCTTAAGTTACCAAGGTACCGCCCACATCGATTTGGCAGCGGTGATCGAGTTCATACACACAGCCACCTTGCTGCATGACGATGTGGTCGATGAGTCTGATTTGCGCCGGGGACGGCCAACGGCCAACGCCGTATGGGACAATTCCGCCACAGTTCTGGTGGGCGATTTTCTCTACTCCCGCGCGTTCGAAATGATGGTGGCCGTGGACCGTATGCGGGTGATGGAAATCATGGCTAGCACCACCAACGCCATTGCCGAGGGCGAGGTGATGCAACTGCTCAACACTCACAATCCCGAAACCACTGAAGCACAGTATTTGGAGACCATCACCCGGAAGACAGCGCGCCTGTTCGAGTCTGCTACCCGCCTTGGCGCGGTGCTGGCTGGCGCCGGACCTGCCACCGAGGATGCGCTTGCCGACTTTGGACTACACCTGGGGGTCGCCTTTCAAATCATTGACGATGCGCTTGATTATCGCGCCGACGCCAAGCAGATGGGCAAGAATGCCGGTGATGATCTGGCCGAAGGCAAGGTAACCTTACCACTGATACACGCCTTACAACACTGCGACGATAGCCAAGGGCAACTTCTTCATAAAACGATCGAAAAGGGCACACGTGAACACTTCGGGCACATCCACTCCATCATTGAAACGCTCGACTCTCTTGCGTACACTTCGCGCCGGGCTCAAGATTATGCGGACACCGCCCGGCAAGCCCTTGAAGTGCTGCCGCCATCCAATTACCGTACCGCTCTGGCCAGCCTCGCTGACTTCTCGGTTTCCCGAACCTTCTGAGAAGACTGGCCGGCCCAACGATTTCACAATCCATCGGGGTGTAGCTCAGCCTGGTAGAGCACTGCCTTCGGGAGGCAGGGGCCGGAGGTTCAAATCCTCTCACCCCGACCATTAACTGATTGGTTTATAACCCTTTCTACAGTTGTTAACGCCTGTTTCATCTACAACTCAACGGGCACTGTGCCCAGAATGTGACCGAAACTTCTCCAACTTGTGTACTGCGTCGTGCAAATCAGCTTGGTCACTGTGCATGTACCGATCCGTCATGGTGACACTGCTGTGACCTAACAGGTCTCGAATAGTCAGGGCCCCGACACATGACATCTGCCCTAACCAGGAACCACAGGTATGGCGCAGGGTGCGAAAAGTAACACCCGTGAGCCCTGCCCTCTTACAGGCTGAACGCACTGCCGTCTTCACATCTTTGATTCGATCACCCACTTCCGTGTTCCTGCACTTCTCAATATGAAAGAACACCCAAGGTGTGGATGGACAGCACTCAGAACGCGTACTTGCTCTTCGAATCAATACAGACCGAGATGAAGGGTTGATAGGAACCTTTCGAGGTTTAGCAGATTTGGTGTGCTTTGCCTCGAGAATGATCTCGTTTTTCTGCCAATCAATACGATCCCATTCCAGTTCTAACAATTCCTTTTTTCGACACCCAGTCTGAACAGCAAGGTCAACCAGGTCCACAAGGTGGGGGGCTTTCTGATCAACTGCATCAATCAGCTTTGCCGCCTCTTCGTAGGTTAAATAAACTGCCTTCCCCTGGGGTTCTGGCATTCGCTTCCCTACGCAGGGGTTAGCAAGTCCCCAGTCCCACTCCGAATTGGCATAGTTGATTGCAACAGAGAGCAACCCGATCTCCTTGTTATAGGTTCCCGGGGATACACTCTTCAACCGATGGTTTCGATACCGTGAGACATCCGATGGCTGAATCGTCGACAAATCCTGCTCTTGACCGAAGAATCCAAGCAGACGCTGCGCAGAATAGGCATCACGATCTGCGGTAGTTTTCGCTTTTGTTGCAGTCAAGTAATCGAGCATCAGATCGCCAAGACTCCTGCTAGGCTGATCACCCCAGGCCTTACCTCGAAAGGCTTCCGTCTTCCATTTAGACTCCAGAGCTACGGCTTCCCTTTTTTGCGTTGTTCCAGTAGAGACTCTAATTCGCTTGCCGTTTGCATCGGTGAACGATGCCCACCAGAACTTGCTTTTACTTCCCTTTTGCTTGCGCTTATATGGCATGTGCTTGCTCCTTGCACAGCCGATCCCGCGCACCCTGAATTATATCGTGTGTTTTTATCCAACCACTCCTGAATGCCCACACAGGGAATTCGAATTGTGGTTCCAAGTCGTATTGTTGGTAATGCCCCGCTGTGTATAAGTCGGGACACTGTCTTCTCAGAGCAACTGAGCACCGCTGCTGTTTCTTTGATTGTGTAAAGTAATTTTTGTTTTGCTTTTCCTTTCTCCAAATAAATTCTTCCTTTTTATGATTCTGATGCAGGTCTGATAAGGAACCCCATACTGTCAGGTCGTCCATCAATTGTTGTTTGTCCATTGGAACTAGATATAGAACTAGATATAGATATAGATATAGAACTAGATATAGATATAGATATAGAACTAGATATAGATATAGAACTAGATATAGAACTGGATATGGACTAAGACATAGATAGAGATACAGATTAAGACCTAGAATCAGATAGTGAATTAGATATAGCTCTTGATAAGTTAGAAGAGAGTGATCAAGGCCATTACTCGGGCCTTGATCAAACTCAATATTTCTATTAGTTTCAGTATTCATCAACTGATTTCAGGAGTCGACACACTCTCGAGTACTGATTCAGTGGCGCCAACGACTCTCCGTAGGCATCCCTGACAACTCGTTGTACCTTGGCCTGGTACCGACCGTCCTGGAAATCCTCCAAAGTGAAGAATTTCCCGGTCATCCTGCCGATACAGGCCTGGTAATCACGAAAGTAGTGTGATTTCTGGCCCGCAGTAAATGAGGCGTCATCGATCCATCTCACCTGGTAATAGGCGGGGAGCACAACACCCTGTTCCTGCTCCTGTACGATCTCAAATTCCATTACCAGATCATTACGGTCATATCGCCTGGCACCCCTAACCGCCTCGATCAACTTCACCTCATACAGGCCATCATCCACCTGCGCCAGTGGAGTCATCTCGACTGGCACTTTATCGTTCATCTGGCTCCTCCTTAATCTCCTCTGAAGGAACCTCTAAATTGGGTGTGAGCGCGTGGGAGAGCTGGGTAGCGACGTTTTGAACATCGCGTAATGCATCGGTGAGGGTCTTCGCGTCGGA
>Ga0066854_10000299_pt1 | contig 17579 bp, 21 predicted proteins | sample ETNtaG_8_FD_65494 | JGI IMG/M metagenome (GOLD analysis project Ga0066854, IMG submission 65494) | Marine microbial and viral communities from oxygen minimum zone, Eastern Pacific Ocean - ETNP201406SV75 | ecosystem: Environmental > Aquatic > Marine > Oceanic | place: Pacific Ocean: Eastern...
TTGGCCGAGGCGCATCCCGATTGGGCCGCCGAGATCATGCTCTGGCACGACCGCTGGATCGAGATGGCGAGCCCGGAGATCCCGCGTTCGGGCCGGCTGCTGCGGGCCTTGAAGGCGCGCGGCGTGCCGGTCTTCGCGTTGTCGAATTTCGGGGTCGAGACCTTCGAGATCGCCCGCGCGCACTATCCTGTCTTCGCCGAGTTCGACGCGCTGTTCGTGTCGGGGCATCTGCGCATGGCCAAGCCCGATGCACCGATCTACGACGCACTGGAGCGCGAGACCGGCGTGGTGCCGGGGCGGCTCCTGTTCACCGATGACCGCGCCGACAACGTCGCCGCCGCCCAAGCGCGCGGCTGGCAGGTGCATCACTTCACCGGGCCCGAGGGGCTGGCCGGACGGCTGGTGGCCGAGGGTCTGCTCAGCGAGGCGGAGGCCGCATGACCGAGATCGTCCCCTTCGAGGCCGAAGCGAAGCTCGACTGGATCGCCATGGCCCGCGCGATCGAGGCCGGGCACGAGTTGCCGCCGGCGCAGGTCACCGACACATTCCTCTACCGTGGCGAGGACACGCTCCTGAACCGCTCGGCGTGGATCGAGGGTCTGGGCATCGCGGTGAAGGTCGCGACGATCTTTCCGGGCAACCAGGGCCCGAGCATCAACGGCGCGGTGAACCTGCTGTCGGACAAGGACGGCACACTGGAGGCCGTGGTGGACTTTCACCTCGTCACCAAGTGGAAGACCGCCGCCGACAGCCTGCTAGGCGCGATGAAACTGGCCCGGCCCGACAGTCGCGAGATCCTGATCGTCGGCGCGGGCAACGTCGCCGCCTCGCTGCGCGAGGCCTACGGCGCGGCCTTTCCCGAGGCACGCTTCAGCGTCTGGAACCGCTCGCGCGAGGGGGCGGAGCGGCTCAAGGCGCAGCACCCGGATATCGAGATCGCCGAGGATCTGGAGCGGGCCGTGGGCCAGGCTGACATCGTTACCTGCGCAACCATGGCGAAGGCGCCGGTGGTGCGGGGCGACTGGCTGCGCCCCGGCACGCATCTCGACCTGATCGGTGCCTTCACCCCGCATATGCGCGAGGCCGACGACCGTGCGTTGCAGCGGGCGCGTATCTTCGTCGATGCGCGCGCCACCACGCTCGACCATATCGGCGAGCTGAAGATCCCGCTCGAGGCAGGTGCGATCACGCGCGAGGACGTTGTGGCCGAGTTCTCGGAGCCGAAGCTGTTCCGGCGCGAGAGCGAGGACGAGATCACGCTATTCAAGAACGGCGGCGGCGCGCATCTCGACCTGATGGTGGCGCGGCACATCCTCGACCGCTGGCGCGCGGCGGATCGGAGTTAATCGGCCAGCCCCGGCTCGTCGAGAAGCGTCCGGCCCTGCCGGTCCTCGACCTCGATCACCCACAGATCGGGGTCGAAGCGCCGCTGCCGCTCGATGCTGGCATCGACCTCGGCCTCCTTGCCCTCGGCCAGCGTGATCCAGGCCCGCGCACCGGTCATCAGGTCGAGGCTGCGCTGGAACAGCCGCCCCTGTCCGTCGAGCGTGTTGGACTTGACCAGCACCGCGCCTGCCGTCTCGTCGCCTTTGGCGGTGACGAAGGCGGGGATGTCGTGCAGCCGGAGCCGCGCGAGATAGGCCGAGACCCAGATGCCGGTGGCGAGGCGCGGCTCAGCCATTCCCGTCGCGGAAATCGAGCCCCATCTCGGAGTAGCGCTCCTTCTCCTCGAGCCAGTTCGGGCGCACCTTCACCTGCAGGAACAGGTGCACCTTGCGGCCGAGGAACTCCGACAGCTCCTCGCGCGCGGCCTTGGAGACCGACTTGATGGTTTCGCCGCCCTTGCCCAGCACGATGCCCTTGTGGCCCTCGCGGGCGACGTAGATCATCTGGTCGACACGGGCCGAGCCGTCGTCGCGCTCCTGCCAGCTCTCGGTCTCGACCGTCAGCTCGTAGGGCAGCTCTTGGTGCAGCCGGAGGGTGAGCTTCTCGCGCGTCATCTCGGCGGCGATCATCCGCAGCGGCAGATCGGCGAGCTGGTCCTCGGGGTAGAGCCACGGGCTTTCGGGCATCTGGCTTCCCAGCCACGCCTTGAGGTCGGCGGCGCCATGGCCGCGCTCGGCCGAGATCATGAAGGTCTTCACGAAGGGATGCGCCTCGTTGCAGTCCTGCGCGAGCTTCAGCAGCACCTCGGACTTCACCTTGTCGATCTTGTTGATCGCGAGCGCGACGGGCTTGCGACCGAGCCGCTCGGGCAGGGCCTCGAGGATCGCCTTCACGCCGTCGGTGATGCCGCGATGTGCTTCGATCAGCAGCACGACCATGTCGGCATCGGCCACCCCGCTCCAGGCGGCGGCGACCATCGCCCGGTCGAGCCGGCGGCGCGGCCGGAACAGGCCCGGCGTGTCGACGAAGACGATCTGGGCGCGATCCTCCATCGCGACGCCGCGGATGCGGGCGCGGGTGGTCTGCACCTTGTGGGTGACGATCGACACCTTGGCGCCGACCATGCGGTTCAACAGCGTCGATTTCCCGGCATTGGGCTCGCCGATCAGCGCGACATAGCCGGCGCGGGTCGGACCGGCCTCGCCCTCCTGGTCGCCGCCGATCGGCGCGCCCGGCAGGCCATCCTCGTGCAGCGCCTCGGGGCCCTGAGCGGCGTCCGGGGTCTCGTCGCCTTCCGGCGTCTGATCTTGGTCGCTCATTCGCTCACCCGTTTCAAAAGCGCGGCTGCCGCCGCCTGTTCCGCCTGTCGTTTCGACCCGGCGGTGGCGTTCTCGCTGGCGCCGGAAGCCAGCCTGACCTCGATGGTGAAGACCGGCGCGTGGTCCGGTCCCTCGCGGCCGGTCTCGGCATAAGCCGGCGGCGGTTCGCCGCGCGCCTGCGCCCATTCCTGCAGTGCCGTCTTGGGATCGCGCGCGTCTTCCTCGACCCGGTTGATCCGCTCGCCCCAGAGCCTGCGCACCACGTCGCGCGCCGCCTCGAAGCCGGCATCGAGATAGACGGCGGCGATCACCGCCTCCATCGCGTCGGCCAAGAGCGCCTCCTTGCGGCGTCCGCCCGACTTCATTTCAGAGCGCCCGAGCCGCAGCACCGTGCCGATCTCGATCTCGCGGGCCACCTCGGCGCAGGTCTCGCGGCGGACCAGCGCGTTGAAGCGCGGCGCGATCTGGCCCTCGGTGGCGCTCCGGTCGGCCTCGAGCAGCGCCTCGGCCATCACCAGCCCCAGAACCCGGTCACCAAGGAACTCCAGCCGCTGGTTGTCGTCACGCATCGGCCCGGAGATCGAGCCATGGGTGACGGCGCGCGACAGCAGCTCGGGACGCGAGAATTCGTGCCCCAGCCGGGTCGCGAAGGCGCGCAGTTCGGCCGAAAGCTTCACTCGACCGCCTTGAAGAAGCGGTCCGAGCGCCAGGTCCAGAAGGCCAGCATCGAGCGCCCGGCCGAGGAGAACATGATCCGGTCGGCCCGGCCGACGAGGTCCTCGAAGGGCACGAAGCCCACGCCGCGCGCGTTCTGCGGCACCCGGCTGTCGGTCGAGTTGTCGCGATTGTCGCCCATGAAGAACAGATGCCCCTCGGGAACGGTGTAGACGCCGGTATTGTCCGACGACTGGGTGGTAATGTCGAGGACGTCATGGCTGCGCCCGTTGGGCAGCGTCTCGGTATAGCGGGTCTTCTCGCAGGTGGCCCCCATGCCGACCGCGCCGTTGCGGCAGCGCGGCAGCAGGCCCTGCGGCCCCTGCCGCTCCATCACTTCGGTGAAGGTGCCGGCGGGTTCGAGGCCCACCGCCTCGTCATTGATGAAGAGCCGCCCGTCGCGGACCTGGATCCGGTCGCCGGGCAGGCCGATGGCGCGCTTGATGAAATCCTCTCCGGTGACGGGGTGGCGGAACACCACCACGTCGCCGCGCTCGGGGTATTCGCCCCAGAGCCGGTCGTTGTCGCCCTTGGCCCAGCCGCAGACATCCTCGGCCGAGATGTCGACGCCCAGCGAGGCCAGCCGCACCGAGGGGCAGGAGGCGTAGGAGTAGCCGTAGGCCATCTTGTTGACGAAGAGGAAGTCGCCGATCAGCAGCGTGTCCTTCATCGAGCCCGAGGGGATCCAGAACGGCTGGAAGAACAGGGTACGGAAGATGCCCGCGATCAGCAGCGCCCAGAACACCGTCTTGATGGTTTCCCAGACGCTGTGGACGAAGCCCTGCTTCTCGGTGTCGGATCTGCTGGCCATGCGGATTGGTCCCTTGGGTTTCGGGGCTACATGCGGGGGGCGGGGGGATTAGTCAAGGAAACCGCCAGACGCGCCATCTAGCGCGCGCGAAACCGCAAGGCCAGCCCCGGCGCAGCGGGGCGCTCAGGCCAGAGCCGTCTCGGTCGACATGGCATCGAGAAACGGTCGGGCGCGCAGCAGGCGGGGGCCGTCGATGCGCCAGCGGCGCGCCGCACGCATCAGTGTCCGGCAAGAGGCCGGGCTTCGATCACCACGAAGGCCTGCGCCCAGGGGTGGTCGTCGGTAAGGGTGACATGGATGATCGCCTCATGTCCGGGCGGGGTCATCGCGTCGAGCCGCTCGCGCGCCCAGCCCGTCACCTCCATTACCGGCTGGCCGGTGCGCAGGTTCGACACCGCCATGTCCTTCCATGCGATGCCCATCCTGAGGCCGGTGCCCAGCGCCTTGGAGCAGGCCTCCTTGGCGGCCCAGCGCTTGGCATAGGTGCCGGCCACGTCGCGGCGGCGCTCGGCCTTGGCCTGCTCCACATCCGTGAAGACGCGGTTGCGGAAGCGGTCGCCATGGCGTTCGAGGACGCCGGCGATGCGGTCGATATTCGCGAGGTCGGTGCCGATGCCGAGGATCATGCGATCTTGCCTAGCCGATGCCGCGGGGCCGGGCAATCCGCGGCCCTCGCGCAAAAGAGCGCCGCCCTCGGGGAGGGCGGCGCATCAGGAACCAAAGGATCGGCGATCAGGCCGCGTGGCGGGTCTTCTCGCTCTTCGCTTCGGTGATCGCCTTCTCCACGTCGGCGCGCTGGCTGGCCAGGAACGACCATTCCGGCTTGCCCGACGTGGCGGCGATGGCGTCGTCATAGAGCTTCAACAGCTGCTCTTCGCCGTTGATGATCTCGTCATAGACCGCCTCGTCATTGCCGGTCAGCGAATCCTTGAGCGACAGCCAACCGCGATGTGCTGCGGCGGCGGTCGAGCCGCTCTCGCTCACCTCGACGCCCTCGGCCGCGAGCTGGCGGTGGATCACGGTGTGGAACTGCTCGCGCTCGGCGATGCGGCGGTCGAAGAAGCCGACGAAGCCGCGCTCGTCCTTCACCTCTTCGCGCGAGTGCTTGTAGCCGTCGCGGCTGTCGATGACGCGGGTGTGTAGCTTCTTGATGGTGTCGAGATGATCAGCCATGTCGTGTCTCCGTTACTTGTGGGTGCCCCCTCGGGGGCCGCTTGGAGTGACAACGCGTGGCGCCTCAGAACGATCCTGATTCGAAGCGAATTTCGGGCGGATTCCCCATGAAAAAAGGCGCCCGGAGAACCGGGCGCCTTCCTCGAGTTCACGAAAGATGGACGGATCAGTTTTCCGTTTCGTCCTCGGCCTCCTCCTTGAGTTCGTCTTCGGCCTCGTCGGCCTCGTCCTCGGCTTCGTCGATCTCGTCCTCGGTCTCGTCGATTTCGTCTTCGGCCGCGTCAGCCGCGCGGTCGGCAGCCTCGCTGGCGTCGTCTACCGCATCCTCCGCATCGTCGAGGGCGTTATCCGCAATGGCGCCGGTTGTGCCGATATCGCCAAAGCGGTCGAGGCCATTCTCGGCCGCGGTCTCCTGATCGATTTCGCATGCGCTGTCGTCGGTGCCCTTGACCTGCTGGGCGATCACATTGGCGTCGACATCGCAGACATTGGCGGCCACGCCGACCGGCACCTGGATGGTGTTGCCGTCGACCGAGAGGTTGACCAGCCCGTTCTGTTTGCCGTTTCCATTGCCATTGCTCGAACCGGTATTGATGCCGTTGGCAGCAGCGGTTTCCTGATCGATCTCGCAGGCACTGTCATCGGAGCCCACGAACTGGCGAGCCAGCGCATTGACGTCGAGGTCACAGACATTGGCGGCGACGCTGACAGGCACCTGCACGGTGTTGTCGTCGACCGACACGTTGACCAGCCCCTCCTGGCCTTGGGCGAAGGCGCCCGAAGCGGCGATGGAGAGTGCAGCGGTGGCGACGAGGGTCTTGGATTTCATGAACATGGTCGTTCCTTTCCTCCAGGGTTCTGACCGGCCGGGGCGATAGGGGGGTGAATGGCCCCGGCGGTCTCGGAGGGCAGAACGGCGGCGACGGCCTCATGTTCCTGCCACTTTCGCGGGCAGTGATACAACCCGCCAGAAGGCGGCAGGAAGCTGCCGGATGGTCGGCAAGGTTTTGCAGAACAGGGGTTTTCAGACCCGTAGGGCTGCAATCGTGATCGCGCGGGGCGGGAACCGTTTCAGCGCATCACCCGTCGTGCCGCCTCCATCCGGCGTCGCATCTCGGCGATCGCCGGGGACAGCCCACGGAAGATCGCCTCGCCGATCAGGAAGTGGCCGATGTTCAACTCGCGCATTTCCGGCAGTCCGGCGATCGGCCCGACCGTGTCATAGGTCAGGCCATGCCCGGCATGCACCTCGAGACCGAGATCATGCGCATGGGTCGCCATCTCGGTGATCCGCGCCAGCTCGGCGTCGCGGGCGACGAGATCGCCCGCCGCATGCGCCTCGCAATAGGCGCCGGTATGCAGTTCAACCACCTGCGCCCCGATCCGGGCCGCGGCGTCGATCTGGGCGCGGTCGGCGGCGATGAAGATCGACACCCGGCAGCCCGCCTCACGCAGCGGCGCGATGAAATGCGCCAGACGGTTCTCGTCCTTCGCGACCTCGAGCCCGCCCTCGGTGGTGCGCTCCTCGCGCCGCTCGGGGACGATGCAGACGGCATGCGGGCGATGGCGCAGCGCGATCGCCTGCATCTCATCGGTCGCGGCCATCTCGAAGTTGAGCGGCAGCTTCAGCGCCGCCATCAGCGCCTCGATATCGGCGTCGGAGATGTGGCGGCGATCCTCGCGCAGATGCGCGGTGATGCCGTCGGCACCGGCCTCCTCGGCGAGCTTGGCAGCCCGGACGGGGGAGGGGGTGTCGCCGCCGCGCGCGTTGCGCACCGTCGCCACGTGGTCGATGTTCACGCCGAGCCTGAGTTCCGTCATCATCGTCTCCTTTGGACGCAGACTAGTCCGGTCCGGGCCCGTCGTCAGCCGGAACGGATGGAATTTTTCCCAGTGTCTGCAGCTTGGCCCGGAGCTTCTTGCGACGGCGGTTCTGGTAGGCCGCGATCACCGGCACGAACAGCCAGTAGCAGGCAAAGGCCGAGATCAGCCCGGGCAGGATGCCGCCCACGAGATAGGGCAGGAAGACGTCGTGGTAGAACAGCGTCAGCCCGCGCCAGTCGGCGCGGTCCGGCCCGAACAGCGCCCCGAAATTGTGCCAAAGATCCTCGCCCGCGGCGGCGAACTTGCCCACCAGCGAGGTCTCGATGTCGCGATGCGGCGGCCGGCCCATGATGAAATGGCCGGTTTGCAGCGCCACCACCCCGATCGGCACATAGGTCAGCGGGTTGCCGAAGAAGGTGCCCAGCAGCGAGGCGAGGATGTTGCCCCGCCCGATCTTGGCGAAGATTACGGCGATGATGAAATGCAGCCCGTAGAACGGCGTCCAGCTCGCCAGCACGCCGGCAAAGATGCCGCGGCCGATCTTCTCGGGGGTGTCGGGCAGCCGCTGCAGCCGGTGGCGAACATAGCCGAAGGCGCGGCGCCAGCCGCCGCGCGGATAGAGCGTCTCGGCCACCGCGCGGCCCACCGACCGCCTGTCGCGCCGCTTGAAGACCACCGCGCCCCCGATCAGCCCCCGGCCGGCGCCGGGGCGTGCGGTGCAGGAAGCGCTCGCGACGGATCGCGGTGCCGTTCGATCGAGGAGACGTGGCTCTCGGCCTCGAGCGCGGTCATCACCCTGTGCAGGTGCTCCGCGTCGCGCAGGTCGACATCGACCAGGATACGGTAGAAGTCGGCCTTGCGGTCGAGGAAGGTCATGTCCGAGATGTTGGCCGACTGCTCGCCGATCAGCGTGCAGATCCGGCCCAGGACGCCCGCGTCGTTGGTCACCGTCAGGTCGAGGGTCACCGTGTTGACCGGGGCATGCGTCCCGTCCTGCCAGCGCAGGTCGAGCCAGCGCTCGGGTTGCTCTTCGTAATGCTCGAGCGCGGGGCAGTCGATCGCGTGGATCACGACGCCCTGACCGCGGAAGGTGATGCCGACGATCCGCTCGCCCGGCACGGGCTGGCAACAGGGCGCGCGGCGGAAGCTCTGCCCTGCGGCGAGGCCGGCCACGGCGCGCTCCTGCGCCACCTCCTGCGTGTCGCCGCGCGCGGCGAGCTCGGGATAGAGCGCCTGCACGACCTCGCGGGTGGTAAGGTCGGCCGAGCCGAGCCGGGCCAGCAGTTCGGTCGCGCTTTCCAGCCCCAGCGTCTTGGCGGCGGTGCGCAGCGCCTTGTCGGTGGCGCGGCGGCCGACATTCTCGAAGGCGACGCGCACCAACTCGGTGCCGAGCTTGACGAAGCGCTCGCGGTCCTCTTCGCGCAAGCTCCGGCGGATCGCGGCCTTGGCCCGGCCGGTCACCGCGATCTCGATCCAGCTCGCCTGCGGGCGCTGCCCGTCGGCGGTGATGATCTCGACCGACTGGCCGTTCTTGAGCCGGGTCCAGAGCGGCACGCGCAGCCCGTCGACCTTGGCGCCGACGCAGGCGGAGCCGATCCGGGTGTGAATCGCGAAGGCGAAGTCGATCGGCGTGGCGCCGCGGGGCAGCTTGATGACCTCGCCCTTGGGCGTGAAGCAGAACACCTGGTCCTGGTACATCTCGAGCTTCACGGCCTCGAGGAAATCCTCGTCGTCATGGCCGGTTTCCAACCGCTCGGTCAGCTGCGCGATCCAGCGGGCCGGGTCGACCGCGAAGCGGTTCTCGACCCGCAGGCCGTCGCGATAGGACCAGTGCGCGGCAACGCCGGTCTCGGCGACCTCGTGCATCTCGCGGGTGCGGATCTGCACCTCGACCCGCTTGCCGTCGCGGCCCGACACGGTGGTGTGGATCGAACGATAGCCGTTGGATTTCGGCTGGCTGATATAATCCTTGAACCGGCCCGGCACGGCGCGCCAGCGCTGGTGGATCACGCCCAGCACGCGGTAGGCGTCGGCCTCGTTGTCGGTGATGACGCGAAAGCCGTAGATGTCGGAGAGCCGCGTGAAGCCCTGATCCTTCTCCTGCATCTTGCGCCAGATCGAGTAGGGCTTCTTGGCGCGGCCGAAGAGGTCGGCCTTGATGCCGGCGCGGTCGAGCTCGGCGCGCATGTCGGCCGTGATCCGCTCGACGACGTCGCCGGCCTCTTTCTGGAGCATGATGAAGCGGCGGATGATCGAGTTGCGCGCCTCGGGGTTGAGCACCTGGAACGACAGGTCCTCGAGCTCCTCGCGCATCCACTGCATGCCCATCCGGCCCGCCAGCGGCGCGTAGATCTCCATGGTCTCGCGCGCCTTCTGGGCCTGCTTCTCGGGCCGCATCGAGCGGATCGTGCGCATGTTGTGGAGCCGGTCGGCGAGCTTCACCAGCGTCACCCGCAGGTCGCGCGAGGTCGCCATGAACAGCTTGCGGAAGTTCTCGGCCTGCTTGGTGCGGGTCGAGGAGAGCTGCAGGTTGGTGAGCTTGGTGACGCCGTCGACCAGTTCGGCGATCTCGCGGCCGAAGCGCTTCGCGACATCCGAGAAGGAGGCGCGCGTGTCCTCGATCGTGTCGTGCAGCAGCGCGGTGACGATCGTGGCGTCGTCCATCTGCTGCTTGGCGAGAATCACCGCCACCGCGACGGGATGCATGAAGTAGGGCTCGCCCGACTTGCGGAACTGCCCCTCATGCATCTCCTGCCCGAAGGCATAGGCGTCACGGATCAGCGTGTCGCGGGTGGCCGGGTTGTAGCTGCGGACCAGAGCGATCAGCTCGTCTGCGGAAGTCATCTGGCGCGTCCTGTCCCCCGGCCTCGATCGGGCTGCGGTCAGCCCTCCTTTTGCACCTGCATCAGCTCACGCAGCAGGCGCTCCTCGCTCATGTCGTCCTGGGCCGGCTTGTCGGCCTCCTGGCTCATCAGGAGCGACATCGAATCGGCCTCGGGCTCGTCGACCTCGATCTGGGTCTGGTGCGCCTCGATCATCCGCTCGCGCAGGTCGTCGGCCTGCTGGGTCTCGTCGGCGATCTCGCGCAGCGCCACGACCGGGTTCTTGTCGTTGTCGCGCGCGACGGTGAGCGGTGCGCCCGAGGCGATCTCGCGGGCGCGATGCGCGGCGAGCATCACCAGCTCGAAGCGGTTCGGAACCTTGTCAACGCAATCTTCGACTGTCACGCGGGCCATTCGGACGTCTCCCGTCTGGGGGTGGGCAAAGCTGGGCGGCACGCACGGCAGCGCGGCACGGCCTCGAAAGGGCACGCATACAGCGCCCGTCGCCGGAACACAAGGCGGGCAGGCCGGGAAGCGGCCTCAGCCGAGCGGCGCCAGCCCATCGAGCGCCCCGGGCGGCAACGTGTCGCGCATCGAGGCCACCGAAAGCCCGGTCACCGGGTGGCGCCAGTCGGGTGCGACCTCGGCCAGCGGCAGCAACACGAAGCCGCGATCCTGCAGCCGCGGATGCGGCAGGATCAGTTCCTGCGGCGTCTGGCGCGCCTGCTCCACGGGGGCGAGGTCGCGCCAGCGCGCCCAGCCCGCGAGGTCGGGTCGCACCGCCCCGTCCAGCGCCAGAAGATCGAGATCGAGGCTGCGCGGTCCCCAGCGATCCTGCCGGACCCGGCCGAAGCGCGCCTCGATCGCGTGCAGCTGGGCGAGCAGCTCGGCGGCATCGAGATCGGTGTCGAGCGCCATCGCGGCATTGACGAAATCCGGGCCGATCCCGGCCGGGAAGGCCGGGCTGCGCCACAGCCGGCTGCACCGGGCGGCGCGCCCAAGCCGGGCGATCTCGGCCATGGCGGCACGCAGCCCGGCGGCGGGTGCGCCCTGCGGCCCTTCGGCATTGGCGCCCAACGCGATCAATGCCAGCCCCGCGCCCCTGTCGATAACGGTATCTTGCGCCATGCCCTTGATTTTTCCAATGAATGGGGGGCAGCTGAGGCGTCGCCAGCTCCGCGGGGGCCGCCCGAGCGAACCGGCGATACTGTAACGAGGGATCCTTTTCAATGTTCTATCGCGACGAACGGCTCGCCCTGTTCATCGACGGCGCCAACCTGCACGCCACCGGCAAGGCGCTTGGCTTCGACATCGACTACAAGCTGCTGCGGCAGGAATTCATGAACCGGGGCCGGCTGATCCGCGCCTGCTACTACACCGCGCTTCTCGACGGGGACGAGTATTCGCCGATCCGGCCGCTGGTCGACTGGCTGCAGTACAACGGCTTTACCATGCGCACCAAGCCGGCGCGGGAGTTCACCGACGCGCAGGGGCGGCGCAAGGTCAAGGGCAACCTCGACGTGGAGCTGACGGTCGACGCGCTGGAGCTGGCGGATCGGATCGATCACGTCGTGCTGTTCTCCGGCGACGGCGACCTGCGGGCGCTGGTCGAAGCGCTGCAGCGGCGTGGGGTGCGGGTCTCGGTGGTCTCCTCGATCCGCGCCAGCCCGCCGATGATCGCCGACGAGCTGCGCCGTCAGGCCGACGACTTCATCGAGCTCGACGATCTGCGGGACGCGATCGGCCGAACCCCGCGCGCAACGGGGCGCGAGGACTAGGCCCCCGTCTGGACCTCGGCGCTGCGAAGGCTTAGCTGTAAGGCCGCTGTCTTGGAGGCCCCCGATGACCGACACCGCCCTGCCGCCGCTGACGATCCACCTAGCCGCACCACGCGGTTTCTGCGCCGGCGTCGACCGTGCCATCAAGATCGTCGAGATGGCGCTCGGGAAGTGGGGCGCGCCGGTCTATGTGCGCCACGAGATCGTCCACAACCGCTATGTCGTCGACGATCTGCGTGCCAAGGGCGCGGTGTTCGTCGAGGAGCTCGACGAGGCGCCCGACGACCGCCCGGTGATCTTCTCGGCGCATGGTGTCGCCAAGGCGGTTCCGGCCGAAGCGGCGCGGCGCGAGATGATCGCGGTGGACGCGACCTGCCCGTTGGTCACCAAGGTCCACAACGAGGCCGCGCGCCATTCGGCCGAAGGGCTGCAGATGATCATGATCGGGCATGCCGGTCATCCCGAGACGATCGGCACGATGGGCCAGCTCCCCGAGGGCGAGGTGCTGCTGGTCGAGACCGAGGCCGATGTCGCCACCGTCGCGGTGCGCGATCCCGAGCGGCTGGCCTATGTCACCCAGACCACCCTGTCGGTCGACGACACGGCGGGCATCGTCGCGGCGCTGAAGGCGCGGTTTCCCGCGATCAAGGGGCCGGGCAAGGAGGATATCTGCTACGCCACCACCAACCGGCAGGAAGCGGTCAAGGCGATGGCGCCCGATTGCGACGCGCTGCTGGTGGTGGGCGCGCCCAACTCATCGAACTCCAAGCGTCTGGTCGAGGTCGCCGCCAAGGCGGGCTGCGGCTATGCGCAGCTGGTGCAGCGCGCTAGCGATATCGACTGGCGCGCGCTGGAGGGCATCCGCTCGCTCGGGCTGACGGCGGGGGCGAGCGCGCCCGAGGTACTGGTGCAGGAGGTGATCGACGCCTTCCGCGCCCGCCACGACGTCACGGTAAAGCTGGTCGAAACCGCGCAGGAGAACGTCGAGTTCAAGGTGCCACGCATCCTGCGCGAGCCCGCCTGATCCCGCGCCCGGCGCTGGCCCTTTGCTCGCCGAGGTTCTGCCTTTGGCTTGGGGGGCGCTGACGGCGTGGCTTCCCAGCCTCGCTCTGGACTGAGTGGTGGCCGCTGCTCACTGGGCTTATGGTGATCTGCCTTGTGCTACCGGCGGTCTGGACGCGCTTCTCTTTCACTACTCCCCAAATACGCATGGCCCTGCGCCAGCCAAGGCGCGCGCCCTCAGGGCCTCTCGCGCGGCGGGGTGACGGGACGGGCGGGCCCCGAAGGCCCGCCCGGCTGGTTCACTGCTGCTCGGTCTGGGTGCCGCTCTTGGGTTTCGCCTTGCCGAGATCGGGCTTCTGGCCCAGCGGCTCGGGCTTGTCTTTGGCCGAGAAGGTGCCGCGCCCGTCGAGAGAGGGGCCGGAGGTCCAGCGGCCCTGCGGGGTCGGCTCGTCGAGCGAGGTGTTGAGGAAGTAGTAGCTGTGCTCGGTCGCCTCGTGCTCCTGGGGGGTGGAGTTCGGGATCGGCAGCTGCGCCTGCATGCCGCCCAGCTCCTCGATCACCGCGAGCCACTGCTGCTGGTGCATCGTGTCGCGCGCGATCAGGAAGGAGAGCATGTCCTTCATGCCCGCGTCGTCGGTCATGTTGTAGAGCCGCGAGGCGAGCACCCGTCCGCCGGCTTCGGCGGTGGCGTTGGCGAGCATGTCGGCGCCGAGATTGCCGGTCGCGTAGACATGGCTCATGTCGAAGGGCACGCCGTTCGAGTTCACCGGCATCGCCGAAAGCCCCGAGGACAGGATATGGCGCGGGTTCATGCCGCCGAGGATCGCGTGCACGATCGGGTCCTTCGCCGCCTCGTCCTGCACTTCCACGGGCGCACCTTCGAGGTTGAGCGCCACGGCGTGGCCGAGGAACTCGATATGGCTCAGCTCCTCGGTGGCGGTCATCATCAGCATATCGCGGTATTTGCTGTCGCCGCGCGCGCCCATCGCCTGGAAGAAGTACTGCATCGCGACGCGGATCTCGCCCTCGACGCCACCGATCGCCTGCTGGAGATATTTCGCGAAGGCAGGGGAGGGCTTGTCGACGCGGACCTGGTATTGAAGCTTGGAGGAATGGTGGAACATGGGAATGGCTCCGGGTTCGGTTAAGTCACCCAAGCGAAACGGCGCGACCGGAGGGGAGAGTTCCCGCCCGTACGTTGCCGGACGGCGGAGCTTCGCCTAAAGGGAACGCCCCGACCCCTCTCACTTCCGGAGCTTCCATGGCTAAGATCTTCGCCTTCACCGATGGCGCCTGCTCGGGCAATCCCGGTCCCGGCGGCTGGGGCGCGCTGCTGCAGGCCAAGGAGGGCGAGGCCGTCACCAAGGAGCGCACGCTCAAGGGCGGCGAGGCGATGACCACCAACAATCGCATGGAGCTGATGGCCGCGATCTCGGCGCTCGAGGCGCTGGCCAAGCCCACCCGGCTTACCGTCGTGACCGACAGCGCCTATGTGAAGGGGGGCATCACCGAATGGATGGCGGGATGGAAGCGCAAGGGCTGGCGGACCTCGGCCGGCAAGCCGGTCAAGAACGAGGATCTGTGGCGCCGGCTCGACGAGGCGGCGGCGCGGCACGACGTGACCTGGCAATGGGTCAAGGGACATGCCGGCCATCCCGAGAACGAGCGCGCCGACGAGCTGGCCCGCGAGGGCATGGCACCGTTCAAACCGGGCCGCGCCCGGGCCTGAGCCGATGATCTCCTGGCGCGAGGAGGGGGCGCTTCTGCGCGTCCGCCGCCATGGCGAGGGGTCGGCCATCATCGAGGTGCTGACCCGCGGCCATGGGCTGCATGCCGGGGTGGTGCGGGGCGGCGGCTCGCGGCGCATCGCGCCGCTCCTGCAGCCCGGCGCGCAACTCGACCTGACCTGGACCGCGCGGCTGGGCGAGCATCTGGGCAATTTCACCTTCGAGCCGGTGCGCTCGCGCGCCGACCGGGTGATGGCCGATCGCCTGGCGCTGGCCGGTCTCAACGCGGTGGCGGCGCTGCTGGTCTCGGTGCTGCCCGAGCGCGATCCGCACCCGCCGCTCTATGATCGCACCGTGGCGCTTCTCGACCTGTTGGGCGAGACCGAGGTCTGGCCGCTGGCCTATCTGCGCTGGGAGCTGTCGCTTCTGGAAGAGATGGGATTCGCGCTCGACCTGTCGCGCTGCGCGGTGACCGGCGCGACCGAGGGGCTGGATCTCGTCAGCCCCAAATCCGGCCGCGCGGTCAGCCGGGCGGGGGCGGGCACATGGGCGTCCAAGCTCCTGCCGCTGCCGCCGGTGCTGCGCGGCGAGGGCGATGCGGCGGCGGCGGACGTCATCGCCGCGCTCGCCACCACCGGCTGGTTCATCGAGCACAGGCTGCTGCCAGGTTCGGGCGACCGACCGTTGCCGCCGGCGCGGGCGCGGCTGATCGAGGCGATCGAGCGGACCGGCTGAGGCCCCTTGCCCATGCCGCGCTTTCCCGACACCACTGCGGCGACCGCAAGATCCGTGAGAGCCGCATGTATCCCTTTGCCGAGCTGATGCCCCCGCAGCTGTTGCTGCTATCCGTCCTCGTGGGCTTCGGCGCCGGCATCGTGAAGGGCATGGTCGGGTTCGCCATGCCGATGATCATGATTTCGGCGATGTCGCTATTCCTGCCGCCCGAGCTGGCGCTGGCCGCGCTGATCGCGCCGACGCTGGTGACCAACGGCATGCAGGCGCTGCGGCAGGGCGGGCGCGCGGCGGTCTCCACGGTCAAGCGCTTCAGGGTCTATCTGATCGTCGGCGGCGTGATGCTCGCGATCAGCGCGCAGCTGGTGCGGGTGCTCTCGGCCGAGGCACTGTTTTTGCTGATCGGCGCGCCGGTCTCGGCCTTCGCGGTGCTGCAGCTGTCGGGCTGGAAGCCGAAGATCCCGGAGAAGACCAACGGCATCGAGGCGCTGATCGGCGGCTTTTCGGGCTTCGTCGGCGGGGTGTCGGGGGTCTGGGGGCCGCCGACGGTGGCCTATCTCACCGCGATCGACACGCCTAAGGGCGATTCGATCCGGGTGCAGGGCGTGATTTACGGGCTCGGGGCGCTGGCGCTGTCGGTCGCACATCTCCAGTCCGGGGTGCTCAACGCTGCGACGCTGCCGTTCTCGCTGTTCATGATCGTCCCCGCCGTGGCGGGGATGATGCTGGGCGGTCTGGTGCATGACCGGATCGACCAGCAGGTGTTTCGCCGCGTGACGCTGGCGGTGCTGCTGGTCGCCGGGCTCAACCTCGTGCGGCGCGCGATCTTCTGAGACCCGCGCCGCGCGCTGTCTCAGAGCACGAAGACGCGGGAGGGGTGCAGTTCCGGCCCCATCACCCGGCCCACCGCCACCGCGCGGCCCTCATGCGCGGCCCAGGCCTCTTCGCCGTAGTCGAGGCCCGAGGCGATCACCGGCGCCGGGTTGCCGTTCCGGAGCCGCGCGGCCGATTCGGCCGAGCAGGTGACGCGGGGCAGGTCGGCGAGGCCGTCCTCTACGGGCCGCAGGAAGCGGTCGAGCGTCTCGGATTTCGCCTCGGCCTCGATCTGCTCCAGCGTCACGCCTTCGGCGGCGGTGAAGGGCCCCGACCAGACCCGGCGCAGCTCGCGCACATGGCCCAGGCAGCCGAGCTTCTCGCCCAGATCTCGGGCGATGGCGCGCACGTAGCCGCCCTTGCCGCAGACCATCTCGAGCTTGGCGTGATCCGCGTCGGGCCGATCCAGCAGGATCAGGCTCTCGACCCAGAGCGGGCGGGCGGCGAGTTCGACCTCCTCGCCGGCGCGAGCCTTGGCATAGGCGCGCTGGCCGTCGACCTTCACCGCCGAAAAGGCGGGCGGCACCTGCTCGATGTCGCCGACGAAGCCATGCAGCGCCTCCTTGATCTCGGCGTCGGTGGGGCGGGCGTCGGAGCGGGCCGTCACCTCGCCCTCGGCGTCGTCGGTGTTCGTGGCCGCGCCGAAGGTCACGGTGAACTCGTAGGCCTTGAGCGCGTCGGTGACGAAGGGCACGGTCTTGGTCGCCTCGCCCAGCGCCACGGCGAGCACGCCGGTGGCCTCGGGATCGAGCGTGCCGGCATGACCCGCCTTCTTGGCATCGAAGGCCCATTTCACCTTGTTGACCACGGCCGTGGAGGTGAGCCCCGCGGGCTTGTCCACCACCAGCCAGCCCGAGACGTCGCGGCCCTTGCGCTTGCGTGCCATGTCGGCCCCCCTTCGGTTATGCGAGGCGCGCGGCCTAGCCGTCGGGGCGCGCGCCGTCAACGGGGGCCAGCACGCCGACGATCGGCCCCATGGCAAAGCCGAAATCCGAACGTCCCAGCCCGGGCGCGTGCAGACGGCTGACATTGCCGTCGAAATAGAGCGCCTGCGGCAGCTCCAGCGCGTCGCGGAAGAACGAGCCGAATTCGTGAAAGGTGACCGGCTGGTTGGCGATGACGAAGACCGCGCGGTCGCCCGCCTCGGTCGTGCCGACGCCGTTGCGGATGTTGCGCGAGGTGCTGTCGGGCAGGAAACGCGGATGCAGCTCGCCGTCTATCACCAGCATCGGCCCCGACTGCGTGGCGTAGAGGCATTCGGGCGCCTCGGCCTCGTAGCGCAGGGTCTCGATCACCCGGGCGCTGTCGTCGTCGATGCAGAACACCCCGTTGGGCAGCATCCCGAAATTGCCCGGACCCGGATTGGTGACGAGGCGCATCACCTCTTCGCCGTTCTCGAGATACTGGCCGACCGGGCG
>Ga0066854_10000305_pt1 | contig 17379 bp, 18 predicted proteins | sample ETNtaG_8_FD_65494 | JGI IMG/M metagenome (GOLD analysis project Ga0066854, IMG submission 65494) | Marine microbial and viral communities from oxygen minimum zone, Eastern Pacific Ocean - ETNP201406SV75 | ecosystem: Environmental > Aquatic > Marine > Oceanic | place: Pacific Ocean: Eastern...
GTAGAAGATATCTTTAATCATACCGCCATTACCTATCCGGAAATCTATCAACGTACGTTGTCAGGCGAACAGTTAAAAGATTTATTGGAAGATGTCAGTGATAATATGTTTAACCCCGATCCATATTTTCAACAAGGTGGTGATATGGTTCGGGTGAGTGGCTTGCATTATCGGTGTCACCCAGCGGGAAAACAGGGTGAGCGAATTAGTGAGATGCGATTAGATTCTGGGGAATTGATTGATGCCCGAAAGCATTACAGTGTTGCGGGTTGGGCGACCACTCAGCAGAAATCAACAGGGGTGCCTATTTACTCAGTTGTAATTGACTATTTACATCGCCACTCAGGTGAAATGTTCTCGCCAGTCTATTCCTCTGCTACGGTCGCCAAGTGAGCGCAAGTGGCAGTACTGGGTAGGATTTATTACAATAATGGTGGGTCGCATGTGGTTTTCAATTAAGAAAGGAAACTGAGTGGCAGCTGTTTTTTTGAATGATTATATAAATAAGAGTAGAAGGTAGATGAAAAATAAGATAACCAAAGCGGTTTTTCCTGTTGCCGGTTTAGGGACGCGATTTTTACCCGTCACCAAGGCAAGCCCGAAAGAAATGCTACCTATTGTTGATAAGCCATTGATTCAATATGCTGTTGAAGAGGCGGTTGCTGCAGGTATTGATACCATGATATTTATTACCGGTAGAAATAAACGTTCTATTGAGGATCACTTTGATAAGGCTTATGAGTTGGAGCGGGAATTAACCGACAAAGGTAAAGCCGCGGATTTGGAGCAACTGAAGGGTATTTTACCTGATCATGTTTCATATGTTTTTATCAGGCAGGCAGAGGCATTAGGATTAGGGCATGCCGTTCAATGTGCGGCACCGATTATCGGTGATGAACCTTTTGCGGTTATTTTGCCAGATGATTTAATAGCAGATGGTTCGCGAGGGTGCCTAAAGCAAATGGTTGAGCAGTTTGGTCAGCAGCAAAAGAGTATTATTGGTGTTGAACGTGTCGCCCCCGAAGAAACCAGTAGCTATGGTATTGTTGAGGTCAATGATGCTGGTACAGGCCTGAGTATCCTTGAACATATTATTGAAAAACCTAATCCTGAAGATGCGCCTTCTAACTTGGCGGTTGTCGGGCGTTATCTTTTTACACCCGCTATTTTTGAAAAATTGTCAGGGTTAGGCGCAGGTGCTGGGGGTGAAATTCAGTTGACTGATGGCATTGCAAAGTTACTGGCAGATGAGCCGGTTTATGCTTATGAATTTGAAGGTAAGCGTTATGATTGTGGCTCTAAATTAGGTTTTCTGATTGCTACGGTTGAATACGGTTTGGCACATCCGGAATTGAAAGTTGCTTTTGAAGACTTTTTAAAACATCGTTAAAACAAGGTGTATTTAATCGGTTTTAGCTTTACAGCGTTGTGAGACACGCTATTTGCGGTGCAATAGTATTAGCAAGAACAGGCTTACGTGTGTGGTTTAAGTGTTTGCTGGTTCTGCTGCTCGGTGTCAGTAGTTGTTTTGCACAAAAGGGTGCGCCGAAGAATATTGTTTCTCTGAGTTTATGTACGGATCAATTGTTATTGATGCTGGTACCTCGCCAACATATTGCATCGGTCACGCGCGGTGCCATTGATCCTCATTTATCTTATATGGCCGCTGCTGCCGATGGGCTGGTATTAAATAGTGGTGGCATTGAGGAAGTATTGCCTTTAAAGCCAGATTTAATTGTCGGCAGTGCTTTTGCCTCCCGAGATGCAGTGCGTTTTCTTCGGTATTTAGGGTATCCCGTTAAATTGATAGGGTTGCCACAATCGATAGCTGAGATTCGTGAGATGGTGTTAAATTTTGGGTCATGGGTGGGTTATCCCAGTCGTGCAAAACAGCTAGTAAAAAAATGGATGGGCAATTGGCGCATCTTAATAAGCAACATCAAGGGATTAAAAGAACAGCGCTCATTTATTCTCCAAATGGTTATACGATGGGTTCTGGTACCCTTGAAAATACAATACTTAAAGCAGCGGGATTTGATAATTTGGCTATTGAAATGGGGGTTGTGGGGTTTGAGCAAATTACGCTGGAGCGCTTGGTTGCTGCGCAACCGGATTTTTTGTTTATTGAAAATCATGTCGATAACCTTAATTCATTAGCCAGTCACTATGTGAGTCATCCAGTGCTTATGAAAATGCCTTTGAGTCAGGCGCATGAGTTTATTCCATCACGGCTTAGAGTGTGTGCGGGACCCATGGTGGTAGAAGCTATTGAGTCTCTTGTTGGGAAACGGAATGAATAGCTATCAGCGAGTTTTAGGGGGGTTGTTTTTGGCAGTGACGGTTAGTTTCTTTGCCGATATCTCCGTAGGCCCTGTGACTATAGAGTGGGTAAATATTTGGGCAGCGGTGGTTGAAAATAAAGCCAGTCTTGATGCGTTGATACTTTTTGATATCCGCCTTCCACGAGCCTTTCTAGCCATGCTTGTTGGCGCTACATTGGGTATTTCTGGTGCAGCGTTGCAAGGTTTGTTACGAAACCCATTGGCGGAATCTGGAGTTATTGGCGTTTCCAATTGTGCCGCACTTGGTGCGGTACTGGTGTTTTATTTTGGTATGACACAATGGTCATGGTTTGTGCTTCCGTTGGCAGGCTTAATGGGTGCTTTAGTCTCGGTCGTTATGATTTTTTTATTAGCAGGTCGTTCGGGCTCTACGGTGACATTAATTTTGGCAGGGATTGCGATTAATACGCTTGCGGGAGCACTAATGGCGATGGCGTTGAACTTTGCGCCTAATCCGTATGCGATGCAGGAAATTGTATTTTGGTTGTTAGGCTCGGTCGCTAATCGGAGTATGAATGAAGTGTTAATTACAGTGCCTTTTATTACGGTGGGGTGGGTGCTTATTTTGAGTTGTGGGCGTTTTTTAAATGCATTGACCTTAGGTGAGGAAACGACAAAATCGTTAGGGTTTAATGTGCGTCGTTTGAGGTGGCGGTTGGTAATCGGCGTGGTGGCTTGTGTTGGCGCTGCAGTTTCTGTTTCTGGGAATATAGGCTTTATTGGTTTAGTGATACCGCATTTACTTAGGCCATGGGTTCGACATGACCCGCAACGATTGTTAGCGGTCAGCGCCTTAGGTGGTGCGGTTCTGCTTCTTTTATCCGATGTGGCTGTTCAACTTCTGTCCAGTGGGGGTGAGTTGAAATTAGGCGTGATAACTTCCTTAGTCGGAGGACCTTTCTTTTTATATTTGATTTTAAAAAATCGCAACGTATGGTCATGAATACGGCTTCTAATGATAACTCATTGCTTTTAACGGGGCAGCAACTCACTTTTAGAGTCGAGGAAGGGATTACCTTGATCCGTGATGTTACTGTGGATATTAATGAAGGTGAATTGATTGGTTTAATTGGCCCTAATGGCGCCGGTAAAAGTACATTGTTGAGAGTGTTAAGTGGTATCGAGACTCCAAGTGATGGTTGTGTCTCAATGACGGTTTCGGGTTCTTTGAAACTGGTATCTGCTTTAGCGGTGCGCGAGCGTGCGCAAAAATTGAGTTACTTAGTTCAAGGTGCAAAGGCGCATTGGCCTATTGAAGTTGAGCAGATGATTGCGCTTGGGCGACTACCTTTTCAGAAATGGTGGCAGCCCGCGAGTGATCAAGATCAAGAAAAAGTGATTAGAGCAATGCGGCTAACGGAAACACTGAGTTATCGTAAGCGGCTAGTCACGTCATTATCGGGAGGGGAGCAAGCCTTAGTGATGATGGCGCGGGTATTGGCAGGGGAGCCTGAAATTATTTTTGCCGATGAACCGGTTTCGACATTAGATCCTTATCACCAATTGCACGTGATGGAGTTGCTTCGAGAGCATGCTAGAGAAGCAAAGTCAGCCGTGGTCGTCTTGCATGATTTGAGTTTGGCGGCACGATTTTGTGATCGAATTTATTTGATGAATGAGGGTGAGCTATTTTGTGAGGGGAGCCCTGAGAGGGTTTTAAATCAGCAAAATATGGCTTGTGTTTATGGCGTCGATAGCCGGATTAGTCTTGTCGGACAGCGTTTGTCAATAAGCCCTGTTGCACGATTAAGAGATCATCAACAGGGCCGTTAACCGAGGTGTTGTTTTAGTTGCGTTGTTGACGCATTTTTAGACCCGGGCTCAGAGAGCAAGGCCTATTCGTTTAATTGCGTTCTCAAGATTCTCCATGCTGGTGGCGATCGATATTCTAATATGATCAGGACAGCCAAAGGCAGAACCTGGAACAACAGCAACGCCGGCATTGATAATAAGGTGTTCGGCAAAATCTAGATCATTCTCGATGTTATTTAATCTTTCAATGGCTTTGCTGACATCGGGGAAGACATAAAAAGTCCCGTCAGTTTTGAGACAGTCAATGCCCGGGATCTGGTTCAGCATTTTAACGACATAATCATGACGCTTTTTAAATTCAAATAATCGTGTTTGCATGCAGTCTTGATTGCCTGAGATGGCAGCTTCAGCAGCGACTTGAGAAATGGATGTCGGATTAGAAGTACTTTGAGACTGTATTTTTTTCATAGCCTGGATGATTTCCCGGGGTCCGCCTGCATAGCCAATACGCCAACCGGTCATTGAATACGCTTTAGAGACACCGTTAAGGACGACTGTGCGGTTGTAGAGTTCAGGTGCGGCGTTGAGAATATTAACAAAACGACCTTTTTCCCAAGTGATGTGTTCATACATGTCGTCGGTGGCAATAATCACATTGGGGTATTCTTTTAAAACGACAGCTAAGGCTTTTAGTTCTTCTAAGGTATAGGTTACGCCCGTTGGGTTTGAAGGGCTATTAATGATAAACAAGCGGGTGTTGTGTGTGAGTGCGGCACGTAACTGTTCGGGATTTATTTTGAACTGTTGGTCTTGAGTGGCGGTAATGGTGACGGGTTTTCCTTGGGCTAATAAGACCATATCAGGGTAGGAAACCCAGTAAGGACCGAGAATAATGACTTCATCACCGGGGTTAATGAGCGCTTGGGCAAGATTGAAGAAGCTTTGTTTGCCACCACAGGAGACCAAGATTTGATCATCTTCGTAGTGTAGATTGTTATCGGCCTCAAATTTTTTAATGATCGTTTTTTTAAGGCTAGGCGTACCGTCGACCGGGGTATATTTCGTGAAGCCCTCGGCCAATGCTTTAATGGCGGCTTTTTTGATATGTTCTGGCGTATCAAAGTCTGGCTCGCCAGCACCTAAACTGATTATGTCTTTTCCGCTGGCCCGAAGTTGAGCTGCGCGAGCGGTGATAGCTAATGTGGGCGATGGTTTAACAGCATTGACGCGATCAGATAGAGTAATGTCCATGAAATATTTAATGTGACTAAGTTTAAAGCAATCAATTATACGCTAAGTCGTCACACTTGCTAAAATTCTATGTGGATTACTTTGTGTGGAGATGAGTTTTTAGATGAAAAAGGCGTTTAAGATTCATAGTCGTTTTGAGCCGGCCGGTGATCAGCCGGAAGCTATTACTGCCTTAGTTGCGGGATTGTCTGACGGTGAAGTGCATCAGTCGTTGTTGGGCGTGACTGGGTCAGGTAAGACCTTCACTATCGCTAATGTTATTCAGAAAACACAGCGTGCGACCATGATTCTGGCGCCAAATAAAACACTGGCAGCCCAATTGTACGGTGAAATGAAAGAGTTTTTTCCGAACAATAGCGTTGAGTATTTTGTTTCGTATTATGACTACTATCAGCCTGAAGCGTATGTGCCGGCATCGGATACTTTTATCGATAAAGATGCCTCGTTGAATGAGCATATTGAGCAAATGCGTTTATCGGCAACAAAAGCTTTAATAGAGCGAGCCGATACTATTGTAGTTGCTACAGTTTCGGCTATTTATGGGTTAGGCGAGCCAGAATCATATTTTAAGATGGTTTTGCATTTAGTGCGTGGGGATATGATTAAGCAGCGAGATATCCTTCGGCGATTGACGGACATGCAATACACCCGCAATGATATTGAATTGCGTAGAGCAACGTATCGGGTACGTGGAGATGTGATTGATGTTTTTCCTGCGGAGTCCGAGCAAGATGCAGTGCGCATTGAATTATTTGATGATGAAATTGAGCGTATTTCTTTGTTTGACCCCTTGACCGGAGAGATTATGTCGCGGGTGGCCCGTTATACAGTTTATCCTAAGAGCCACTATGTCACGCCAAGGCAAACGTTGCTTACAGCAGTTGACAAGATTAAAATAGAGTTGAAAAATCGGCTGGAACAATTGCGTTCGCTTAATAAATTAGTCGAGGCGCAGCGCTTAGAGCAGCGTACATTTTTTGATATTGAGATGATACTCGAAGTGGGGTATTGCTCAGGAATTGAGAATTATTCACGGTATTTATCGGGTCGGGAAGACGGTGAGTCACCACCGACAATGTTTGATTATTTACCCAAAAATGCCTTAGTGATTGTGGATGAGAGTCATGTGACGATTCCGCAGTTAGGAGCGATGTACAAAGGTGATCGTTCGCGTAAGGAAACCTTGGTTGAATATGGCTTTCGGTTACCGTCAGCATTAGATAACAGACCGTTAAAATTCGAAGAGTTTGAGTTACGTTCATCACAAAAGATTTATGTTTCAGCAACCCTAGGACCCTATGAGCATGAACATTCTGGCAATGTGGTCGAACAAGTGGTGCGACCAACCGGATTATTAGATCCCGTTGTTGAAGTTCGTCCGGCAACCACGCAGGTAGATGATGTCTTATCTGAAATTAATCTCCGTGCGGTTAAGGGGGAGCGTGTTTTAGTCACAACCTTAACCAAGCGGATGTCAGAAGATTTAACTGATTATTTGCAAGAACACGGTGTCAGAGTGCGTTATTTACATTCTGATGTGGATACCGTTGAGCGGGTTGAGATTATTCAAGATTTGCGACTTGGGAAGTTTGATGTTTTAGTCGGAATTAATTTATTAAGAGAGGGGTTAGATCTTCCAGAAGTGTCGTTGGTGGCCATTTTAGATGCGGATAAAGAAGGATTTCTGCGCTCGATAACTTCATTGGTTCAAACCATTGGCCGTGCGGCTCGAAATGTTAATGGTTGCGCTATTTTATACGGAGACAAGGTAACCAGATCGATGCAGCAAGCGATCAGTGAGACGGATCGGCGCCGTGAAAAACAAACAAGTTATAATGCTGCTCATGGTATTAGTCCGCAATCTATTTATAAGTCGGTAACCGATATTTTAGAGCTATCTATTCCAGGTTCTGGAACGGTTAACGGTAAAAGAGTACGTTCGACAGTAGGTACTCAAGAGGATGGTAAGGTGTACACGCCACAGGAAATAACGCGTAAAATAAAGAAACTAGAGGATGAAATGTATAATTTTGCCAAAAATCTTGAATTTGAAGAGGCAGCGCGGGTCCGTGATCAAATTGAAACCTTAAATAAGGGTTTGTTGATTTGATATTGCTAAGGTATTGATTTTTTAGTATAGTAATTTGTTAAATTCAGAATAAGGATTTAGGCGCGTAGCTCAGTTGGTTAGAGCACCACCTTGACATGGTGGGGGTCGGTGGTTCGAATCCACTCGTGCCTACCAGTAATTTTTGAAAGCATCGCTCAGCGATGCTTTTTTTATTAAAGATGAAGAGAGTGTTTTTTGTAATATGCCAGTTATAACTTTACCCGATGGCTCGAAGCGTCCATTTGATGAGGCGGTTACCGTTATGGAGGTGGCACAGTCTATTGGGAGTGGTCTAGCGAAGGCGACCTTAGCGGGGAAAATTGATGGTAATTTAGTTGATGCCTCGACAGTTATTGCCCAAGATGCGGTATTGCAAATCATTACCGCTAAAGATGATGAAGGGGTAGAGGTTATCCGTCATTCAACAGCACATTTGTTAGCGCAGGCTGTTAAACAGCTATTTCCTAGTGCTCAGGTGACGATTGGTCCTGTTATTGAGAATGGTTTCTTTTATGATTTTTCCTTTGAGCGTCCTTTTGTCCCTGAGGATTTACGGAAAATAGAAAAAAAGATGGCGGAATTAGTCGCTAAAAACTACCCGGTCACACGGGAAGTTAAGTCGCGCGATGAAGCCGTTACTTTTTTTCGCGGTATTGCAGAGGAATATAAGGCTGAGATTATTGAAAGTATTCCGGCAAACGAAGACTTGTCGCTTTATACGCAGGGTGACTTCACCGATTTATGTCGTGGTCCTCATGTTCCGAGTACCGGTAAATTAAAGGTCTTTAAGTTAATGAAGATTGCTGGGGCTTATTGGCGTGGTAATTCAGATAATGAAATGTTGCAGCGCATATACGGTACGGCTTGGTCAGATAAAAAAGCGCTGAAAGACTATTTATATCGCCTGGAAGAGGCGGAAAAGCGAGATCATCGCCGTCTAGGGAAACAATTGGATTTATTCCATTCGCAAGAAGAAGCGCCGGGAATGGTGTTTTGGCACGAGAATGGATGGACTATTTATCAGCAAATTGAGCAATATATCCGTGAAAAGTTACGTCTCTATGGCTATGGGGAAGTAAAAACACCGCAGGTCGTTGATCGTTCGCTTTGGGAGAAATCAGGTCATTGGGATAAATTTGGTGACATGATTTTTACGACGCATTCGGAAAATCGTGATTATGCCGTTAAACCGATGAATTGTCCTTGTCATGTTCAGATTTATAATCAGGGCTTAAAGAGTTACCGTGATTTACCCATTAGAATGGCGGAATTTGGTTCATGTCATCGAAATGAGCCTTCTGGAACGTTGCATGGTTTGATGCGGGTTAGAAATTTTGTACAGGATGATGCGCATATTTTCTGTACAGAAGAGCAGATTCAGACGGAGGTTTCGGATTTTATAGATTTGTTGTTTGCAGTTTATAAAGATTTTGGTTTTGATGAAGTTTTGGTTAAATTGTCGACTCGACCGGAAAATCGGGTAGGTGATGATGCGGTATGGGATAAAGCCGAACAAGCGTTAGAATTAGCACTGAACAATAAACAACTGGATTGGCAGTTGCAACCCGGAGAAGGTGCTTTTTATGGCCCTAAAATTGAGTTTTCGCTAAAAGACTGTATTGGCCGCGTTTGGCAATGTGGGACTATTCAGGTTGACTTTTCGATGCCTGGGCGCTTGGGAGCAACTTATATTGCCGAAGATGGCAGTAAGCAAGTTCCGGTCATGTTACATCGTGCTGTGTTAGGTTCTTTGGAGCGATTTATTGGTATTTTGATTGAACAACATGCAGGAACGCTGCCGATTTGGTTAGCGCCGGTGCAAGTTGTCATTCTTAATATAGCGGGTCGACATGAAGAGTTTGCTCGTGAAGTTGAGCAAGTTCTGAAAAAACAAGGCGTTAGAGTTAAAATTGACTTGAGAAATGAGAAGATAGGCTTTAAAATTCGCGAGCACTCAATGCAGAGAGTTCCCTATCTCTTGATTATAGGCGACAAAGAATTAGAAAATAAGCAGGTCACGGTAAGAATGCAGAGTGGAGAAGATCTGGGTGGTTTTACGGTAAGTGACTTTGTGGATAGGGTTTACGATGCAATTTTATTTAAAAAGTAAGAATATAGGGGATAGCATATCGCTGCAAAAAAGACTGAACGGCTGAATAACGAGATTACGGCGCGTCGGATTAGATTAATAGGGGTCGATGGCGAGCAAGCAGGTGTTGTGAGTTTGGCTGAGGGAATGGAACTTGCGGGAACAGCAGGTTTAGATTTAGTTGAAATTTCTCCTAATGCAGATCCTCCAGTATGCCGAATTATGGATTTTGGTAAGTTTCAATTTGAACTGAACAAAAAACAACAAGCGGCAAAGAAGAAGCAGAAACAGATTCAGGTGAAGGAAATTAAATTTCGTCCAGGAACTGAAGAAGGTGACTATCAAGTTAAGCTTAGAAGTTTGACTAAATTCCTAGGTGAAGGAAATAAAACCAAAATCACTGTGCGATTTAGAGGTCGAGAAATGGCACATCGTGAAATTGGCATGACCTTGCTTAAGCGCATAGAGAAAGATTTGCTTGAGTTGGCCGAAGTTGAGCAATTTCCAAAAATGGAAGGTCGACAATTGATTATGGTGATGTCGGCTTTGAAAAAGAAATAGTAGCTGGAGCCCTCATCGTGGGTTGTAGCGCAATCAAATATGGTTAACACCATAGTCTATCGACATAGGATGTGTTGATAGTAATCACTTGAGGTGATTAAAGCTCCAGTCGGGCCATGCATTTTGCCTACCTGGAGATTAGTTACAGGGACTAATTAATTTAAATTTTGAGAGTTGGAGTAAAAACAAATGCCAAAAATAAAAACGAACCGAGGAGCTGCTAAGCGTTTTAAGCGTACAGGCTCAGGTGGTTTCAAATGTGGTCAGTCACATCGACGTCATATCCTGACTAAAAAGAGCACGAAGCGGAAAAGACAGTTGCGTAAAGCAGCGACCCTTCATGCATCAGACGTGCGTAGTGCAGCACGCATGATGCCTTACAGTTGATTTTTAGGAAATAGGAATAGGTTATGGCAAGAGTAAAAAGAGGTGTCACAGCGAGAGCAAGGCACAAAAAAATATTAAAGCAGGCGAAAGGTTATTACGGTGCACGAAGCCGGGTTTATCGCGTTGCTAAACAAGCGGTTATTAAAGCAGGTCAATATGCATACCGAGATCGTAAACAGCGTAAGCGTCAATTTAGAGCGCTTTGGATCGTTCGGATTAATGCGGCAGCACGTGAATGTGGGTTGTCTTATAGTCGTTTCATGAATGGTTTAAGTAAAGCCAATGTTGAAATAGATCGTAAAGTATTAGCTGATATCGCGGTACATGACAGCGAAGTTTTTGCAGAGCTAGCGAAGTTAGCACAGAAAAGTTTATAGCAGTCGATTAGAAAAGCCCGTTTTTAGTGTTAGGAACGGGCATTTTTTATTTTCCATAAAAGGCTATTTCTTACCTTTCCTTACCATACAATTTATTGGGGAGTAGGGTGTGTCAGTAACCCGAGAACAAGTTTTAACCGAGGCCTTAGCGTTAGTGTCAGATGCTAAAGATCTGAATGAATTGGATCAAGTTAGGGTTCGATATTTAGGTAAAAAAGGCGAGTTTACTCAGCAAATGAAGGCTTTGGGTAAATTAGATCCCGAGCAGCGGCCCATTGTTGGGCAGGCAATTAATCATTCTAAAGAACAATTCCAGACCGCATTGGAGTTACGTAAAAGTGCGCTGCAGTCTGAACAATTAGCCCAGCGCCTCAATCAAGAGAAAATTGATGTTAGTTTACCTGGCCGTTGTCAGTCCGGTGGTGGTATTCATCCGGTCACCATTACTTTACGACGGATAACGGAAATTTTTAAGGGCGTTGGTTTTGAGGTTGTTGAAGGCCCTGAGATTGAAGATGATTATCATAATTTTGAAGCCTTAAATATTCCAGCCCATCATCCTGCGCGGGCGATGCATGATACTTTCTATTTTGACCCCCATACGGTTTTAAGAACGCATACCTCTCCGGTTCAGGTTAGGGTTATGGAAAAGGGTACACCTCCTTTGAAAGTGATTGCTCCCGGACGAGTTTATCGTTGTGATTCAGATATCACGCATACCCCAATGTTTCACCAAGTAGAGGGTTTTGTTGTTGATACCGATGTCAGTTTTGCGGATCTTAAAGGTATTGTGTTTGAATTTTTAAGAGCATTCTTTGAGAAAGATATTCAGGTTCGTTTCAGACCTTCTTATTTTCCGTTTACGGAACCATCAGCAGAAGTTGATATTGAGTGTGTGATGTGTGATGGCGTTGGCTGTCGCGTTTGTAGTCATACCGGATGGCTTGAGGTGATGGGGTGTGGAATGATTCACCCTGCAGTTTTTAAATCCGTTGATATTGATTCTGACCAATTCACTGGATTGGCCTTTGGAATGGGTGTTGAACGGTTAGCCATGCTGCGATATGGCATTAATGATTTACGGTTGTTTTTTGAAAACGACCTTAAATTTCTTGAGCAATTTAATTGATTGGGGAAGTTTGAAGCATGCGTTTTAGTGAAGCCTGGTTAAGAGAACAAGTTAACCCCGATCTTACGACAGAAGCCTTGGTTGAACAACTGACCATGGCCGGTTTGGAAGTCGATTCTGTGACTCCTGCCGCAGCAGATTTTTCTGGTGTAGTTGTGGGCAAAGTCGTTGCCATAGAGCAACATAGTAATGCGGATAATTTGAAAGTTTGTTCGGTTGATGTCGGTGGCGATGAGCCGCTACAAATTGTCTGTGGGGCTAATAATGTCAGTATGGGCATGCATGTGCCGACGGCTTTGGTCGGCGCCGTATTGTCGGGTGGATTTAAAATCAAAAAATCAAAGCTGCGAGGCGAATTGTCTTTTGGCATGCTGTGTTCCGAGCAGGAATTAGGGACATCTGATTCAGCCGAAGGGCTAATGGTTCTGCCTCAAGAGGCCCCCGTAGGCGTTGATGTGCGTGAATATCTGGCATTGGACGATACGTTAATAGAGTTGGATTTAACACCCAATAGAGCGGACTGTTTAAGTATTGATGGGGTGAGTCGAGAAGTCGCGTTATTGAATAAAATGCCTTGGCAGCCGACTGAGCCGTCGGAAGTAGTCGTTGAGCATCAACAGACCAGAGACATTACGGTTGTCGAACCCTCTTTATGTTCTCGTTATTTAGGGCGTTTGATCAAGGGTGTGAAGGTGGGTGCGCAAACACCGCTGTGGATGCAAGAACGCTTACGTCGTTCGGGTCATAGAAGCTTGGGCCCATTGGTCGATATTACAAATTATATTTTATTGGAACTAGGTCAACCTCTTCATGCTTTTGATGCGGATAAGTTATCGGGTCAAATTGCGGTTCGCTATGCGAAAAAAGACGAGAAAATTATCTTGTTAAATGATCAATCATTGACGCTGAGTAACGATGTTTTAGTTATTGCCGATGACCGTGGTCCGATTGCTTTAGCCGGTGTTATGGGCGGTAAGGATTCAGCTGTGGGTGTTGAGACGGTTGATATTTTTCTGGAATGTGCATTTTTCACGCCTGAAATGATGATGGGTAAAGCGCGTGATTTAGGACTGCATACTGATTCATCGCACCGTTTTGAACGGGGGGTTGACCCATTTATTCAACGACGGGCAATAGAACGAGCCAGTCAAATGATTATTGATATCGCCGGCGGGTGCGCAGGCCCCATCGTTGAGCTAACCGATGAAACCTATATGCCAAAACGGTTGCCGGTATTGTTGCGTGAAGAACGCATTGCAAAGGTTTTAGGTGTGGCTATGCCTGCTGCAGAGGTTGAAGATATCTTTCAACGGTTAGGGATGGTCGTTGAACGCCAGGATAATGGCTGGGCAATAACACCGCCGGGTTTTCGTTTTGATATTGTTATTGAGGCGGATCTTATTGAGGAATTAGGGCGTGTCTATGGTTACAATAATTTGCCACAGCAAAGTTTATTAATGCATGCGCAACTGTCATCCGCGCCAGAAACCGTTTTAGGTGTTGATCGTATTAAAGATTTATTGGTCGATCGAGGTTATCAGGAAGCGATTACTTACAGCTTTGTTGATGAGAAGGATCAACAAAAAGTCGCGCCTGAGGACAGAGTGATTGCGTTGAAAAACCCTATTTCTTCTGAATTATCGGTCATGCGAACGACTATCTGGTGTGGCTTATTAAATGTAGCGCATAGAAATGTGAGTCGTCAACACAGTCGGGTGCGGTTATTTGAAGCGGGTTTGTGCTTTAAAGTGGGCGCCGATGCTGAGGAAGTTGCGCAAGAAAAAATGTTAGCAGGCTTAGTATTAGGCTCGCAATTACCTGAGCAATGGGGCGAGTCGTCGAGAAAAATTGATTTTTATGATGTTAAAGCGGATTTAGAGGCTATTTTTGCGCTTAATGGTATTGAGCCAGACTTTGTGGCGCAAGAACATCCAGCCTTACATCCAGGACAAACAGCAGCGATTAAAACCAAGACCGGTGCTTTAATTGGCTGGCTAGGTGTCTTACATCCATCCTTAGAAAAACATTATGGTTTTGATAGTTCGGTATTTTTATTTGAATTAAAACAAGAGTTTGTGTTAAATAAGGGGGTGCCAAAATTCACCTCATTGTCGAAGCTTCCATCTGTGCGTCGTGATTTAGCATTGATTGTTGATGAAAACATGCCGGTGAGTCGGATTTTAGCTGAAATCAATGGCTTTGAAGAAGAAGCCATTAAAGAGGTTATTGTCTTTGATATCTATCAAGGCGAAGGTATTGAGGTTAATAAGAAAAGTATAGGATTAGGTGTTTTTATTCAGAACTTAACACAAACGATGACAGATACAGAAATTGATGGATTAATGGCATCGGTGTTGGATAAATTAACATTGAACTTGAATGCAAAATTAAGGGATTAAGTAGATTATGGCGTTAACAAAAGCAGATTTTGCCGAAGGTTTATACGATGATATGGGTTTAAATAAACGTGAAGCCAAAGAAATTGTCGAATTGTTTTTTGAAGAGATTAAGTCATCTTTAGAGCAGGGCGAACAGGTCAAAATATCCGGTTTTGGTAAGTTTGAATTAAAAGACAAGAGCAGTCGTCCCGGTAGAAACCCTAAGACTGGGGAAGAAATTCCTATTTCAGCACGGCGTGTGGTAACATTCCGGTCAGGTATGAAATTAAAAGCGCGGGTAGAAGTATATGCTGGAACCAAGTCATAATAATCAATTACCAGAAATTCCTGCAAAACGCTACTTTACCATTGGTGAAGTGAGTGAGTTGTGCGATGTTAAGCCGCATGTTTTACGGTACTGGGAACAGGAATTTACCCAGTTAGAACCGGTTAAAAGACGCGGTAATAGACGTTATTATCAACGCCATGACGTGCTGATTATTCGTCAGATTCGATCGTTATTATATGAGCATGGTTACACGATTAGTGGTGCTAGAAGTCATTTAGAACAGGATAATAATCGGGTTGACAGTAATGTCACGAAACAATTGATTCAGCAGATGCGGACTGAATTGGAAGAAGTATTAGTACTACTAAAATAATTATTTTTTGATGTCGTCGGGGCGTAGCGCAGCTTGGTAGCGCACCACAATGGGGTTGTGGGGGTCGAAGGTTCAAATCCTTTCGCCCCGACCAAAAAAGTTACATGCCTTGTAACTGTTAAAATTAATGAAAAAATATAGCGTTAGACTTTTTTAGGAAAGTCGTTCAGCAGTTACCTGTTCAGGTGGCCTTCATTTGAAACCACAGACGATTAGGCCATAAACGAAGACGTCTAGCAGTGTAAGGCCTTACTTAAGTTTACTGTTGTACGAGGTGATCTCTTGTCATTGAATAGGCTATTTAGGTATTCTTTTTTGAAAAAACACGTTGTATTTAAGAGAAATAGTATTATGTTTAGCTAAGTCTCTTATCACCTTCCTGTGAAAGAATCCTGTGATAAAGTTCTAATGATTTTGATAGCATGTAGGCAATGAAATTTTATGCTCAGTTGAAATAGTTCGTAGTGTTTTTTGGGGGTCTTGTGATTTTTCGGCCCTTAGATGCTTTTTTAGATTCTTTACTTGAGCCCAATTCCTCGTTTTTCATCATGTTGCTAGAGCCATCTAGTGAAGAAATTGTATTTCGTTTTGTTGTGCCGTTTGTTTTATTAGTAGCGTTTACTACTATAAAATTTTTGAAGTATCAACAATCCTCTATAAAGAATGATTTGGCTCTGCTAATTGCGAGCACAAATGCGCCTGTTATCGCTATTGATGCTAAAGGTTTAATTACAGTGTGGAATGATTGTATCGCACAGATTTTAGATTCTTCTGAAGATGAGGTGATGAGTACAGAATTGGCGTTATTGGTTTTAGAAAAAGACAATGTGACTCAACTTGTTCATAACCGAACGTTTGCTGGCCAAGGCTGTTCTAGTTATGAAATGACCTTGGTCGATATTGGTGAGTTCATCACCGCAACGTAATGTACAAGGCCAAATTATCGCGTGTATGTCTATCGGTCAGGATATCACCGAGTTAAATAGCGTCCATCTTGAACAAGAGCGCGTAGCGAATGATTTAACGGCATTAATAGATACCGCGAATGTGCCGATATTTGGTATTGATACGGATGGTTTGGTTAACGAATGGAACCAGACAGCAGAGCGTATTACCGGTTACAGTAAAAACGAGGTGCTGGCTCGAGATCTAGTCGAAAGGCTTATTACTGAGAATTATAAAACATCGGTTAAGGCTGTTTTAGATGCAGCCCTAATCGGCAGTCAAATAGCAAACTATGAGCTTCCGTTGCACACCAAAGGTGGCTCTCAGGTTGATGTGTTATTAAACGCATCGGCACGTCGAGATTCAGAAGGCCAAATTGTGGGTATTGTGGGTGTGGGTCAGGATGTAACTGAACTGAATCGTACCCGAAAAGAGGTTGAAGGACAATTACAATCAGCAGCACATCATGATGACTTAACTGGCCTGCTTAATCGCCGTTATTTTTATGATTATCTGAAAAGACAATTAGAAGCACATCAGGGTTCTGAGGAAATAGGAACCTTGTTGTTTTTAGATCTGGACCGATTTAAATTGGTGAACGATAGCTTAGGGCACGGTGTCGGCTATAAGTCGTTGCCAAGCGGTTGCAGGCCAGCGTAAGAGCGGGTGATTTGGTCTGTCGTCTAGGGTGTGATGAATTTATTGTGTTATTGCCTTTTGAGGCAAATGAGCGCATAGCGATTGGTAGAAAGGCTATGCATCGATGACACATTTTAAGCGGCTTCCGTATAGTCAGGTTAAGATTGATCAGAGTTTTATTGCCGATATTGATAAAAATGAAGACAGCTTGGCTATTGTTGAAGTGGTGCTAACGATGGCCAGAACACTGAACTTAGAGGTTATTGCTGAAGGTGTGGAAACGCAGGAACAATTTGACGTTCTAAATAAACTGAAGTGTTCAGGTTTTCAGGGTTATCTGTTTTCAAAACCCTTAGTGGCACAAGCAATAAAGGAATTAATAAGTCATGATTAGCGCACTTTCAAAGAGGTTGGATTGTTGTTATTTGATATACAAAACAACTGTGCTCGATGATGCTTAAAACAACGTTAACTTCTGACAATATCGTATTTGTAGGGCATAGCTTAAATCTTAGGGATGGCTTTGGCGTTTGGCCGAAACCTGAAGGGGTTTGGGTTATTTTTAAGAAAACAGAACAGGGTATTAATTATCTTGGCATGATTATGCCCATTCTGAATGGCCTGATCTACCATTGCCTTAACGAATGGCTGTCTCAGTCAGAGGCGATAATTAACACAGCGGGTAAATCATCTCCGGAGCCGAATAAAAAAGACTTCTGGCGCTGGGCGTAGGGTGTTTTTAATACTGATGCGTTTA
>Ga0066854_10000306_pt1 | contig 17366 bp, 19 predicted proteins | sample ETNtaG_8_FD_65494 | JGI IMG/M metagenome (GOLD analysis project Ga0066854, IMG submission 65494) | Marine microbial and viral communities from oxygen minimum zone, Eastern Pacific Ocean - ETNP201406SV75 | ecosystem: Environmental > Aquatic > Marine > Oceanic | place: Pacific Ocean: Eastern...
GGCTTCGTCCTTATTTTTATATTTAATAGCGTTGCTGATTAAGTTTTGCCATAACTGCCTCATCTGGGTTCGGTCAGCGATAATCACCGGAAGCGGTTGTTCGGTTTCCACCCTTGCTTCGACCCCGGCTATCATTATTTCAAGTTCATCCAGAACTCCTGTGGCAACCTCATTTAAATCCACCGACTCAAAACGATCCCACAATAGCCTCCAATACCATGGAAAGCATCCGTTTTCCTCTCAACCCAAAACTATTGGTCCGGCGCTGGGTTGTCATAAAAATTTAAAAATTTGAATTAGCCACGCCAAATAGCTTTAGTTTATTCAATGGTGCGACTTTCACACTACCCTACAGATTATAGATACAAATCCGCTTAATATAATTCCCATACCGGAAAAAATAGTTGGTTTTTTTGGCCGTTAATATCGGGCATACAAACATATTTTATTATTCAAGCCTTTGGGATTTGTGAACGATGTCTTTGTCAAAATAATTGACGGACATGCCGGCGTCGAGGACGATGCCCTGTGCATTGATGCCGCTGGAACATTCGCTTAGCAAAAATGTAGCGCAGTTAGCGACTTCCTGAGTTGTCAGGGCTTCCTTTCGTAGCGTCAGTTCTTCAGCGTGAAGGTAGGAATCTATGTAACCGGGGATACCCGCCGAAGCGGAAGTTTTGAGGAGCCCTGCATTGACAGAATTGAATCGCACTTTTGAAAAAGCGCTGAACGATTTTGCAAGAAAACACAGGGATGAATCAAGTGCGGCCTTGGCAGGAGCCATGTAACCATAATTTTCTGCCGCCATCCGGGTTGTTGAAATGGAAACGGTAACCACCGAGGCCCTGGGGTAAAACATGTCCTTGAACGCATCGGTTAAACGGATTAATGAGTAGCAGGTGATGTCAACGGATTGTAAAAAATCTTTTTTGGATGTTTCGTGAAAGGGTTTTAGCCCGTCTGCGTAATTAGCGAACGCGACTGAGTGAACCAGGCCGTGTAGGGTATCGATTTTCCCGGAAACTTCTTTTTGTAGATTTTTTATTTCTTCTTCATGTTCTACATCACATACATATACTGGAGCGGGTGCCATCAATTTCTCGACCGTTTTTTTTCTTTCCTCTGACCGGACACTGTATAAAACGTTGGCCCCTTCTTCCTGAAGAATTTTCCCGATATGGAAGGCGACGCTTTTTTTGTTAGCAACACCTGTTACCAGGAAATTTTTATTTTCAAGGTGCAGAAAACTCATGCTGTCTCCGTTACCAACATCGCAGAAAATTCGACTGTAAGCGCGGTCTTCCCGTCTACGGTCACCTTACCTGCCAGGTAGTGGGCTGGCCCGACGACTTCTTTCAACGTTACTTCCATTTCCATGAGATCGCCCGGTTTAACCGCGTGTTTCAGCTTAACATTTGAGATTCTGGAAATAACCGGGATTCGCCCATCATCTGCCTGAGTATCGGCCAGCTTTCCCATAAGGATCGCACCGGATTGAAAAACAGCTTCGCAAATGAGGACACCGGGCATGATAGGCCGACCGGGGAAGTGCCCCGCGAAAAACGGTTCGTCAGTCTTAACCTGTTTTTCAGTTTGTATGCTATCATCGGTCACTGCGACAACCCGGTCAACAAAAAGAAACGGTTCACGATGCGGTATGTAATCCAGAAAATCCTGCATACTCCTACAATCCCCCGGTAACTTCCAGGGTGGAGCCGGTGATGTAGGCGGCCTCGGCTGAGGCCAGAAACAGTACCGGATGCGCCACATCCTCAGGCGACCCAAAACGCTTTAAGGGGACCATATTGAGATAAGCTTTCTTCTGCTCTTCGGGCACATCACCAATGAAGTCTGTATCGATGAATCCTGGCGACACGCAATTGACTGTGATCTTTCTTGATGCGACTTCTTTGGAAAGTGATTGCACGAAAGCCACCTGTCCTGCCTTGGATGCCGCGTAATTAGATTGTCCTGCAAACCCGATTCTGCCTATGGGCGATGTGATGACAATAATCCGTCCGTATCTTTTTCTCATTAAATTCTGCACCGCAAGCTTGCACATGTTGAATGTGCCGGTAAGATTGGTATCGATAACTTTACGCCAGTCGTCTTCGCGCATCATACCGACTATGGAGTCGATACGAATGCCTGAACAGTGAACAAGAATCTGGAACTCGCCATGTATTTCCTCCACATAGCGGTAAAAATGTTCGACGGCATCATACTGTGTGACATCGAAAGAACGCAGGTCAAGACAGTCGGAATATTCTTTGTTGGATTCGGCAAATTCTTTTGCCGCCTGATCGTTGGACTGATAGGTGGCGATAACTTTTGCGCCGGCTTTGAGGAAGGCTTCGGTGATGCCTCGTCCTATACCGCGGGTTCCTCCGGTCACAACCGCGGTCTGTCCTTTAAAGTCGAATTCCATTACGGTTCTGTGTCGAGGTGGGGATATTACAATAGATCAAACAGACGCGGTTACCATCTGCTCAGGTTTGTCTTTCATTGAGCCCATAAACTTGTCAACTTCGTTAGCGACGATGACCCCATAATTGGCCGCGCCAAGCCAACCGGACATAATAATGCCAACCGATCCAGTATGAAAAAGTCCGCCAATTTGCTTTGGCAGATCCCGGCTTATTTTCAATCCCTCAAACTTGGTCCCGAAGGATGTCCCTTCCGGGGCCAGGGTATACCGTTTGAATGTTTTCGGAGTCGCAGCTTCGAAGTAATCGGCTTTTTCCCGGATGTCAGGCACATATTTTTCCAGTGCGTCCAAAGTGGTTTGAATCAGGTTTTCCTTTTCTATCTCATATTGCTCATCGCTCAGGTTCGCCCAATCCTCATACCGCGCATTGGTAGATGACACAATCGAGTAACGGTCTAGCCCCGGTCGAATCTCGGGATAATAAAATGAGAATGTCCGACTGGTGACCTGTTTGGCGAGAATTTTTTCGGTGTTGTATTCGTCGGCGACGGAAGTGAACAGGAGGTCTCCCACGTTGTCAATCTTTTCGCCTTTCTTGACTCCAATATAAACCTGGCAACTGGAATTATTGAGCCGCACCTTTTTGACTTCCTTGATGAATGCGGAACTGAACTTTTCATCGCCGACAAGCTTGTGAATGGTACTAAGAATGTTTGAGTTGGAAAGAACTGATCGGCATGCGATATCCTGCCCGTTAATTTTCACACCCTTAACGTTGTTTCCTTCCACATGAATCTTTTCAACCAGACAATGAGTACGGATGTCCACGCCATTTTTCAATAATTCTTTTTTCATTTTTTTGATGAGTTGATCCGTTCCGCCCCGATAGGTGAATACGCCCTTATCCATGAAATTTGAAAACACGATGCCATAGCTCAATGCAGGGTCATCCAGCGTAGAACCGTTGGCGTATGTTATCGGTTCCATGAGAAAACGCCAGACATCTTTCCTGCCGGGAAAAAATTTCTCGAACAGTTCCCCTGTGGTCATTTTCAATTCATCATAAAAATTCATATTGCGGGCAAAGTCAAAAAACTCGTCGATAACCTCCTTGACGATCCCAAAACGCTCAAGCAGAATATTTGTAAAATCTGTTTTGTCGAAGGTCGTGGTGAATTGAAACTGCGGATTGTCAAAGCGAACACCTTTGAGGCGAACTACTGAGTCGGATATATCCTGGGTCCAGTACTTGCGGAAGGTTTTGACCATTCCAGAGGGAAAACCATGCAGAGATATATCCAGAATATGTCCGCCCTTGCGCTTGAACCAGGTGGCCAGTCCGCCCATGTTGTAATGGTGTTCCGCGAGAAGGACCGAGTGCCCAAGTTTGGCCAGCAGGTTTGCGGCGGTCATTCCAGCAAGGCCGCTACCGATAACTACCACATCGTAAGCAGACCTTGCTCCTTTAAGCCAGTTTCGTTCCATAGTTATAATTTTACGGGGTTTATGCGCTTGGTGCGACTTTTTTTTGCAAGATATGCAGGTTGGCCATTGAAATACCGCTCAAGGTTGCCCCCACGATACCCAAAAATCCCTGATCCGTCCCACAAATGAACAAGTTACGGACCGGGGTGGTGCCATCCTTCGCCTTCGCGGGCGATCCGTAAACGGCCCCGTTGAGATGGCCCGTATACTTAAGGATCGTCTTGGGCGTAAACGAGTCCAAAAATACCACAGAATCACGAAAATCGGGAAAAAATGTGAATAGGTTCTCCAGCGCCCGTGTCCGCCATTCTTTTTTGGCATCTATATATTCCCGGCGCGGCAGAGCATCCCATAACCCGAAACTGGCCAGGTTCGTCAGCCGGATCATTCCCTCTGACAAAGGTTCCGGGTATTTGAAGTTGTTGGGACAGCACAATACCCCGCTGGATATGTCTATCAAGTCTGTCGGTACCTCATAGCGAAACCGGTCCTCGGTACAGAAAAACACAATGCTCCGTTCATATCCAAGGTCTTTAGGCTCCCTGTCTAACGCGAACAGGGATTCCATAAACGAAACCTGCCCAGCCAAACTCTCGTCGGCCTCATTCACCAGTGCTGGTTCACAGCGCTTGAAAGTTTCAATACGGCCCATGGATGAAATCACCGCGTCTGCTTGCAGATGCTCGCCGCCTGCAAGGGTCAGGGACTCGAACACTCCCTTCGCAGAATTGATGGACTGCACTTCCGCGCCCACTCGCAATTCACCGCCAAGGCTTTTGTACCTGTCCACCATGAGGTTAAGGATGTAATACATTCCTCCGACCGGTTTGGCAAATCCTTCCATGAAAATGCTCTTGAACATAATCACGAACTGATAGAAATCCATATCCCGCTCCGAAGCATTACCGTAATACATGAGCGGACAAAACAGCATATCGATTAGAACTGGATTGGAAATATAACCCGACAGAATATCGCGGGCAGAAGTCCACTCGCTGGTAGTCAGCGACAATTCGTCAAAAGATTCTATCTTGGCGACCAGCTTCATGAATCCATCCATCGCATCGGGAAACTGTTCGCGGACTTCCTGTTGTAATAAATCGAAATCGTTGGTGAATCGCAAACACTTGTCTGGAAACCGTATCTCAGACATTTCCTGCTCGTGGAGACGGAAGTCGTCGTGGCTGAAGCGAAGTTGTTTTAATAGTTTACCGAGCGGAGTGTTACGCGCCCCCTTGGGAGCGTAGTTGGTCATCGCGTGCAATCCCACATCTATAGTGCGGTGCTTGCGAATATAAAAGGAGTTGAGTCCGCCCACCACCGTGTGTTTTTCAACGATGAGAACCTTCTTGTCGAACATGGCCAGCCGTATACCCGCCGCCAGCCCGGATAATCCGGACCCTATAATGATAACGTCGTATTTCATTCGGTATTATGCTGTTAATAGTTTGGGGTTGATTGGCATCGTCCGCCAACCAAACGGTCACTCATATTACAGAAACATAACCGTTCAATAAATAACTAAAATAAATGTAGGTACGGGTCAGAGTGTTGCGGGAAGGGGAAAAGTTTAACTCGCCAGTTGGCGGTCTTTCAATAGAGGCTGGAGGTACTGAATACAACTGGCCATGCTCACCAGTTGCTGGTAGTCGCTCTCTGGAACTTCGACATTAAACCGCTTGCGCAGTTCCATCACGATATCGAGGAAATCCATCGAATCCAGATCCATCTGCTCGCGCAGGGTGACATCATCTTTAATGGAACTTACGTCCTCATCGGGAGCGATATCTGCGAGGATGCTCACAACTGCCTGTCTTACTTCGTCTCTAGTCATTCAAAGGTCTCCTAAACCACGAATTCTATTGAATTCAACATTAAATATCAACATTATTTTTCATATCGTTTCACAATTAACACCGAGTTGATCCCGAACATGCCAAACGAATTGTTCATTATGTAGTCTACACGATCCAACTGCTTTGGTGCACCGGAAACGATATTATCTAGATGGCACTCAGGATCCAGTTCATCCAGGTTGAGGGTCGGATGGACCAGCCCGTCCTCGAAAGCGGGCAAGTTACCGGAAAGCTCCAGCGTTCCCGCCGCGCCCATGGTGTGCCCGATGAAACTCTTGGTATTGTTGATCCAAACCGATTTCTCTCCGCCGAAAACATTCCGCAGAGCTTTACACTCCTGGATATCGCCTAACTGCGTCGCCGTGGCATGCGCATTTAAGATATTGATATCACCTGCTTTAAGTCCGGCTTGATTCAACGCCAGACGCATGCATTCAGCCTGCCTTCCCGGTTCTGGAAGGATGAAATCAAAGGCATCTGAATTGATCGCGTAGCCGACGATTTCTCCGTAAATTTTAGCCCCGCGTTTTTCAGCGTCAGTAAGACGCTCCAGGGTGTAGACACAGCCTCCTTCTGAACAGACGATGCCGTTACGCTGTTTGTCAAACGGACGACTCGCTTTGGTCGGGTCTTCGTGCTCAGCCAGCGCACCCTCGCTTTTGAAACTGGCGAAGATACCAAAGGTACGTATGCTCTCGGATACCCCACCCGCCAGAGCCAGATCCACCTCGCCCAGACGCAACATCTGCACCCCTTGGATAACCCCCATATTGCCTGCCGCGCAAGCCGCGCCGATGGTGTAATGCGGGCCGGTGATCTTCATATTGAGCGTGACTTCACCTGCCGGATTGTTCGCTACCGTCCGTGGGTTGTGATGGTGCGACCAGTATTTTGTGTCGTAATCGTACTTGCTGATATTGTGAACTTCGTTTTCCGTCTCGACATTCCCGTGCTCGGTCACGCCCAGGTAAACGCCTACTCGTGAGCGGTCGATAGCTTCCAGATCGATCTCCGCATCGCCAAAAGCTTCGCGGCAACAGTAGATCGCGACCGATCCGGCCCGGGTACCCCGGCGCAGTTCTTTTTTTTTCTGATACTTCAAAGCATCGAAATCACAGACACCCGCTAGCACCTCGCCCATAAAGCGAGTCTCAAATTTTCGCACTCCCGACTTACCCGTCAGCAGACTCTCGCGAAATTCCTTGAGATTATTGCCGTTTGGGGAAGTCAGCCCAATACCCGTGATAACAATACGCTGTTCCGGGTTCACCTTATTATTCATGCCTTAAATAGTCGTTCAAAGGGATAGAAATAAATGATTTCAGACAGGGAGGATTTAATAAATTTTCGAATCTTGGGACTCTACCACAAAACCACGCACAAAGGAAGCAGGAAGAAGACGGAAAACCGGAGGCTGGAGACCGGAAAAGGGTGAAATCCCCCCAGCCCTACCTATAGGCACCTACGGCCTTCGGTGAAGGGAGAGCTTTATTATACCCTAATTTTCTTTATGCGGATATTGGGATTGCATTTTGTCTGCTTTGTGCTTTGGTGTAGAATGAATGGTTTAAATCCCCCCAGCACTGTGGCATAGCCACAGCACTTCGCCCCCTTTGAAAAGGGAGAGCAAAAAGGGGCATCCTTCGACATAGCTCTCCAGATAGCTCTCCAGATGGGGTCTTTGACGAAGGACGACACTGGTTTCATCCCAATTCTTTTTTATCCGTGGCTGAGAGTTTTTGAATGAAATCTTATGGTGTAATCATTATTGGTGGTGGACACGCGGGATGCGAGGCGGCGCTTGCTTCTTCGCGGATGGGTGTGTCTACCGCGCTTATCACGCTCGACCTTGAGAAGATCGCGTTGATGCCTTGCAATCCGGCTATCGGCGGAATCGGCAAAGGACACATCGTGCGCGAAATCGATGCGCTCGGCGGCGAGATGGCACGTTGCATCGACAAAACAGGAATCCAGTTCCGCGTTCTCAACTCTTCCAAAGGTCCGGCCGTCCAGGGTTTTCGCGCTCAGGCGGACAAGCATCTCTACAAAAATGAAATGCGCCGCGTGCTGGAAGCGCAAACAAACTTGGATCTGGTTTGCGATGAAGCGGATGAACTGTTATTTGATAATGGTACGGTCAAGGGAGTGCGCACTCGTAACGGACTCGATCTTCATGCTCGATCCATCGTTATCACCACGGGAACTTTTTTGAACGGACGCATCCATGTGGGGATGAACAGTTCTCCCGCCGGTCGCGTGGGTGAAGAACCATCGACAAAACTTTCGCAGTCGTTTCTCAATCAGGGGTTCGAGTTGGGCCGATTAAAAACAGGGACTCCGCCGCGTCTGCTTCGCGGTTCTATCGATTTCTCCCAATGCGAAGTGCAGGATGGCGACCCTAATCCGCAACCGTTTTCTTTTTCTACCGGTAAACTGGACCGACCGCAGGTGCCTTGCCACATCACCTACACTAACGAACGCACGGCTGAGGTCATCCGCAATAATATGCACCTGTCGCCGTTGTATAGCGGAATCATCGAAGGCGTTGGGCCACGTTACTGTCCGTCTATCGAGGACAAGGTGGTCAAGTTTCCCGACCGGGTGTCGCATCACATTTTTCTCGAACCGGAAGGACTCGATACGGATTGGATTTATCCCAACGGTATCTCAACCAGTCTGGCCGAAGAGGTGCAATGGAAACTGGTGCGAACCATTCCCGGCTTGGAAAATGCCGAGCTGGTCGCTCCGGGTTACGCGGTGGAATACGATTTTGTGCCGCCGACACAGCTTTTACCAACGCTGGAAACGAAGCAGGTGAACGGACTCTTCCACGCGGGGCAGATCAATGGAACCTCTGGCTATGAGGAAGCGGCGGGGCAGGGACTTATAGCAGGAATCAACGCGGCGTTACGCTCACTTGACCGCGAACCGTTTACGTTGAGCCGGATGGAAAGTTACATTGGTGTGATGATCGATGACTTGGTGACCAAGGGAACACAGGAACCCTATCGCATGTTCACATCGCGCGCCGAAAACCGCCTGTTACTCAGACAAGACAACGCCGATACTCGACTCATGGGAAAAGGAAATGAACTTGGTTTGGTTTCAGACGAAACTTATGACCTCTGCCTTGCGAAACAGGGCGCGGTGAAACAAGAAATTGAACGGCTCAACACAACCAAAGTCGTCCCCAATCGGGAAGGAAAAGACCTTGTTTCCAAACTGGGAGTGGGCTTGAAAGGTCCGACGACCCTGGCTGGATTGTTAAAGCGTCCGGAAATCACTTACGGCCAACTCATTGAAACGTTCAATGGAGCTTCTGTTTCACTGCTCGTCGGTGAGCAGGTAGAAATTCAGATCAAGTATGAAGGATTCATCCAGCGACAGAATCAAGTTGTCGCCAAACAAAGCAAATTGGAAAATATTAAGATACCCACAGACTTCCAATACGAAGGCATATCTGGTCTATCCTGTGAAGTGGTGCAGAAACTGGAAGAAATTCGCCCGACGACCTTGGGTCAGGCTTCGCGCATTTCGGGCATCACTCCGGCCGCAGTGTCCATTGTTATGTTAATGCTTAAACGGCCCACGAAAGTCTGACGATGGTTCATACAGATTCCATCCAGTGGTTATTGGAAGTCGACAAAAAGGAAATCGCTTACATCGTAAGCGTGTTTGAAGGATACGATAATCTCGCTATAGTGCGTACGGTTGATCCTGCCCGAAGCATCATTGAACTCATCATCTCCCCCGACTATCTGGAGGATACCCGGCAACTGGTGGATGCCTTATCGAAGGAAGTGTATATCAGGAAATTAGATCCTTTGACAAGCTCAGGATGACACATAAAAACCTTCCTCACCCCGCTTTCGTTTTTCGTAGTTGCCCGATTTATCCGGCGGTTTTAAAGGCGCCCGATAAATCGGGCAACTACAAAAACAAAACACATCCCCTTACCAGCATTTAAAAATGCATCATTGAATAGATGGGCAGATCTCCCAGTTTCTCGCGTCCGTTTAGGAAGTCGAGCTCGATGAGAAAAGCGACCTCTATCAGGTCAACCTGAAAGTTGTTCTGCACCAGATCGGCACAAGCTGCCAGAGTTCCGCCAGTCGCAAGCACATCGTCTATGATGACGACACGTTGTCCATTTTCAAACGCGTCCTGATGAATTTCCACCGCATCTTCACCATACTCCAGGCTATAAGTTTTCTGATAGGTCTTATAGGGGAGTTTGCCCGGTTTGCGCACCAGTACTGTTCCTGCTCCCAGTGCATAAGCTAATGCGGAAGCAAAGATAAATCCGCGCGCTTCCACCCCTACTACCCGGTCGACTTTTTTATCTTTGTATCTTTCCTTCAAGGTATCGATCACTGTCTGGAAAGAACGCGGATCGGACAACATCGGGGTGATGTCTTTAAAGATGATGCCTTCCTTTGGAAAGTCGGGGACATCGCGGATAATTGATTTCAATGCTTCCATGGTTACTCCTTTTTATTGTTTTGGCAAATAGTTTAATGGATTCTGCGGATGCGTGTCATTCCTTACTTCAAAGTGAAGGTGTGGTCCTGTCGAGCGCCCTGTATTGCCAACGGACGCGATTCTCTGACCCTGTTTGACCGTTTGGTTTTTCTGTACATGAATGTGTGAACTGTGTGCATAAATTGTTGTCAAGTTATTCTTGTGCTTGATGATGACCATGAGCCCGTATCCTGTCGGTCCCCAACCGCTGAACATGACCTTGCCTGCGGCGGCGGCAACGATGGGGGTACCCTTGCGTGCGCCAACATCTATCCCGTCGTGATGACGTCCTTTTCGATTGCCGAATTTGGAAGTAAGCTGTCCTTTCACCGGCCAGATAAAAAATCCTTTTACCGCTTTGACAGTCTTGCCTCGTGCACTTTTTGTTTTTGAACCTTTTTTAACCTGCCCCTTCTTTTTTCCTGCGACCTGTTTATTTTTTTTGGAATTTACCTCCAGCACCCGCCGTGCGCCCGGAATCCATAACCGTGTTCCTACTTGAAGTTTGGATGGAACATAAATTCCGTTGATGCGTTTTAGTTGGTCGACATTGATGTCGTAAGCCTGTGCAACAGAGTAGAGCGTCTGCCCTTCTTGAATCGTATGGTAAACCCCTTGCTGATCGGATGGTAAAATCTCCAGGTTTCGCAAAACCTGGCATCCTAAAAATATTAAAATGAAGAGAAAGAGAAAAAGTAATCGGATTATATGTTTTTTTGAAGTCATTCGTCAGGGAGGTTGGTCACCTGCAAGTGTTTGAAAAATTTTAACATCCGTCCCACAAGTGTCAAGCCTCATAAATCAGATCGCTTCACTTTACATCATGAAAGGCATACGGTATAACCGTCTAATGCCTCGATCTTCTATTGTCCGCAGACTTTTACAAAAAATCAAAACAGCCTTTTCGCCTAGGATATTTTTGGGATTCATGATGGTTCTTTTCCTGACCGCATGTGGCCAGAGCGAACCCGGCCCCGATATATTTTCCCTGCCAACAAACTATGCAGTGGGAAAAAAACCTGCCGAGCTAAAAGCCAGGGATATGAATCAAGACGGTTTTCCCGATATTCTCGTATGTAATTCCGGCAGTGACACCTTGAGCTATTTCGAAGCCATAGGCGACGGTACCTTTAAGCAACCCTTTACCATGAACACCGGGCGCGAACCGGTTGCGTTGGAAGTGGGTGATTTTGATGGCGATGGAATTCCAGACATAGCTATCAGCAATTATGGCGATGGGGAAATATCCATCATTCTTGGACAAAAGGACGGAGTCTTCAGACAAAAAGCTAACGTAAAAGTAGGGCGTCTTCCCATTGCTGTTGTCGCTGGAGATTTCAACAACGATGAAAAACTGGATCTGGCTGTTACACTTCGATTCGACAAATTGGTCATTCTACTTGGAGTGGGTGATGGCAGTTTCAAGACAGGAGAAATCTACAAAGCCTCGGGTACACCCGCTTATATGACAGTCGGCGATTTCAACAACGATAAAAATCTGGACATAGCAGTCGCATTCAACGCCGTGCGAGTCAATTTCATTCGTGTATTTTATGGCAATGGCGATGGAACCTTGAAAAACCCGGTTAAGGTTAAGGGAGGAAAGCAGTCATCCTTCATTACCCAGTATGATATCAACAGTGATGGGAAAAATGATCTGCTCACATCCAGCACTATGAACGATGTAATTAAATTGTTTCTCAATACTGGTCAGGGTTTTACTTCCCTTGAGGACGCCGCCGCCGAGAAGGGGCCTCAATATATCGTTCCCGGTGATTTTACCGGCGACCGTATTCCCGATCTCGCAATAGCCAACCGGAGAGATGCATCCGTTTCAATCCTGCAGGGGCGGGGAGATGGAACATTTATATTTCCTCACTTCAATTATCCTGTAGGTGCCAGCCCGCGAGCGATGATTGGGGAAGATTTCAACGATGATGGATTGACCGATCTGGCTCTGCTCCTTTACGACAGCCAACGACTGGAAATCATTCTAAGAAAAATCACTTCACCCCTCCAGATTGACTCCTGAAGGTCTTCTCACTGATTCCGAAGTGCCTGATACAGTTTGGTCATTTGATCAGCCGCCCGGTCCCAGGAAAATTTTTGCCGTACTACATCCCGTGCCTTGCATGCCAATGTTTCCAGACGTTCAGGATCCTTAATAGCTTTGATAATTGCATCAGCCAACGCGTCAGGATTTTCGCGGGGTACCAGGGTACCCGTAATCCCATCTTCCACATTTTCCGGAATCGCGCCCGCGCCAACCGCAATAACCGGAAGACCGCCAGCCATAGCCTCGACAACTGACAACCCAAAGCTCTCAATGCGCGATGGAAAGATACCCAGATCGCAAGTGCACCAACCGCCTGCCACAGTTCCGAGTCGAAATTGAAAGGGGCTCCGCCGACCACGATCTTCACCGACGCCGAACTTTCATTCAGCAGGCGTCTCACGTCTTTTATCTAAAAGGCGGCGGGAAGCATTAGAACGGAGATGAACAATATTTTTATCTCATCGTCCAATACTCGGTCCACCAATTCTTGCTGGGTTTGGACGGTCCTGTAGTCGATCAGTTGATATCCGGTGGACCGGAGGACGAGGTAAACTATTTTCTTGCCAAGAATGTGGCAATCTTGCAACACCGCAATGGCCAGGGGAACCTTATTTTTTTGGGATTTCATGTTCTTCTAAGATTGGAGGAATCACTTCCTCACAAATTTTTCCTGCCATATATAACTGGGAAAGGGAGTAGCTCCCACCCAACCAGCCTTTTCCGATTGTATCGAGAACGGGTACGATATAGGAATCCAGTGCCTCGGGAGGAGAATATGTCTGAAGCACTTCGGTAAAACTTTTCCAGAAGCTGACTCGATCTACATCGACAAGCGAGGAAAGAAGTTTGTCGTAACTTGAACTAGATTTTTTCATATGGCAGTAAATACTCCAGATAAGTATATCTGGATAGATAAAACTGCTACTCAACCAGAAGTAAAGAACAGGTAACCTGCCCTCCATAAAATCTCGAATTCTCCATTAAGCCTACAGTCCTTGTGTCACAGAGAGGTCACAATCTTGTCACATCTTGGTAAAACCTTCAGTTATTCTCAGTGGTCCGAAGAGGGAGGGGTATTTTCCGTGTCAACTCTTCATGACAGCCCCCCAAACATTAACAGTAAATAAGTTGTTAATTTTTTTGAGTGCCTCCTTGCAGCGATAAGAAGTCGTCCTCTTTGCAGATGTTCCAGCGCAGACACCCCAAGGGACACCTTGAGGGTGTCTTGGCTACCTCTTTGGTGGTATAAACTATTCGGAACTGGTCTGGGCTTGGCGAAACAATTCCCGGTTGAACAGAAATGTGTTTTAGCTTAGAGTCTCTTCTTATGAAACAGGTTTATTTGGATACATTTGGTTGCCAGATGAATGTGGCGGATACGGATCGCATGGAGTTGTTGTTATTCCACTCGGGTTACATTCGTACGGGGGAGATGCATGACGCGGATCTGATCCTCATCAATACATGTTCTATCCGTGAAAAAGCGGAACAGAAAATTTATTCTCTGGCTGGAAGTTTGAAACCACTTAAAGTCGCTAATCCGGGTCTCATCCTTGGGTTCACGGGCTGTCTGGCTCAACAGGAGGGGGAGCGGCTGTTGGAAAAAATCCCATTTGTTGATCTTGTATTGGGACCTGACGGAATAGAACATATTGCCCAAGTTGTGGACGAGGTTAAAGAAAAAAATGGGCCGGTGATAAGGACCCAGTTCGACAAGGAAAAGAACTACAGCATCCCCGAGCTTTCGGGTGAAACCCCGCTCCATCCGGGCCCCAGCGCTTTCGTTAATATAATCAAAGGATGTGATAAGTTTTGCACCTTCTGCGTGGTGCCAGCTACGCGTGGACGAGAAAAGAGCCGGGAAGCTGAGGAGATCGAGCAGGAAGTCCGGCTTCTGATATCCAGGGGAGCGCGTGAAATTATTCTGTTGGGACAAAATGTCAATGCTTATGGCAAACGTGGCATGCAACAGGTAGTTCCTTTTCACGAATTGCTGTACCGAGTCGCCGCGATCCCCGGGGTGGAGCGTCTGCGGTTCACCACGAGCCATCCGAAAGATTTTACTCGCGAGTGTATTGCGGCATACAAGAATATTGATAATCTGGTAAACCACTTGCACCTTCCCGTACAAAGTGGCAACAACCGGATCCTTGAGGAAATGCGCAGAACGCATACGGTGGAAGAATATATTTCCTTGATCGATGAACTAAAATCGGCAGTACCTGATGTTGCTTTGTCCACAGACATTATTGTGGGTTATCCGAGTGAGTCGCATTCAGAATTTGAAGACACGCTTGCTTTAATGGAAAGAGTTCAATTCAGTAGCAGTTATATGTTCAGTTACAGTCCGCGTCCCGGGACACCAGCTCAGGATTTCCTCGATTCGGTTCCGCAATCTGTGAAGTCTGAACGTTTGCAAAGAACGATCGAATTGCAAAACAGGATGAGCCGGGAACTGGGGCAGAAGTTTGTGAGGCAAGAGGTGGATGTTTTAGTAGAAGGGGGAAGCTCTCGGCCCGGCATAGATTTCAGAGGCCGCAATCCTCAATACTGGTCCGTTAATTTCACTGGCGACAGGAAACAGATTTGTCCGGGTGATACGGTGAAGGTTGTGGTGGAGGAAGTCTCAGGCCACGCGCTCAGAGGCAGAGCTGTTTCGGTAAACAGGAATGGAAAGCGGTTAACCCTGGAGGAAGCACCGACAGCCACCGGGTGAAATGACTGGCAGTAAACTCCCCACCGATTCGTTTAATAAAATCCAAGTTGGTAATAAACCTCTTCTTCTAAAGACGCCGCGTGAGGAAGGATAATTTTAATAGCAAGTCTTGCATCATGAATGAATTTCAGGTCAGGAATTTGAGACCGGTCTGCCAGACGGGTCAGGGTTTCCCTGCAAAAATGATCCAGGTCATGGATTTTTTCCAGAAGGTCAGGCGGTAAATCTTTCAGTCCGACCTCATTTTCTTCTAGAAATCTTAGAACTCCTATCAGGCTGAGCTTGATGCCAACCGTTTGATCGCGCAGGGTAGCGATTACTTTTGGTTCAGGATTTTTCAGCTCTGTGCAAATCTTTTTCAACAGCCTTCTGAGATGGCTATAAAACACCTCGCGCTGTTTTTGATTGCGGAACAGTTTTCCTTCGCCGCCAAATAGTGTGTTGAACACCAGTTCGAGTTTATATGTTTCTGATCCCATAACGGTATAAAGGATGGCAACAAATTCATCTCTGTTGAATGCCTGGCTAAGGTCACGGAATATTTTATCGAGAGAACCTGTTTCTCCTCTTGGAACTCTTGGTTTTTCTTCGCAAATAAATTGACTGGGGTGATTTTCCCAGACTGGAACCAGTTTTCCTCCTCCTTCCTCGCAAGTCGCCACTTCGAGTTTAGTCAGTGACTCCAGAAAATCGGTTAAAGAAAATGCTGGCACTCGAAGTAATGTTTTATCCGTATGATAAAGGGTATAGAGGAGTTGCTTTTCGAGTCCGGCCGAACAAAATGAATCGTTGTCGCAAAGTCTGCTCAATGTGGCTTCCATGGATGTAAACAGTGACCTCATTTTTAATCGTGCGAGGTGTAAATCATTTTTATGGCAAGGTTGAATGCTGAAAATCCCTTTTTCATAATCTACGAGATTGATTAATAAAACATCGCCTTCTTTGAGTTTGTGTTGCCGGATGATTGGGGATAGATCCCAGGTGGTTACGATGAGAGCGCTTTTGCCGGGGACCCAATCATTCACTTTAATCTCGTCAGGAAAATGAATGGGACCCGAGTACTGGTAGTAACGAATGATATCTTCAATAGGAAATGGTTGCTTTTCTTTTGAAATCTCCTTTCCTTCCGGATCAAGGAAGGTGAGGTCTGGCTCTGAATTACCGTTCGAAACGAAAGGAATGAGTCTGTGTCCAGGAAAGAACACCTTCTTTTCGATTTCGAACTTACCTAGGCGAATAGATAAGGGAAGGTTTCCAATTTTTTTCAGTATCACTTGCACGGGCAAAAAATCATTTGAATCTGTCCCGATGAGGTGATGGTGATGGGAAAGCTTCTTCTTTAGCTGTTTTAATGTAGAGGTGGATATTTCACGTTGCCATTTTTCCTGAATCCTTTTCTCAAAATCCTCGGCCGTGAATGGGGCGCTGGATTCCCGGATGAGGTTTTCGGCCAGTTTGTGAAGAGTCAGCTTGGGAGACATGATTTTACCTAGAAGACGTTCTCAAACTTTAACGATTGAGACTGGACAGTTGGTGGATGGTTGTTTCACTCCGGCGGAATTTTGGCTGGTTGGTAATGCCGGAGGAGTGTGTTGATTTACTCGGATATTGTTTGTGAGTATCTTTTCTATAAACCACAGATACTAGAGGGAGGTTAGCATAGATTATTTTGGGTTGGTAGTTTTTTTTGCGTGGAAAATAAAACCTATTTCATGTTTTTCGTAGTAATGCGATTGATTTAGATTTTATGTGGCGCTATTATAAATAATCAATATATTATTAAATCCAGTGCGGTTTTCTGGTTCCCTCCAAAAGGAAAAATCAGAACCACATCATTTGAAAAAAATAATGCAGGAGTTTAATTATGGCACTCAATCTTGAGCCTGTTTATAAGGAAATCTTTGAAAAGTTTAAGACGCGGAAAAAATTTTCCATCCAGTCAATAGAAAAAAATGTGTTGATCGTTGAGCAGGACGAGGAGATTTGCGGGCAGAAAGAGCCTCGTTCTTTTGAGTTTAAGAGTCCGAGAGAGTTCGAAGAGTTCGTGCGGGTGGAAAACCAGTTTGAATTGGATATCGTGAAACAGCTTCAAGGCAATAAAATGCCTTATCGCTGATTGGACAAACCGATTACTTAGCGGTTGTCCAGATGCCGTCTTCCTGTTGTACTTTTTCGTTGGATTTGGCTTTATCGCGGTTGAGTCCGGCGTAGATTTTCTGAACTTTTGGCAGGTCGCCTTCTGAAAAATTTTCGTTTGTAGCAACAATGCGGTTTAGTATGACGAGACGGTCTTCATTTTCTTCT
>Ga0066854_10000308_pt1 | contig 17306 bp, 15 predicted proteins | sample ETNtaG_8_FD_65494 | JGI IMG/M metagenome (GOLD analysis project Ga0066854, IMG submission 65494) | Marine microbial and viral communities from oxygen minimum zone, Eastern Pacific Ocean - ETNP201406SV75 | ecosystem: Environmental > Aquatic > Marine > Oceanic | place: Pacific Ocean: Eastern...
GTAGGGCCACCACCGGCAAGCTGCTGTTGATTCCCTAGTAACACTAACAGCGTTAACAAGGCGGCGATGTCGGCTGAAAACGTGCATCTCGCCTCTTCGCCAACAACACGCAAATAATTGTTGCCCAACTTAGTCGACTTTAATATAATCGTGGCAGGCGACCCCATCTAGGAGGCAGGCATGGCCGAAGCTACCGTCACCCCAGAAGATATCTATGAAGCTTTGAAGACAGTGTATGACCCGGAGATTCCGGTCAACATCGTTGACTTAGGTCTGATTTACGACGTCCAGGTTAAGGACTCTGGCGATGTCTACGTCCAGATGACTCTCACCTTCCCAGGTTGTGGCATGGGCCCCTACATCGGCCAACAGGCTGAATGGGCGGTGCAGGAATTGGACGGCGTGGAAGAAGTGCAGATCGAGATGGTGTTCGACCCCCCCTGGTCACCCGAACTGATCAGCGAAGAAGCCCGCTCTCAACTAGGCATCTAACCAACGGCGAGTCCGCCTGCCTAACCGAGTCACCCGAGAACGGACACCCGTTTCGTCGGCTCGGTAACGCCCCAGAACCGGCCACCCCCTACTCTGAATCACAGAATTCTACCCGGAGGACAGCATGTCCACGCCCCAGGAAAGCGCACGCTTGGAACAGATCAAACGGTCTTGGCAACAACGCCGCCAGATCACTGATCGTCTTGAGAAAATCAAAACCAAGATTGGCGTATACAGCGGCAAGGGCGGCGTGGGAAAGACCACCGTCGCCGTTAACCTGGCGGTGACCCTGGCCGGTCAGGGAAACAGCGTCGGACTGCTGGATGTGGACATCGACTGCCCCAATGTAGCCAAGGTCATGGGCATCACTGACAAGCCGGACTACATCGACGGTCAGATAATCCCAAAACAGAAATGGGGCGTCAAGGTCGTCTCCATGGCCTTTTTCCAAGAGAACCCAGACGAGGCCATAATCTGGCGCGGCCCCATGATTCACAACGCCATCAGCCAGTTCTTGCAGCAGACCGACTGGGAGGAACTAGACTACCTGGTTGTAGACCTGCCACCCGGCACCTCAGACTCGCCCCTTACCGTGATGCAGAACCTGCCCATGGACGGGTTCGTTGTGGTGAGCACTCCTCAGGACTTGGCCAACCTGGACGCCAAGCGCTGCATCAACATGATCCGCAAGTTGAACCTGAACGTGTTGGGAGTGGTGGAGAACTACACAGGGGAGATATTCGGAGAGGGCGGCGGAAAGGACCTGGCCAAAGAGGTTGAAGCCCCATTCCTGGGGGAACTGGCGCTGCGCTCCATCTACCGGGACTCGTCCAAACCGACCACCCTGTTGGATAAGTCGGTGGAGGAGGAATTCGCTTCGGTGGCAAATGCGATGAAAAAGAGCCTCAAGGAATTCGGCTCTGAAGCGGCCTAGCGTTCTCTAAAAGAAAATCGGTCTCCGTCTTGCGGACCGGGACCGATCATCATCTAATCGTCTGACGCCACTTGGGCCTCGGCGGATTCCTTCACCCGATCCTTTCTTTTTGGTTTGCGGGGCGGCCGTTCCGGCGGTGCATCGCCTGAGGTGATGCTCATCAAGAGATTCACTTCCCGGTTCATAGCTTCCTGGGAATGCCCACTGCTCTCGCCCATCCTCCGGAACTTCCGGTACCGCTTCTTCAGCAGTTTGCCCTGAGACATCTTGGACAATTGAACGATGTTGGTCAGAATGGCCGTCTGCAGGGAAGCCGACGCCTCCCGTGGGTCAACATGGGAGCCACCCTCGGGCTCTGGCACGATTTCGTCGGCAATACCCAATTCCAGGCAATCGTGGGCCGTCAGCATCAAGGCCTCGGCTGCCTCGCGGTCCAGCATATGGTCGTGATGAGCGGCGCCGAGGGAGTGGTTCACCGACATGGGTGAATAGACGGCGTATTGTTGAATCAATATCCGGTCTGACAAGCTCAGGGCCAGCGCGCCCTCGCTGCCACTTTCGCCGATGACTACTGAGACCATGGGCGTGGATACGGTCAACATCGACGACAGAGTCTTGGCGATGGCGTTCCCAATGCCTTGCTCTTCCGCTTCCAACCCGGGGTCGGCGCCTTGGGTGTCGATGAGGGTTACCAACGGGAGCTTGAAACGGCTGGCCAGATCTATGACGCGCTGGGCTTTGCGCAGCCCGTCGGGAAAGACGTGGTACCGATCCCCTTCCACCAGCGGCCGGCGTTGTTGACCGATTACCGCCACCGGTTGGCCGTCCATGAACCCAAGACCGGCTACGATGGACCGGTCGTCACTGTTCAGGCGATCGCCGCGCAGTTCGATGAACGGGTCCAACATAGACCGGAAGTAGATGTTCGCCTGGGGCCTCTCCGAGTTTCGGGCGGCGGTCACTGCCTCCCACGGCTCAACTTCGTCCGACTCGACAGGCTCCGCTTTCAGCAAATTCTTGTGATTGGATGAGCCTTGCTTGTGTGCCGTCAGTATCTGCAGTAATGAAGCAATCCTGGGCTGCAGGTTCTCCCGGTCCACCACATTGTCCAATAGCCCGTGCCCAACGTGCGCTTCTGCTGTGTGGGCGTCGAGTGGCAGAGGCATCTTCGACACCTCTCGCAGAGTGCGCAAGGGTGAGAGGCCGATCAACGAACCCGGCTCGGCCAGAATCACGTCGGCTAAGTTAGCGAAGCTGGCATATGCCTGGCCGGTGGACGGGTTGGCCAATACAACAATGAAAGGCACTTCCTCATCTCGTAGTCGATTGGCCGCAGTCACGGTCTTGGCCATCTGCATTAGGGACAAAACTCCCTCTTGTATCCGGGTGCCTCCCCCGGAGACCACTGCCACCGCGGGGATGCCCCGGCGGGCTGCGTTCTCAAAGGCCATTGACACCTTTTCGCCGACCACGCTTCCCATGGTGCCGCCCATGAACCCAAAGTCCAACACGATCATTACAGTCTCGATGTCGCCGATCCGGCACCTCCCCGTAACAGCCGCTTCGGTGAGCCCTGTCCGGCTCTGGTCCTGGGCGAGGAACTTTCGATAGCGGGACCGGCGCGAGAACGATAGCGGGTCCATCGAGCTCACATATTTATACGACTCTTTGAACGTTCCCTTGTCGGCCAATAGTTCCACGCGCTGCCGAGCGGTCACGTTGTAATGGAACCGGCAGAAGGGGCAGACGCGGTATGTCAGGTATGAGGGTGAGTCGCTGATTGGCTCTTCGCAGAACAAACAGCGGTCATGGACCACCGACAGATAGGTACGGTCGGTTTCGCCATCACGGTTAAAAAGGTGGACTAAGAAGTTGGCCAGGTTGCGCAAAAACGGCCTCCAAGGCAGGCGCTAGGACGGGTCAAAGAACTGGGGTTCCCTCATTCTCGCTGCGGGCTACCCTATCCATCATACAAAACCTACGCCGATTTTGAAATGCTGAACAGCGCTGATTGTCATGGGCGTTTCCTCCAAAACTTGCCTTTCTTGCCTTTAAGGTCGAACACATTGATATTGGTAAGAGGCATGCGGGCAAAACATAGCGCGACACGCCCTCGTTGATTCAAACTCGGATGAGCCTGCCTTATGCCCAATTCAGTAAAAGTATTTGCGGAATTTCTCCCGTTTCGGTTTTTGAAGACCTCAGGTGATATAGCAACCTGTCTACAGGACCACCGGCAGGGCTACCCGTTTCCCCCGATCACTTGGCCTCTTCCGGAACCGTAAATGGCAGATATTTCCAAACAATGAATCGTTACAAAGAGAAAATAATGCCAGCTAGCTGGGTAGATATAAACGTGAACGCAAGCGCCATGGAAGGTTACCTGACCCAACCGGAGGCCGAGGGCAGGCATCCTGCGATAGTGGTGATCCCGGAGATTTGGGGTAAACTCTCACATCCAGTCGGTGGTGGACCGGCTGCCGTCCCAAGGATACCTTGGACTAGCGCCGTCGATGTTCCACCGAGAAGGCCCAATGACGACCGGCCTGCATGAAGAGATGAACACCGCCATCGTTCGGATGCGCCGCTGCACCGATGACAACGTTCTCTCCGACGTAAGGGCGGCGGTGGGCTACATCAAAACGCAGTCTTTCGTGCAGGGCGATAAGATCGGCATCGTTGGGTTTTGCGATGGAGGCCGAGTCTCGTACCTGGCTTCTTGCACCATCTCCGACATTTCGGCGTCGGTCATTTTCTATTGGGGGGCATCGGCGCCGCGCTTGGAGGCGGCCCCTCGCCGTTGGGGCAGACGGCCAATATCGGCTGCCCTATGCTGGGGTTATTTGGTGAGGAAGACGTAAACCCCACGCCGGAAGACGTGGCCAATTTCGACGAGGAATTGACCAAGAACGGGAAAACCCACGAATTCCATAGTTACGCAGGCGCCGGACATGGGTTCCACTGTGAAGCCCGGGCCAGCTACCAGCCGGAAGCGGCAGCCGATGCTTCGGCCAATGTTGGGCCACACTCCGTTGCCGTTTTGCCGTGGTAAGCTTGCCGCGATGACTTTTCACGATATAGAACGGCAATCAATATCACATCTACACCTCGGGCTTCCCCTCTATATAAAGGCCGTTGTAGTAGCCGGCCCGGCCAGCCGCGGGTTGTTGCTTGGCCCATAGAGTAGTTCCGCCAACCGGGAATCAACCGGGCGCAGGCCGGCGCAGCAACTTCTGGATAATCTCCCAATATAAAGATTTCCGGTATCTCTGGATCGGGAATTTCTTCACCGTCGGCGCCCAGTGGATCCAGATCCTAACGGTGGGTTGGCTGGTGTTGCAGCTCACCAATGGCAACGCATTCTTAACTGGCACCGTCGTCGGCATCCGAACTTTGCCCATCTTGATCATCGGCCCTTGGGCCGGAGTGCTAGCGGACCGAATCGACCGCCGCAAGTTGGTCATGACCACACAGATGTACATGGCCGTGGCGGCAGTGATCTTCGCCTTTTTGGTATTGGCAACCGACCTGGACGCCGACCCCGTAACAGGGCCGCTGCAGTGGTGGTATGCCTTCATCTATATGGGTGTCTCAGGGATCGCCCATTCCATCGTACAGCCTGTTAGGCAGACGATGGTCCCCAACACGGTGCCCATGCGAGACCTGGGCGCGGCCCTAGCCCTGAACGGCATGGCGCATCCCAGCATGCGGATAGTTGGGCCGGCCATGGGCGGGCTGCTGATCGCCACCTTGGGGTTCAACTGGAACTTCTTCATCGAGGCAGCGGCCTACGTGATCATAGTTCTGGTCTATCTGCCCATGAAACTGCCATACCGCGAAGATCGTCCCCCCAGCGAGTTGTCGATACTGGCCAGCATGCGTGAGGGCCTTGCCTACGTGGTGAAAGAACGGACGATCCTCCAGCTCATCCTGATGGCCTTTATCCCCAACCTGATCTTCCAGCCGGTGGTTTTCGTGCTGCCGATATTCACCACACAGGTATTGGGGCGCGGCGCCGACGCTGGAGGCATCTTGGCCGGGGCCGTGGGCGCCGGTGGGATAATCGCCGCCATCATAATCGCCAGCCGAGGGTTCATCATTCCCCGGGGCCCCGCGACGCTGGCCGGTCTGATCGGCGGGTGTGTTTTCATCCTTTTGTTCTCCCAGTCGACCTGGTATTTCGCTTCCATGGGTTGTCTGGCTGGCCTGGGTTTCTTCCAGTACATATTCAGGGTCGGCAACAATACCCTGCTTCAGACCATCGTCCCAGATGCCCTCAGGGGCCGAGTGATGAGCATCTACATGCTGGACAACGGCCTGACACCGCTGGCGACCATGGGCATCAGTTTCTTGATCCACGTTTGGAGCCCGGCCGGAGCGTACACGACGCTGGCTTCGATCAGCTTGGTCTTGGCGTTGCTGCAGCTAGCGTTCTTCCGGCGGGTCAGACGTCTGGAGTAGCAACTTTATCTCCGTTTCCTTATAAATAAACCCAAGATATGTAAATAGACCTCCCATATAAAGGAATCCGATACCATCCGTCCCGCTTAATCAAAACCGGTGTTTGATCGAGACCGTTGTTGATAGGATATCTGCCTGATTGAAACTAACATGCATTATTTGTGGGTATGTCGGACCACCAAGACTCCGAAACATCCGGATTATCCGTCATTATATATATATTAATAATTCCAAATCGCGATAAAAGGTATTGACGGCCCAGAAGCTATTGTTTATACTTTCGAGCCAATCGGCCCCTGGTCAAACCGGAATAACTCCGAGCCTAGTGTAGATACGAACGGCATTACGCTAACGGCCGAAAGTCCGAAAATGGGTGAAACGCCCATGTTTTGGCGCGGGTTTGAGATTCACAGCAGGTCCACAGTTCCAAGATTACGCGTCACAGTACCGAGCAGGGAGGAGATCTCTTGAGCGAAGTAGCTAGCGTCGAAACAACCGCAGAGCATCAACGCACCGAAAGAGTGCTTGAAGGCCAGTCTGGGGCACTTACCCTATTAACTGGAGCGCGGGCAGTCACCAGGACTCTCGACAGCGTCTACCTGGGGATGGGGTACCTCTGCGGAACCATGTTCCTGCTATTAGCGCTGTTCATCACCTATCAGGTGATCGCCAGAAAGTTCGACGTTGTCATGGCGCCGGGCATGGACCTGATGAGTGGTTACACGATGGCCATGGCCTCGACATGGGCGTTCTCCTACGCTCTGCGGACCGGTTCCCACGTCCGCATCGATGTTCTACTGCCATTCATGTCGCCGAGAGTCCGATGGTGGGCCGACCAAGCTGCCCTCGCATCGATCGTTTTCTTCGTCGCCATCACTGCCTGGAAGACTTGGGTCATGGTCTTGAAGTCCTACGAGATTGGCGCCGTAACAAACACCTATCCTTTGGTGCCGCTTTGGATTCCTCAGACATTCGTAGCCATCGGCTTCAGTATGTTGGCCTTCACAGCGATCCACATGATAATTGACATGATCGCGGAAGCGATGCTGCCGCTCCTCCATAAGAAGCAGGGCGGCACTGAAAGTTACCGGACGGTCACTGCCGGAACGAATCGTGATCACGTACTGCAGGAAGAGCCTACGTCCGGGGTCTAGCAGAAAGTAAAACGTTCCTCTGGCTTCATCTTGTGGCGCCAGCGGGAAGTGAACAGCAATCTGATTAAAATCACAATCCAGTTGGCGGTTGTGCTGGCGCCGAAAGGTTAGGAGGATCGAAACAGATGGCAATAACCTCAGCATTCCTGATGATGGGCGGCTTCTTCTTGATCGGAGTTTACGTGGCAGGCGCTTTAGGTGTTTTGTCGTTGATCTTGATGTACGCCTTCTCCGATGCTCCCCTCTGGAACATCATGGGAAACAAAGCATGGGAGACCAACACCAACTTCATCCTGATCGCGGTCCCGCTCTTCCTTCTCATGGGAGAGTTGATGCTGCGGAGCGGGATGGGTGAGAGGATGTACGGCGCGGTCTCGCGCTGGATATCTTTCCTGCCCGGCGGTCTGATTCACACAAATATCGCCTCTTGTGCGATCTTCGCTGCCTGTTCCGGTTCCAGCGTGGCCACCTCGGCCACCATCAGCCGGGTGTCCCTGCCGACCTTCCGGTCGCGGGGTTACAGTGAGCGTCTGGTCATCGGCTCCCTAGCCGCTGGCGGCACATTGGGCATCCTGATTCCCCCCAGCATCGGCCTGATCGTATACGGCGTGCTGGTTGAAGAGTCCATCGGAAGGCTGTATCTGGCAGGGTTCATTCCTGGGATACTATTGGCCGCGATGATGATGCTCATGATCATCGGCGCTTCAATTTTATTTCCATCCATAGCGCCCAGAGAGCCTGGCTCCAGTTGGCGGTTGAAGTTCATCGGCCTTTTCTCCATGATTCCAGTGGTGATCATCATCTTGGTGGTGCTAGGGTCAATCTACGCGGGCTGGGCAACTCCCACCGAGGCAGCAGCGTTCGGTGTGACCGGGGCTTTAGTGTTAGCGCTGGCCAACAACACAGGGCCTGCGCTCATGGCGGGGCTGCTGAAGAAGATGAATAGCTCAGGTTCCACAACCGGCTTGATGGCCGACTTGCAAGAGCGGTATCCCGACAGCGAAGGGGCTCTTCGCCAGTCCATGACGATCAACTTCGAAATGATCAAAGACTCGGTGCTGTCGACGGTTCGGACTTCATCGATGATCATGCTGATCGTCGTGTCCGCGTTCACACTGAGCTTCGCATTCGCCCGTCTGGGTATCTCCCATGACATCTCCCAGTGGATCATCGGGATGGACTTGAGTTCCACCCAGTTGGTGATCGTGCTGGTGATCTTCTACCTGCTACTGGGGACCTTCATGGAGAGTTTCGCCATGCTGGTAACCACGGTGCCAATCTTGGCGCCGGCCCTGGTGGCGACAGGTGTTGACCTAGTCTGGTTCGGCATCATCATGGTTATTCTGGTGGAGGCTGCTCTCATCAGCCCGCCCGAAGGCATCAACCTCTACGTGCTCCATGGAGTGCGGAGGGATGTGCAGTCGGAGATGGCTGAAGCTGCGGGAGCAGCAGAAGAGGTCGGCACTATCACGGATGTTTACATAGGGGTGCTGCCCTTCATGGGGGTGATGGCTGCGGTGATAGTATTGTTGATTGCCTTCCCGGATATTGCCCTATGGCTACCAGACCAAGTAAAGGGCTCCCGGTAACAGACCACCGGTAGTCCACAAGCAAACAGAAAGAGACCTTCCATATGTGGAAGGTCTCTTTCTGTTTGCTTACAACCGCTTCGGAATTACCGGTCTGCCTACATCACCGACCGGACCACGCCGCCGTCCACCAAGATCGTCGCTCCAGTCGTGTAGCTATTCTTCTCAGAGGAGAGAAATGCGACCAGGTCTCCCAGCTCCTCAGGGCGTCCCAGCCGGCCCACCGGGATGGTGGACGAGTGGGCCTGGAGCAGGTCCTTCACGTTCGCCCCTGTATCGGCGGAACGGGTCTCAAAGATATGCATCATCCGGTCGGTCAGCAGATATCCGGGGGCAACGTTGTTAACCAAGATATTGTCCCGGCCAACCTCGTCGGCCAGGCTCTTGGCAAAGGCCACAGCTCCCAGCCGGGTAACTCCGGACGTAACCAGGTTATCAATGGGTTGATAGACCGAGCTGGCAAGAATGTTGACTATCCGCCCCCAACGCTTCCCCTTCATGTGGGGGACCGCTTCCTGGCTCATGCGGATGAAGAACATCAGAGCCATGTCGATGGACTGGCGCCAGACCTCTTCAGATATGTCCGCCGCCCGGCCTGCCGGAGGGCCGCCCGAGTTGTTGACCAAGACATCCAGACGGCCAAAGTGGTCAACCGTTCGCTTAATGAGAGTCTGGATATCCGACAACTGGGTAAGGTCACCGGCCACGGCTAGGACCTCGACCCCCGACGCCGCGCTGATCTCCCCTGCGGCCCGGTCAAGTTCCTCGGCGTTGCGGCTGCAGATAACCAGGTTCGCGCCTTCTTGGGCCAGTGAATCGGCACAGGCCCGGCCCAACCCCTTGCTGCCGCCGCCGACGATCGCAACTCTGCCTTTAAGTCCCAGGTCCATCACCACCTCGTGGCTGAAAGTGACAACATGCTAACAATCGTGTCCTCCGGAGGCAACCGTACCCACCGGAGGCAACCGGGGCTAAGCGTCTGGACGGTGAAATTCCCTTGACACTCATAGACGCCTGACTTATGCTTTGCGCCAGCCTCGAAACGGGCGCGTTCGCACCCCTTGAATCTACGCTTACCCGCCTTTGTATAAGCCCCTTATTTCAACAGCATGGTGAGACCTTGAGCAACGTAGACCGCATCCTGGAAGGCGCCCTGGATATTCACGTGCACTTCAGCCCCGACCCAAAGGTAGAACGCCGGGCCGGCGCGGTGGAGATCGCCTTACAGGCCAAAGAACTGGGTATGCAGGGTGTTGTGCTGAAGAGCCATGAATATCCCACACATCCCGTGGCGGACACCACCAGCGAACTGGTGCCCGAGGTTACAGTGCTGGGGGGCGTTGCCCTGGACTTAGGGGTCGGCGGCCTAAACATCCACGCTGTGGAAGCCACCGCCAACATGGGAGGTCGAATCGTCTGGATGCCCACCTATTCGGCCAAGGCCGACCGGGAAGCCAAGGGCCTGGACGGCGGCATCTCCTTATTAGACAGCTCCGGCTCCCTAGTCCCTGAAGTACACCCCATACTCGAAATGGTCAAAGCTCACGACATGGTGCTTGCAACGGGTCACATCTCAACCGCCGAGAGCATGTCTCTGGTGGCTGAGGCTCGCAATATGGGGATCAATAGAGTGGTTGTCACCCACGGCACCACCATGTCTTTCTGGACCGGCATGACCCTTGAGGACATGAAAGAGCTGGCCGCGATGGGGGCGTTCGTCGAGCACTGCATGCACGTAGTGATGCCGACCACCCACCGGATGGACCCTAAGGACCTGGCCAAGACCATCTCGGCCATCGGCCCGGAGAAGTGCATCCTGAGCACCGACTTCGGACAAGACTTTCACCCGATGCCGGCCGAGGGTATGCGCATGGGCATCGCCACCATGCTGCGTTCCGGGATGGAAGAAGTGGAAGTAGGCATGCTGGTCAAAGACAACCCTTCACGCCTGATGGGGACCTAAGAGCAAGAGGGCTTAGTCCTGGCTGAACCTGATCCAGAGCGCCTGGTCAGAGGTGTCCGGCCCTACTTTGGCCCAGTCGGCGATGCGGTGACCCACCACCCAAGCGATCCCCGTGCCGGTTTCCAGTATAGGAATTCTTTCTCGCCAGGGGCGGGCCACTCGCAGATCAGTGAACAGGTCCTGCAATTTCTTCCGTCCTTGCATGCCCAGAGGCTGGATTCGGTCGCCGGGCCGCCACGCGCGCATGGTTGCTTCGCCACCAACGGCTGCTGGGTCCAGACAAGTTGTCCATTCGTCCGCTTCTGCCCATTCGGGCCGTTTCCCGGCTGTCCCGACCTGCATCATAACGAGCCATGCGCCGGCCGATGCTGATTTCTGGACTCCCACTTCATCGGGCAGCAAGATGGGGTGTTCGCCGACAAGCTCCGGATAGGGGCAGTCACTTTCTAGGCTCCGTGTCAGCACCAAACGGAGATTTTCTTGCCGGAGTATCACTCCTCCAGGCAACTCCAGGGAGCGCCCACCCCTTTTGCTTAGCGCCAGGGCCTCCATGGCCACCATATGGCTCTCCCTAAGCCGGGTGGAGTCTCCTGTGACCAGGATGTAGCCGCGCCGCAATGCCAGACGCTGTAGCAGCGGATGTAATGCCGCCATCGCCTGCCTCGAAAATCTGACTTCGCCGTCCGATTCGGCCGCCACATCCGGCCAGGCCTGGTCCAACTCCCCTTCAACGAAGTCTAGTTCATCGGCGGCGGTACGGGCCAACCTGACCAGTGCATCTCTGACCTGTGGGTTGTAGTCTTGTGCCAGCCGGGGCATCAGGTCCTGACGCACTCTGTTGCGCGTGAACCGCCACATGTAGTTGCCACTGTCCTCCCGGTAGGTGCGGCCGATCTCCAGGCAATAATCGGCGGTCTGGTCTTTGGTCATATCCAACAAGGGCCGGAAGAGTTTCAGGGCGCCGGCATCGGCCGGCCAGGGCCAATCTGAGATTTCGCCCATACCGCGGAGGCCGTACAGGCCGGAACCGCGCAGCACATGGAGAATCACCGTCTCTGCTAGGTCGTCGGCAGTATGGCCCACGGTCACCGCCCTAGCCCCTGCCTCCTCGGCAACCCGGGCCATGAACGCGTACCGCATCTCGCGGGCACCCTGCTCGAAGGACGAGATGCTTCGCTGTTTCTGGTACTCGTGCGGGTCTTCTTTGACCACGGTCACCGGCAGTCCTAATTCCTGGGCGACCTCGGCTACGAACACGGCGTCGTCCTCGGCTTCTTCGCCCCTGAAATTGTGGTTCAGGTGGGCGACGTGGAGGGAAAGGCCGTGGGTTTCTTTGAGCCGGTCTAGGGCGTAGAGCAGGGCGCAAGAGTCCGGGCCTCCCGACGCGCCAACAACGATAGATGTGCCGGTGTTGGAGTAGCCGGCCCTACGTAGCGCGGCGGCCACTTTGCGCTCCAGTTCGGCGACGATGGCCATTATAGGCTCCAGCTACCGGTTTTCGGCGGACAGATGGCCGGTGGAGTTATACCCGGTGAGCCGACGGCCCCGTTCGTCGCTGTCGAATGCGCAGACGGAAGCCAGGTTCAACGACATGCGGTGGAAGTACTCCAGCGGCACTCCCAGCAGCTCCCCGATGATGGACCTAATGGCGAAGTTGTGGGAGATGACCACCACCGAGTCGTCGGCCGAGTGTTTCTGCTCGATATTCAAGATGGCCTGCCAGGCCCGGTCCCGGAGTTGGACAAGGGTCTCCCCGTTGGGCATGGATGTCTGCTCGGGATTCGACCTCCAGACGGCGAACACTTCGGGCCATTTCTCCCGCATATATTGCCCAGTTACGCCCTCCAGTTCGCCCAAACTTAGCTCCATCAGTCCCGGTTCTTTGGAAACCGGCATCGGGGTGACCTTGGCAATCTCCTCTGCTACCTGTACGGTCCGAGTGAGAGGGCTGGAATAGATGGCGCAGAGGCCCCATTCAGAAGAGACTTTGGCCGTCTCTTTAGCTTGAGAGAGGCCGCGCTCGTTCAGACTGATGTCCGTGTGGCCCTGGAACCTGCCCAGCTTATTCCACTCGGTCTCGCCGTGGCGCACTAGAAAGAACTTCACTCGCTCGCCTCGTCCCGCCCGGCGCTCGAGCCAGTCCCGGTATTTAATCGCCGCAACTCCACTTCCTCGATCCTGACCCGTTCCATGGTCTTTATGGTGATCCGCAGGTCGCCGAATTCCATCACATCACCGACCACAGGGATGCTGCCAAGCCGATCCAGGATGAACCCGGCCAGGGTCTGGTAGTCACCATCAGGGATGCCCAGTCCGTACTCTTCATTGATGTCGGATATGGCCAGTCCGGCGTCCATCAGGAAGGCGTCGCGGCCGAGGGCTGTGACCGGTTCCTCGGGAGCAATGCCCTCTTCTCCCATCTGACCCACGATCACCGCCATCATCTGTTTCATCGTGGCAAGCCCGGCGATGCCGCCGAACTCATCCACGGTGAGCACCACGCTATGTCCACCCTCACGCATCACGGTGAAAGTTTCGCTGACACTCTTGGTCTCGGGAACAAAGAAAGCGGGCCTAAGCGGTGACGTCACGCTGCCGACGTCACTCGATTGATGTTCTTCCAAACCGGAGAGGACATCCTTCACTGAAAGAACGCCAAGCACGTTCTCCATTGACCCGTCGTACACCGGAAAGCGGGTGTGGGTGTGCTCCGAATAGACTTCCAGAAATTCTTGTAGGCTGTCACCCTGCTCGATCCAGACTATCTCTGGCCGGGGCGTCATGATCTCCCGCATCTGGCGGTCGCCGAAGCGGAACACCTTCTCCAAAAGGGCGGCTTCTGCGGCTTCCACGGTCCCAGTCTGGGCGCCGGCGGCGATCATGGTGCGTATCTCCTCCTCTCCGATCTGGGGCGTCACCGAGGAGATGCCCAGGGCTCGGTTGGTCATGGTGCTGAAAGCCTGGAGCAGGGTCACCACCGGAGAGAGGGCCAGCTCCACCAGCCTGATCGGCCGGGAAACGGCGAACGCCACCCGCTCCGAGCGCCTCCAGGCGATGTTCTTTGGCACAGTCTCGCCGAATAGGAGCAGGATAGTAGTCACACCGGCGGTCGCAGCCAACACGGACAGTGACTTGTTGTCAATCAGGTTCAATGCCAGCACGGTTGCCAGGGCGGCAGCGGCGGTGTTAACCAGGTTGTTGCCCAGCAGCACGGTGGCCAGGAACCGCTCCGGGCGCTGGATGATGTGAGAGACCCGGTCTGCTCCGGGCCGGCCGCTGCGGACCAAGTGCATGAGGCGCGCCCTGGGTAGAGCGATAAACGCAGTTTCAGACGCGGAGAAGAATCCGGATAGCGCGAGGCATATTACCAATAAAGCTAATCGCCATGAATCACCGGCATCCATAAGCGGAAGCCACCTCCAAAGGCCACGAAAAGTTGCCCTAGGCAATATCGGGACTGTTCAGGATGATAGCATCGGGCGTAAATTAGTGTAAAGTTGGACTGAGACCACCCGTTCCGAGGCTATTCACGCTCCCGAATTTCATGGCGGCGTTACGGGGACCAAACACGATTTATGGCGATAAAGATTCTGGGCATAGAAACCTCTTGTGACGAGACCGCGGCCGGAGTGGTCCTAGACGGACGCACTCTCCTATCCAACGTCATCTCGTCGCAGGCAGACCTGCACTCGCCCCACGGCGGCGTGGTGCCCGAGGTTGCGTCCCGGCAGCACGTCCGGGACATGGTGCCGGTGTTGGAGCAGGCGGCGGCGGACTCAGGACTGGGTCTGGAAGACATGGACGCCATCGCCGTGACCTATGGGCCGGGGTTGGCCGGGTCTTTGATCACCGGCGTAAATGCGGCCAAAGCCATCGCCTACTCCCTGGGAATACCACTGATCGGCGTGAATCATCTGGAAGGGCATATCTACGCTTCGTGGCTGGCCAAGGCAGACTTGGAGAATGACCCCGGCTTCCCACTGGCCTGTTTGGTGGCTTCCGGAGGGCACACCGATCTGCTATTGATGGAAGGACACGGCAGGTATAAGTTGGTGGGGCACACCCGGGACGACGCCGCCGGTGAGGCCTTCGACAAAGCAGCCCGAATCCTGGGGCTGGGCTTCCCTGGCGGTCCGGAGATACAGCGGGTCTCGGAGGGCGCCACGGGCGATGAGACGCTGCCACGGGCTTGGATAAGAGACTCCCACGACTTCAGTTTCAGCGGCCTGAAGACGGCCCTGCTGCACATGGCCCAAGACCGAGGTATCTATCCGACTCTTGAAGACGGGGTGGACCAGACCAAGTTGGTGCGTGAGTTGGCCGCTGCGTTCCAGGAGTCGGTGGTGGACGTTGTCTCGGCCAAGATGGTGGAGATGGCGGCGAAGTACCGGGTCAAGGGCTTGGTGCTGGGTGGAGGCGTAACGGCCAACGCCCGGTTGCGAGAGGAGATCGTCAAGCGCTCGCCCCTGCCGGTGATCATACCTCCGCCGGTCCTCTGCACCGATAACGGGGCCATGATTGCAGCCTGTGGCTATTTCATGTACCAGCGCGGCGAAGAGACGGCGATGGACATCGACGTGGAGCCTGGGTTGCCGTTGGGATAAAAAAATCCCTTCCCTCTTAAGCGGGAAGCAACTCTATTTCACTGCCAATGGCGAATCGCCCGCGATAGTTTCCCGGGAGGCGAAGGCTGCATTGACCACCCGGAACATATCGTTTTCGGCCGGTTCGCCCTTGAAGGGAAATACTAGCTTTATCCCGTCACCTTGGAACGTCACCTCGCCGTCTGGCTTGGCGAAATATATCTGGGCCATCATCGTGACGCCGGTCAAGATGGCCAGGAAGACCACGAAAGCCACCAGGTCCATGCGGATGATGGGCACGGTGGGACCGTCGATTCGGCCGGTCAGCCAATAGGCCAGCAACACGTAGAAAAACACGGCGGCCACAATCATCAGTCCACCCTGGAACAGGTTGCCCTTGCTGCGCCGTCCGGCCTGGACTGACACAGCCTTGACCTCTTCCACGGGTATCAAGACTGTCTCTCTGATGCCGTCGTTTTGGGCGAATGCAATCACTCGCCGGTTAGTTAGCACCAACATCCGCCCCTCTTCTGTGGGCTCTGAAACTAGGCCCAATTCGGGGCTGAATGTGTGGCTGATAGATTCGCCGACAAGCAAGGCGACCTTGCGGAACGTCGTCCCAGAGAAGGCTTGCGCAGATGCGGTGATTCCAACGGTGCCGGGAACGAAGTCCTGGGTAGATGTCGAGTGGCCGGGCATACTGACGGGCGGAGCCGTGAAGCCCTCATACAACCCGCCATGCAGTCCTTGTGTCAGGCTTTGGTCCAGACCGCGCGTGAGGAAAGCCAGCGTGCCGAGGTGTGTTCTCGACTGGTCCCTGGTTTTTTTTGGCCGCCGCCCAACAGGCGGAAGCGTGGCTGGGTCTCCGTACAAACGTAGCTCCTTCAAAAGGCCATACTATCATAGGGCAGACGCCTATTAACACGTAAATCGGGGCCCTAAAAAGCTCCTCTGGCCGGCGGGGCAGACTGAAATATTTGTTAGAGCTAGGCACGATATATTGACACTTAGGCCGCTCCTTTGTTAATCTTTCCTATCAAAGGCTGTGATGGAGACGAGTAGGCAGTCGTAGGCGCCTAGCGAGCCTGGTATGGTGAAAGCAGGCGCGCCGAAGCTGACTGAAAATCCCTCCGGAGCCGCTAGTTGAAACCTCTCTGATGATGAAAGAGGGCAAATAAACCGGGCCGGGGTTCGTTCCCCCGTTAAGAAAGACGGGACATGTTGGTGTCCTGCTGGAGAGGTCTCGATTCATTCGGGATAATTAGGGTGGTACCGCGGGAATATGATGTCCCGTCCCTATGTTGGGATGGGGCTTTTTTATTGCCCGGAAGCAGCTCTTCCGGTTCCTTTCTGTGCAGGGGAAAGTCCTACCATTATTGGAGGCTGCTGTACGGTTATGAATAATACTGAGAAGCTAAAAGGCGCGGAAATCATCTGCGAAAGCCTGATCCGAGAAGGCGTCGAAGTCATCTTCGGCTACCCTGGCGGGGCGATTCTCCCCTTCTACGACGCGCTCTGGTCCTACCCCCAACTACGCCACATCCTGGTGCGCCATGAGCAGGCCGCGGCCCACGCCGCAGACGGCTATTCCAGGGTCACCGGCAAGGTCGGTGTTTGTGTCGCCACCTCCGGTCCCGGCGCAACTAACTTGGTCACCGGCATCATGGGCGCCAAGGCCGACTCCGTTCCCATGGTCGCCATCACCGGCCAGGTCGCCCGGGCTTCGCTGGGCAGCGAGGCGTTCCAAGAGTGTGATATCTGCTCCATCGCCGCGTCAACAACAAAGGCGACCTTCATGGTGATGAACCCAGCCGACCTGGCTGCAACGGTCCGCGAGGCGTTCTACGTGGCTCAGGAAGGCCGTCCAGGCCCAGTACTGATCGACGTGCCCCGAGACGTGCAGATAGAACTCACCGACGCCGTATTCCCCGATGTGACCTTTCCTCCAATGGCCCAGGTATCCGAAGAAGCCTCGGAGCGGCTGAATGAAGCCGCCCGGTTGATCAACGAGGCTGAACGGCCTTTGATCATCAGCGGTCACGGCGTAATGACGTCGGGGGCCAATAAAGACCTCCTAGAATTGGCCGAGAAGTCCGGCATTCCGGTGATCACCACGCTGCTGGGACTGGG
>Ga0066854_10000309_pt1 | contig 17296 bp, 19 predicted proteins | sample ETNtaG_8_FD_65494 | JGI IMG/M metagenome (GOLD analysis project Ga0066854, IMG submission 65494) | Marine microbial and viral communities from oxygen minimum zone, Eastern Pacific Ocean - ETNP201406SV75 | ecosystem: Environmental > Aquatic > Marine > Oceanic | place: Pacific Ocean: Eastern...
ATAGATGGAAAATAAACAGGAGGGCTATAAAGTTCCGTCGCCCGCGCCCATGGAAACACCGGTAATTCCGTCAATGCCAGTATCCCCCATTTTTTCTTCTTCGGTCACTACAAAAATGTGATAGCCAAACTTGCTTTTGATCGGACCAGATACTTTTCCAACAGGAGTCAGCATGGCGGCCTTTTCCAGTTCGGGAGCAGATGTATTGAACTCCAGAAAACCAAGGTCGCCTCCTTTATTTCTGCTTCCACAGGCGCTGTATTTCTTTGCCAGTTTTTTGAACATTTTATACATCAGTTCTTCGCTTTCGCAAGACTGGAGGTTCTCCAATAGTAAATCGGCAACATCTACGGTTGACAACACAATGTGACTGACACGAATAGAACGAATAGCCATGGGTTACCCTCTAAAAACAAGTTGTCCTGCTTGAAACAAAAACAGGTGCTAATTTTTCGATTCCCTGATTGTATCCTTTTTAAATAATTCTACCAAGAATTAATTGAGGGAACAAATTATAAAGGAGAAACAATCACAGAAAGAAACTAGCGCCGCTCATAATGTACGGGATGAGTTTGGGTCGTACGAGTCAGGACTCGCAGAGAACCAGTCGGCGTTTGTTTTCCCGCCGGCAAAGAGCAATGAAATCCTTGAGGGACATGAAAGAGCTCTCATGCTCCCTGGCCTGTATGATGAAAGCAGACCCGCCAAGGTTTTCGATATCCATCAGCCGGGACCAGCCAGCGGACCAGAAAGCCCACATCGTCATTAAGAAATGGGCTCCCTGCCGAATAGGCGGTCAGCTTATTAAAAACCTGACGTCCGTATGAACAGCATAATCCCATATGAGGAATTTAGTCAACTTTTCAACAGTCGCCTCATCCAAATCCGGCCAAGGCAATTCCTCCGGCGAGAAAGGCTTGTGCGTTTCAATAAAAAACCGGCATAGCAATTCCCTATGTTCCTTGGAACCCCAATCCATATAAACATCCCTCAGGATTTTTCGAATATTTAACTTTGGGTCGGTAGCAATATACACACATTTTTATCATAAGAAGATACCGGGCGAAAATATATATTCCCGCTTTCTATATCTAATACAAAGTTTAGACAGGATTCAGCAGAAAGATACTACGGAGAATTTCAGGAGGTATAAAACGAAGAGGATTTGTACTGTTTGAGTCCATGATTAAACAGGACATTGAGGATAGCAACTACGGGCACAGCAATGATAACTCCCGCCAACCCAAAAAACTCGGCTCCAAGAAGAACTGCCAACATAATCGCTACCGGATGCAATCCGATTTTTTCTCCAACGATTCGAGGAGTGATGACCACTCCTTCCAACGCCTGAACCACAGCGAAAACTCCCACCACACCCAGCACAGGCATCCAGTCTTGAGCCTGCATAAAAGTCAATACCGCCGCCGGAAGAAATCCAAGAACCACCCCCAGGTAAGGAACCAGGTTCGCCAAACCCGCCACCAATCCTATAAACAAACTCATGGGAGTGCCGCAGGAAAACAATCCGATACTGTAAAGTCCCGCCATGGAAAGGCCCACCACCAACTGTCCTCTCACAAAACCCGCAAGGACATCATCCATTTCCTTCATCAACTCCAGGGTTCGTTCCCTGTGTCTTTCAGGAACAAGGTTTAGCAATTTTTCATTGATCGAATCATAATCCCTCAGTAAATAAAACATCGCCACCGGAATAATAACCAGATTGGCCAGGAGTAAAATAAAATTGAACAAACCCGTCATCGACCCCCATAAAAAAGAAGTCACCGACGAAACTGCCTTCAGTGGAAGCTCACCTGCCTTAAGAAATTCCTTATTAAGAATCCCCTGAATTTTCTCTGGCTCAAGGCCACCAACCATTCCAAGTAGTGGCTGGATCCACTTCTGAATCACCGCAATGTAGTTGGGAAGGTTATATACCAAATGCTCCGCCTGAAGTTTTAACATTGGGAAAATCAGGAGTCCGGCCCCAAGAACAAGCAAGAAAAAACCAAACATTAAAATCAAAACTGCGACGGTTCGGGAAATTTTCAAAGACTCCAGGCGGTCCGTAACCGGATCAAGCAAATACGCTAAAGCTAAGGCCAGAAAGAATGGAGTAAGCACGCGACGGGAAAAATATAAAAACACCATCGCCAGCAAAAGAACGATGACAGTGATATAAATTGTTTGCGTGTTTTTATTCCGATTCATGGCTTAAAGATCGCCCACAGGCAAAGGAGAGGCTTCTTTTTTTAGAGCAGGCGCAGACTGTTTGACTTCTTTTTGTTCTGCGCCTCCCTCCCAATGCTTTTGAATAGCGGGAACAAGAAATTCCGTCAATTTTTTCCCCGCACGATGAAAAGCTTCAAGTTCGCCCGCGAGAATTTCATTCCCCGAAGCCGTAGCAAAATCGCTTTTCGCCGCTACGAGCATCGAGTGATGTGAAGAAACCACCTTGATACTGATAGCCACACGGACCGGTTGCGGTCCATGGGTGGACTCATCACCAACAGGAGTCGATGTGGCGTTCCCCACGATGACGATATCCGCCTCCGCCTTTAAACCAATATTGACTGCGGCAGGCACATTCCCTTTCACAGCGCTCATAACTGTTTCTTCAGGAATGTCGTAACGAATAGAATCCCTTCCCACTACCGGGATACCCGCTTCAATTAAATTTCTCGTCAGTGAAGTTTCAGAAATTGGTACCGTCTCCCAAAAATGCAGGGTACTGTCAGAACTCAGGCTACTTTCGTTGATGAGAATGACGACCTGCTTCCCGCCTTCCATACCAGACGTAACTCCTGTCCGGCTCAAAGACTTATTAACAGCGTCCTGAAACAATACCACCTCCAGTTTGACCTGGCTCATTCGCTGAGCAGGATCATCGTAAGCTTCTAAAAACCGGTAGGACTTCACATACTTTTCAGACTTATGCAATATCTTCCGCATTTCCTTTCGATGGCGATCAAATTCCTCATCCCCCAAAAGTTCGCGCAAGTTTTGCTCCAATGCCGTTTTCAACGCTATTTTGACAGCTTTTTCTCTGGCCCCGACAAAACTACTCTTAACCGCCGGAGCTTCGGCAATCACTTCATAAGCTGATTCTGAATCGAACTGAGCAAAAGCAGGGGACATCCACGCTCCCGTTGCCATAAGCGCAAATAACCCGAAACATCCTTTAAAAATAATCGTTCTTAACATCACCGTTTCGTTTGGGTTCGTTTTGATTTTATCACCGGACGCCTCCGTACTGTTTTTTTCTCTACCGGCTCTTTGCTAACCATTAACTCCAGCGACTTTATCTCGCGAGGCGATAAAAACCGATAGGCCCCGAGGGGGAGACCATTTAAATTCAAATTCCCAAAATGAGTGCGTTTCAACCGAATCACCTCGTGCCGCACCGCCTCACAAATTCGTTTAACATGCCTGTTTTTCCCCTCAAACATTTTCATCTTCAAAAAACAGTTCTTGCCACTCACCCGATCAACCTCAACCTCCAACGGAGCAGTAGATTGGTTGTCCAACGCTACCCCCCGACTCAATCGCCTCAGCGTCTTATCATCAGGAATTCCTCTCACCTTGACCAGATAAGTACGCGGCACCCTGTATTTCGGGTCGAGCAGTTTTTTTGCCAAAGCGCCATCACTGGTCATCAACAAAGCCCCTTGCGTATTATAGTCGAGGCGTCCTACCGGAAACACACGAGCAGGAACCTTGATTAAATCCATAACCGTCTTGCGTCCACGTTCGTCCGCTCCCATTGTGGTTAGATAATCCGCAGGTTTGTTGAGGAGAATGAACACCTTTTCCTGCGCACGGGGAACCAATTTGCCGCGCGCCCGAACTTCATCGGATAAAGGATCGACACATGTTCCCGGCTTGGTGACCACGTTACCATTAACCTTCACCCGGCCTTCTGCGATCCACCGCTCCGCTTCCCTGCGCGAGGCCAGCCCTGCATCGGCGATTACTTTTTGCAAACGTATTTTCATGAGTTAAAAAAATTGATATTAAATAGTAGAAATAAATTTTCCTGATACCAAATCAGGAAACGGTAGATGAATCCGGGTCGGTAGGTTCGGCGGGTTGAGTCTCAGATTCGGAAACAGCATCCATCGTTTCCCTAGTCTCATCCGAGGGTGACTCGCCAAACGGAAGTGCCGTTTGATCTGGCGAAACCTGATCCTCAAGCGCGCTTTCCTTAAAATCTTCCAACGTGGGCAAATCGCTCAAATCCCTCAATCCAAAATATTCCAGAAACTTGCGTGTGGTCCGATACATAATTGGTCGACCGGGAACTTTTTTGCGCCCACCAGGGGAAATGACTTTTTTCTCCAGCAAGGTTCGCATCACACCGCTGGAATCTACACCACGGATCTCTTCCACTTCTGTTTTGGTCAGGGGTTGTTTGTACGCGATGATAGCCAGCGTGTCGAGGCTGGGCTGAGTAAGCTTTGCCGTCTTGTCTAACTTGAGAAACTTGCGAACCCAGTCCGAATAATCATGGCGAGTACACAACTGATACCCCTCTGCCACCTGAAGAATCTGCAAGTAGCGCGACTGGTACTCATCCATCAATTCATCAACTATAGATTTCAGAACAGCCTTTTCCGTGCCATCGCCCAACAGACTCTGCAACTGGTCCGCATTCACCGGCTGGTCTGCCGCCAAAAGGATATTTTCAATAATAGCTTTAATTTCTTCGCGTTCCACTAATGAGCCCCATTTAAATTCTTATAAAAACAAAATATTTTCAGCTATCGAAGCCATTCTATCCGCTTCCGCCACCCTCTGCAAAAATAAATCCCCTCGGCCCTTACCAAGAATACCCTTGCCCCTATGCTCAGCCTGAGTTCGTAGCTGCCCGATTTCCAGCCCTCCACTCCTTATGAGAATTAAAGGTAGGCTGGAAATCGGGCAACTACGAATAAAAAAAGGCACTGGGAAAAACCCTTACTCCTTAAAATACTTGCTCAGAGCCAGCCCCTGCGAGTGATAGTTGGATTTGATTTTTTTGCCGTACACCTTGGTCGGTTTCTCAATGACATTTTCAAACTTGAGCCGACAAAAAGTCTGACTGTCCTCTACCATGAAAGGAACATCATGCGGGCGGACTTCCATGACAGCCCGGGTACCCTGATTCTTCATAGCCTTGCCGCCGTGCCAGCCGAAACCAGGGTCAAAAAATCCCGCATAGTGCGTGCGCAATTCACCGCTGTTTGGCTCGTAGGCGACCATTTCAGCAAGCAAATGAGGCCAAATGCAAATTTTCTCCTTGGACATCATTATGTAAAAACTTTCCGGCTCCAGAATCAGCCGCTTATTCCTGATCTGACTCAAAGCAATCGGTTCCCAGAAATCCATCGGATGGTAATGGCGGTTGAGGCTCAGGTCGATGACACTGGAATTTGTTTTCGCCTTGTACGCGAGAATGCGATCTTTTCCCGATCCCGCGAGGTCCAGACTGATGAACAAACCATTGTCAACCTTCACATCGCTCAACCCAACTGGCTTGCCATCATCGCCGAATAAAATGGGCGTTTTTTTATAATGATTCTTCAACTGAACATCTGAAAGGTGCGGGTTCCCCTGAAAAATACGCAACTGGTTCAGGCGAAGCCCTTCCCTGACCCGAACAGGGAATGACCGTGGGATAACTTCAAGATACATACTCCCCTTGTATCCGCTGGGAATTTCATCAAACCGATGACCATGATCGACAATCACACGGGTAAACATGTCCAGCCTTCCGGTTGAACTTTTCGGGTTGGTGCGCCCGTAAAACCCCCTGGGAAAATCCACTTCTTCCAGCAGAGGTATAAGATAAATGGCCCCCTTCTCCAGAATACCCCCATCCCGCAAGTCGACATCGTACAACTTGACATCGTTCAATTTAGCTTCCACCGTATCGCTTTCCGGAAGAAAACTGCTTTGAATGCGGTAAGCATGGCTACCCAGCCTCAGATCAAGACTCACCGGCTGGAACTGAGAAGCCAGCAAAGACACACGGGAATGAATTATTCCCTCATGGCAGGCAAGTTCAATCGACTGGTTGGCAAGATAACCCGATTTTCCTCTGAGACTCTTGACCAGCCCCCTGGATAAATGTGACTTTGCGGAAAGTGTTTTCATTATGTTGCTTACCTAATACAATTTAAGGGAATATATTTCCTGATAATCCTATCTAAATAGAGTTGGGAGGAACTTCAGGAGCAGGTATTTACCTTGCTTGAGACACTGTAAAGGGGTCCCAAAGCCCCAATTCCGGCCCCCTTTGGAGGGACATAATTTCTAAAACCGCCTGAAAACAGATTGACAGGCCGTTTGAGGCTATGATTAAATCTTAATATTCAAACGATTTCAAGCCCATTATGTTGAACGGTCCCGATTTATAAGGAAAATCATATGCCTCTTTACGAATATTTTTGCGAAGACTGCCAAAAAGAATTTACTCTGCTCCAGACGACAGACGTGAATAAAGAAGAAACTAAGTGCTCTGAGTGCGGCTCGAACAATACCCGTCACCAATTCTCCTCATTCGCCGCAAAGATCCAGGGCAAACCATTAGCCGATTTGCAAAAACCAGCCACTCTGGATGACTTCCCCAACAAGGATATATTTAAAATTCCCCCGGCCAGGCACATATCCGAGTTGTAACAGACAGGTCGCCAAACAAAATAATTCTCAGTAATTTTTACCAATTTTATTAATATTTTTAGTCGAGTCTAATGAAAAAAAAGAACACACAATCCAAAGGAATATCCCATAGCAATTTAAAAGAAACCCGCCTTGCCAGACGAATCGCCGTCCCGGCATTCTGGACAGTCGTGGTTTTAGTTGGATTGTGGTCCCTGATGAACTTCTCCACCCCGGGAGCAAAGCTCGAACCCTATAGCGAATATAAGAAAACTTCCGCGCCTGTAGAAAATATCGCAGACAAAACACCAGAACCTACTTTGGAACGCTTTGCCCAGGCCAGTCCGCCCGATCTCTCAGACATGATAGACCCCAGCCCGGAGCTTAACCGGTCAGATGATCAGCTACCCAGAGAAACTATGGAGCACATCCAAAAGGGTATGCAACTCGTTGAACAAGGCAAATACAACGCCGCCGATATGGAATTTGAAAAAGCGACCAAACTCAGCCCGAAAGCGCCCGAAGTTTACGCACTTTGGGGCACCGCGCTCAGAGTACAGAAAAAATACAAGGGCGCTAACCGCCAGTTTGCCAAAGCCCTTGAACTGGCGCCCAACGATGCGGAAATCGCATTCAACTGGGGTGTCTCCCGTTTCAGGGAACAAGCCACAGAAGAAGCCATCAAACTATTTCACAAGACCGTCGAGTTGATGCCGTCATACCACATGGGCTGGTACTACCTCGGCAAAGCCTATGGACAAAAAGAAAATTATACAGAAGAGGAAAAATACCTCACCAAAGTGACTCAACTACAACCAGACTTTGGCTGGGGCCATTTCGACCTGGGACTCGCCCTCAGCCTGCAAAAGAAATTTGAAGAAGCCGCGCCGCATTTTGAAAAGGCCATTGAGATAGATAAAAAACAATTCGAAAAACCTTTCGTTGTTCAATTCCTAACCGCATTGGGACGCTACAATCCGTCTGCCTCAAAAGAAGAAGAAAAGAAAAAGCAGGAGCCGGTTAAAGAAGCTAAAGTGGAAGAAAAAAAACCTGAGGGATCGGACCATAAAATGGACGAAGGGTCCAAAGCAAAAAAAGCGACCACTCTCGTCAAAGGGAAAATGTTGATCAACGGCAAGGCGCCCGGACCCAACGCGCTCGTATTTCTGGAAACCAAAACAAAAATGAAAGCGCCCAACCAGAAAACACTTAAAGTCGTCATCGATCAAAGTGACATACAGTTCGTTCCCAAACATACAGTAATCCCGGTTGGCTCAGTCGTTGAGTTTTACAATCAGGATGCTGAAGTGCACAACATTTATTCGAAATCCCTGAACAACCAATTCAACCTGGGTGCCATGTCATCGGGTATGGTCAAAGCCATTTCCCTCCACCAGCCAGGGCCAATCGTCCTGCGATGCAACCTGCATAAGGATATGGTGGGAACCATCTTTGTTGTGCCCAACGGTTATTACACCCAACCCGATGATCAGGGAAATTTCGATTTTGAACAAGTGAAGAGTTCCGGCTATATCATGCAGGCATGGGCACCGCACCTGGCGCCCGGCGATGTTGAAGCCAACTTGAAATCTGCCGACCTCAATGGCGATGACAAAACCGTTGACTTCGAAATTAAAACCTCTTCCCTTCCCGGTGAAATCCACGACATGGTGGACCCCACTGACTATAACGCGATAGTTGATGATATCGCGGTCCAACTCGAACAGGCGATCAAAGACTGGGAAAACGGGAAAAAATACGTGTCGCGAAAGCGCGTTTTGATGGCCATCACCAAACATTATGATGGCGGCGGACTCAAAGGCGCTTTGGCCAAAAGTTTCAGCGAAAAGAGAAGCAAGGGGCTGGAAGACAAACTCGATGATATCCGCAAAATCATTTCAGGAATCGGCACCGAAGCTAAATCAGCTACCGTGGAATCGCTACGACAAAAAGCGGCGTTTGCTGTCGCTCAACTCCGAAACAACGTGACCGAACTCGAAGCACGACTCAGTCCCGATTCAGGAAAATTGAAATAAGAATTAACAGAATCAACAAGATCGGTTTGGAGTAAATAAAAACGGGGGCGACCGCAAGTACAACCGCGGATCGCCCCCGTTTTATTTTCCCCTCAATATGATTCAGCTATCAACGCATACAAGAGTGCATGTACGAATTCATGTGTCGCATACACATCCCAGCGTGTTTGTGCATTTCAGCTTTTTTTTCTTCCAATTTTTGTCTTTCATGCATTTATCCGCCTGCTTTATGTTTTAGACCTTTTATTGCCTTCATCTTTTTTTTTCTTCTTCCCCTTTATTTTTTACTTTCATATGCTCTACTTTATCAATTTCATGCATCAAGTTTTTTAATTCATGCTCCAGTCGTTGAAGTTCTTTTTCGATATTTTTTTCTTCCGACCATGCGTGATGTTTAAAATGTTCAACCATTCCTTCGCATAGCTCCTCTCCCGGATAGAAGACCATCATTCCAACCGGGATTAATTTATCCCACTCACCTAATACCCCAGAAAAAGAAGGTTTTCTTATTTGGGGTAACTGGGTACTAGAGTACGGGGTGTTTTTCCTACCAATGCATCAAGAACGTTGTCGGCAACGAGTAAGGCCATGCGGTCGCGGGTTTCGAAACTGGCGCTTCCAATGTGGGGTAGCAGAAGCAGGTTGTCCAGTTCCGTCATACCTTCGGTGAGTTCCGGTTCATCTTCATAAACATCCAGAGCCGCGCCTGCCAGCCGACCTTCCCTAAGCGCCGCGACCAACGCGTAATCGTCGATCACTTTCCCACGCGCCGTGTGGATGAGGTAGGCTGTCTTCTTCATAAGCGCAATCTCATCGTTCCCGATCATATATTCTGTTTCATCTGTCAAAGGAACATGAAGCGTTATGAAATCCGATTCCCGCAAAAGCTGATCCAGGGAGATGAATTCTGCGTTAAGCATTCGCTCCTCTTCTTCGGGCAAACGGTTCCTTTGATGATACAAGACACGCATGTTGAATCCAGATGCACGCCGTACCACTGATCGCCCAATCTCGCCACAACCGATAACCCCCAGGGTCTTGCCATACACATCTCCGCCGAGAAACATTTTCGCGCTCCACCCCTTGAACTTACCCTCGCGCGTGAAGCGATCTGCAGGGACAATCCGGCGCGCCGCTCCAAGGATCATCGCCCAGGTGAGGTCCGCAGTGGTTTCATGGAGAACACTGGGCGTATTGGTGACCCAGATACCCCTTTCCGAAGCATAGTTTACGTCGATATTATTGAATCCGGCCCCATAGTTGGCAATGATCTTCAGTTTGGTGCTCTGGTCGATAATGTCTCGACCAATTTTGTCCGTTAAGTAACTTATGACAGCGTCACTTTCCGAGACTATTCGCCCCAGTTCTTCCGCCGTTGAGGAGACCCCAGAATCATTTATTTTCAGGTCACATTCAGGGGCCAGTTTGTCCAGTGCCGCCTGGGGAAAGATATTAGTCACGGTGACGATAGGTTTCATCTGTGTCCGGTCCCTGGCAAATTTCTGTGGTAAAACATGAGTGTTGATTCTAAAGGAAAACCTTTCCTAATCCCATGAAAATCCTATTTCTGGTCCCTCCCGAAACAGTCTCAATCGAATCGTCCGTGCCCAAGGCATTAGAAGGCGGAAAAGGCTATTATCCCAAACTGGGCCTGATGTACGTTGCCGCCTAGTACAAACGGGCTACCGGCAATACCCCCGAATTTATAGACTGTCCACCAGAAGGGATCACCGAGCAAGAGCTCCTTGAACAAGTCCGGGAAATCAAGCCCTGCCTACATCATGAAACAGATCGCCAAAGTGCGATCATGGTCCGACTTCACCAGCAAAGCCCGCATGGGTACCAAGATCCTCACCAGTAAAATGCGAGCTTAGCATTTTAGCTACAATACTTAATTCATCCCTCCTTAAAAACAGTGTAAAATCGGTTCATGCTTGAATTGACCGAAATTTTCAAGAGTGTTCAGGGAGAATCTACCTACATGGGCCTCCCCTGCGTGTTTGTGCGTTTGACGGGGTGCAATTTGCGTTGCGTGTGGTGCGATACAGCTTATGCCTTTCAAGGCGGCAAAAAACTATCCATCGACAAAATTCTGGAAGAAATTAAATCACACGGCATCGACCTTGTGGAAATAACTGGCGGAGAACCTCTCATGCAGAAGGAAGTCTTCCCGCTCATGGATACACTCTTGAAAAATAATTTCCGTGTCATGCTGGAAACCGGCGGTTCGCTCTCTATTAAAGACGTCCCGGCTGAGGTGATCAAAATTATAGACCTTAAATGTCCGGGAAGCGGCGAAAAAGACAAGAACCACTGGGACAACCTCAACCATCTCGCCTCTACCGATGAAATAAAATTTGTTATCGCCGACCGGGCCGACTACGAATGGAGCCGGTCGACATTAGAAAAATACGAACTCGACAAAAAATCCCACATTCTGTTTTCACCTGTCTTCGAAAAATTACCTTTGAAAAATTTAACAGAATGGATTCTGGAAGACAATCTCCCGGTGCGCCTGCAAACCCAGCTTCACAAACATATCTGGGACAAAAACGCTCAAGGCGTTTGACCAGTATCTGGACCCAACAAAAGCGCAATTAAACCATCATGTCAAAAGCCCATCAAAATATTCGACGAAAACTGCTCGCCTGGTATGACAAAACCAAACGCGATCTGCCCTGGAGAGACACGAAAGACCCCTATAGCATCTGGGTATCGGAGATCATGCTCCAGCAGACGCAAGTCAAGACGGTCCTTCCTTATTACCTGCGTTGGATAAAAGCGTTTCCCACTGTAGAAAAACTTGCAGGTGCACCCGAACGAAAAGTTTTAAAACTATGGGAAGGACTCGGCTATTATTCACGAGCAAGAAACCTCAAAAAAGCCGCAGAGATAATTACCAATGACATGAATGGCAAAGTACCTGACACCGTGATAGGCCTTCTCGACCTTCCAGGAGTCGGCAGGTACACTGCCGGGGCGATAGCCAGCATAGCGTTTGGACTGAAAGCGGCCGTTCTGGATGGAAACGTAAAACGCGTTCTTTCTCGAGTGTTCTGTCTCAACGAAAATGGAGCCACCTCTGCTTCTGAAAATCGCCTGTGGCAGAAAGCAGAAGATTTACTCCCGGCTCGCAGACCAGGTGACTTTAATCAGGCTCTCATGGAACTGGGAGCGACTGTGTGCTCCCCAAAATCACCCGCCTGCAAGCTATGTCCATTACGTTCTTCATGTGAAGCATTCTGCGAAGGAAGCGTTGAACAGTTTCCACCCGCCAAGAAAAAAGTTCCTACAAAAAAAATCGAAGTCAGTGCCGCCATCATCTTAAAAAACAGCAAGGTCTATATCCAGCAAAGGGCAAAAGGCGGATTGATGGGCGGGCTGTGGGAATTTCCTGGCGGTAAGAAAGAAAAAGGGGAATCGAATGAAGATTGCTTAAAACGTGAAATCAAGGAAGAACTGGGAACCAACATTACAATTCTGGACAAAGCCATGACCATCAAACACACTTATACCCAGTTCCGCGTAACTCTTCACGTATTCAACTGTCGATTGAATGGTCAGCGACTCAAGCCCATGGGGTGCGAACAATGGAAGTGGGTTTCGCCAGCAAAATTGGACACGTATCCTTTTCCTGCGGCCAATGTTAAAATTGTAAAGTACCTTACTGACGAAATCAGCGAGACTTTTGACTGAGATAACAAAATGGCCGAAGCAAAAAAATTAAATCCGGGAGTCAAGGCAACCCTTGTCGGTGCGGTGGCGAACCTTGGCCTTTCCATCGTAAAATTTATTGGTGGCATCATCGGCAACAGCACGGCCATGGTCGCCGATGCAGTCCATTCTGTTTCCGATTTGCTGACCGATGCGATTGTCTTGTTCACACACAATATAGGCCAGAAACCAAAAGACGAAGACCATCCCTATGGTCACGGTCGCGCCGAAACCATCGGCACAACGGCTGTCGGATTTTTCATCATTGCGGCTGGAGTTGGACTGGCCCATGAAGCATGGGACATTATTCAATCCGGATCAGCCCAAATTCCAAAAGTCCTGGCGGCCCTAACAGCGTTGATCTCTATCGCCACCAACGAATGGTTATTTCGCTACACCCGTTCGATTGGCGAAAAATCTAACAGTCCAGCACTTGTTGCCAATGCCTGGCATCATCGATCCGATGCCATCTCTTCCATCGCCGCGTTGGTGGGCATTGTTGGCGCCATGATCGGATTCCCCATGCTCGACCCAATCGCCGCAGCGGGAGTCGCATTCATGGTCATGAAGGTCGGCTACGAAATAACTCTTGGTGGATTCCGTGATTTGATGGATACCGCACTCAGCGAGAAACAAACTCATGACATTCAAGTTGTCATAGATGATATTCCCGGCGTTATTAAATCACATGATTTGCGCACTCGTAGAATCGGCGGCGAAATTTTGATGGATGTCCACATTCAGGTAGACAACGATCTCACAGTGACTGAGGGCCACGAAGTCGCTGAACGGGTTCGCAGAAAGCTGATTAAGGTCTACCCAAACACTCAGGATGTTTTAGTCCACGTGGACGCTTATGACGACAGCCAGGTCGAGTCGATTCACAATATTTCTCGCGAGGATGTTGCGTTACTGGTCAACCCAATACTTACAAACATGAACGGCGCGTTCAAAAAAACACGACTGCGAGTGCACCACCTCAAAGGAAAGAACTTTATTGAACTTTATCTACGCGGGGACCCTACTAAAACAATCACTGAATCCGAAACCCGTCTTGAAGGAATTAAAAAACACCTGCTGATGAGCGAACACATAGATGGCGTCAAACTTTTTCTGGAAATTGGGCGTGACGACGATCACTAGCAAACTGCTGAAAAAATCTATTCGACAAGATTCTATTTGGGTGTCGTGCTGAGCCTGTCGAAGCATATACCTTCCCCTTCGACAAGCTCAGGGCGACAACCCATTTCCACTCACAATACTCTTCCATCATCTTGTTAGACAAAATAAGTGTCATGGTCAGAGAAAACTGGCGGACTGTGAAAGTTGAGCATGGAAAGGGATTCATCACCTGTAGTGAACTGATGGACTGTTCCGGGGGGAACTCTAAAAAAACACCCTTCCCTCAGTTTATATTCCTTCCCATCGAGATCAGCCGTCCCGGCCCCCGAAAGAACATAATACAACTCCTCACCTTTTTTGTGAAAACTTGGTTTTTTAATTTGCCCTGGGTCCATACGCACAACATAAGCGGAAAATTGCCCACAGACTTCCCGGGGTAAAAGCTGATCGATTTGAATTCCTTTCAAAACGAACGACTCGCCTTTCCCCGGTTCTACAAACAGCACTTGATTTTTTTTATCCGCCATTCGCACCTCAAAAAAAGAAGATCACAATCTTGAACAAAGATCTCCAGAATGCGTGTTAGTATCAACCTGTGAAATAGCTTCCATGATATTTCCATCGTCACCAATCACATAGGTAATGCGCGATGCATACTCATCTTCCGGTACCTTAATCGCATGGTAGGCCAACGCGATCTCACGATTCACATCGCATAACAGCGGGTAAGGAAAATCAAATTTTTCAGCGAACGCTTTATTATCTTCCTCGCTTTCGAGACTGACTCCCAAAACAACCGTATTTTTACCAGTGAGCTTCGCGTAATCATCACGAAATCCTTTTCCTTCCATGGTGCAACCTGGTGTATCCGCCTTGGGGTAAAACCACATTACTACTTTTTTTCCAGCGAAATCCTCAAGGCTCACGGTATTGCCATTATGATCCCTGACTGAAAAATCAGGGGCTTTCGTTCCTGTTTCCAACATGCGAAACCTCCTTCATATAATGCAAATTTTTATTTTGTTTGTTTAAGTGCCGCTCCATAAAAACTGAAAGCAGGCGGTATCCATTTAGGTGCTATCCAATGTCTGCAGACTCAAAATTATTTTACTGGCGGAAATTTATTTCGCCACTGATAAGGAGGCTTTCGCCCAGGATGAGGTCTTCTTTCCGGGTGATTTTTATATTCAGCTCGGAGCCGGAAACTATTTTGACTTGTTTACCCAGATATTCAACCAACGCTCCTTCATCCGTTCCGTAGTATGAATCTTCCCTTGCTTTTGCAAACGCCTTTTGAAGTAGACCGCACTGAAACGCCTGTGGTGTCTGCACACGCCATAAACCCTCCCGAGGCACCGTGCGCTCGACGAATCCCTCAACAACCTGTTTGATCGTATCGCTGACGGGTATTGCGGTAATGGCGGCACCATGTTGCTCTGCCGCTTCCACCGTTTCTTTTATCATTTCTGCCGTTGTGAATGGACGAACTCCATCATGAACCACTGCAATCTCCGTTGACTCCTCAAGTGCCTGGAATCCGTTATACACAGAGTCTTGACGTTGCGGACCGCCCGCGACAACCTTACGAACGACATCATATCCATGCAACCACTCGTCTCCGGATTCATCCACATCAGCTTGTGGCATCACCAACACCACATAGTCGATTACTTCGCAAACCGAAAACACCTGGAGCGTGTGGTGAAGCAGGGGTTTCCCCTGAAGCTCCAGAAACTGTTTAGGCACCGCCGCACCTATTCGTGTGCCGCGACCTGCCGCTGGTATGATTGCTCCAACTTTCATTGCTTGCATGATATATAAATAAAATTAACCCTGTTTTTTTTGGTCAGAAAACCGCATCGAATGCTTCGGAAAGTGTTTTCACTGGAATCAATTTCAACGAGCTGTTCTTGTTGAGCAGTTTATCTTCTTTGACAGAATGTGGAACAACACAACGCTTGAACCCCAATCGTTCAACTTCCGTCAATCTGGCTTCCAACTGCATGACCGACCTCACCTCTCCGGTAAGCCCCACTTCTCCGATCATCACAGTATGCGGATCAACCGGAAGATTCCTGAAACTTCCAGCAATCGCCGCCGCTATTCCCATATCCACTGCCGGTTCAGACACTTTGAGTCCGCCAGCGATGTTAACAAAAATATCTTCACCCTGCAGATTCAGCTCGAGCCGTTTTTCCATTATAGCAATCAGCAAAGACATTCTGTTGTGATCGAATCCGGCTGACATGCGCCGGGGCATACCTATTGAAGAAGATGACGTCACCAACGCCTGCACCTCAACCAAGAGCGGCCTGCTCCCTTCCATGCTGGAAATGATGATCGAACCGGGCGAATCTGCTGGACGCTCCGATAAAAAGATGTCCGACGGATTCTCCACGCCGACAAGACCTTCAGGAAGCATTTCAAAAACTCCAATCTCCGGCGTCGATCCAAAACGATTTTTTATTGCCCTTAAAATTCGATACGAATGTCCCTTCTCGCCTTCGAAATATATCACCGTATCGACAATGTGCTCCAATGACTTTGGACCCGCGATAGCGCCGTCTTTCGTTATATGGCCGATCAGCAACGCCGGCATGGCCCGCTTCTTAACGTCCTGGAAAATTTTGAACGCGACCTCTCGAACCTGGCCAATGCTCCCAGGAGCGGATTGCAAATCAGCTGTAAAAAATGTCTGAATGGAATCAAGGACCAACGCATCCGGTTGAACCTGCTCGACCACCTGAAGAATATCCTCGATACAAATTTCCGAACAAATCAGCAAATTGTCGGATAACGCTCCCAAACGATCCGCGCGAAGTTTTATCTGAGACGGTGACTCCTCACCAGAAACGTAAAGTACCTTGGCCCCCGATTTTGCCATCTCTCCCATACCCTGTAACAAGAGAGTTGATTTTCCGATTCCCGGTTCCCCTCCAATGAGGACAAGAGATCCTTCAACGAGTCCACCTCCCAGGGTCCGGTCGAATTCTCCAATACCTGTGACCAATCGGTTTTCAGTGAGTGATTCAACCTGAGTAACAGGTTGTACGGCTTTATTAGTGCCCCCACCTCTTCCAGCTTTTCGACTCGAACTTGTTCCTTTTATTCTTTCCTCAGCAAGAGTATTCCAGGCTTCGCACCCCGGGCATTTGCCCATCCACTTGGGAGCACGTTGACCGCAACTCTGACACACAAACTCCGTAACCGTTTTAGCCATATCATCGTATTCCAGTAAAATGATTCAGATTGGTAAAGGAGAGATTTTGGTCTTTTGAAGACCTGAGGTTTCAAGCGGAGAGAACCTGCTCAATAGTTCTGAGCAGGACTCGAGGAAATAATCAAAATAACAATCGTAAAAAGTTACTGCGCCGGAGAACCTGGTTTGACCACGCTTTTGTTCTGACGTTTCATTTTCTTCAAAATATCGTCATTGCGAGAGATATTAACATTGGCTTTGTTCCTCAAGTCCGCTAAATACCTTCTCATTTGTTCCTGCCCCTTAAGAACATCACCAACAGCCCCCTTACTAACAAGAGACTTGATTTTTTCCTGCCCCTGTAGAACCTGATCAATTTTACCTTGCCCCTGTAGAACCTGATCAATTTTACCCTGTCCCTGTAGAACCTGATTAATGAATTTGCCCTGTCCCTGCAGAACCTGACCAATTTTGCCTTGCCCCTGCAGAACCTGATCAATTTTACCTTGCCCCTGTAGAACCTGATCAATTTTACCCTGTCCCTGTAGAACCTGATTAATGAATTTGCCCTGTCCCTGCAGAACCT
>Ga0066854_10000311_pt1 | contig 17238 bp, 20 predicted proteins | sample ETNtaG_8_FD_65494 | JGI IMG/M metagenome (GOLD analysis project Ga0066854, IMG submission 65494) | Marine microbial and viral communities from oxygen minimum zone, Eastern Pacific Ocean - ETNP201406SV75 | ecosystem: Environmental > Aquatic > Marine > Oceanic | place: Pacific Ocean: Eastern...
TTTTTCGTCATAGAAACTTCTGGATTTCAGATACTCCCTTGCTGACCGACCTCCCTCGTCATCCTTGAGTAATCGGGTGAAGTAGGCTCGTGCTTTTTCGTTGATGCTCAGGAGCATTTCCCGCTCACTTTGTCTGGCATTGGATTGGCCGGATTTAGGATTTGGCAACTCAACGCCACATTTGCTGGCCAGTTTCTTGACCACGTCCAGAAAGGGCAGGTCTTCCATTTCCATAATAAATTTGAAAACATTACCGCCCGCACCGCAACCGAAACAATGGTAGATCTGTTTTTCGGGACTGACTGTGAATGATGGAGTTTTTTCTGAGTGAAACGGGCAAAGTCCTTTGTAGTTTTGTCCGCTCTTTTTCAGAAGAAGATTCGCCGACACGACTTCCAGAATATCGCTTCGTGAGCGGATTTCTTCGATCAAATTGTCGGGAATATAGTGTTTCAAGAAAGCCCTTAGTCGCTGGTGTCAGGCGTGGAGTACGAATATCGTGTTACTCGTAATCTCCTGTCGGAATTTTGTTCTTATCTTATCGGGTACTGTCGGATTCGCTTCTGCTGGTAGATGGTACTTATTATTGGCCCAGATATTCGGCAACCAGATTCTTTATTTGCCCGTTGTCCGCGCGTCCTTTAAATTCAGGAATAATTACTTTCATCACTCTTCCGAGGTCTTTCATCTCTGCAATGCCAAGTTCCGTGATCACTTCTTGAACTCGCCTACGCAATTCATCCTCTGAAACCTGCTCGGGCAGGTATTCCTGGAGGATTACCATTTCCTGACTTTCCTGTTCAAAGAGGTCATTACGCCCTCCCTTTTTAAACAGGGCGGCGGCTTCTTTTCGTTTTTTGATCTGGGTGGAAATGATGGAGATGATCTCGTCATCCCCAAGTTCACGGCGGAGGTCTATTTCTCGATTCTTGATTTCGGAAATCAGACCACGAATGGTGTTGAGCTTCAGAGACTCTTTTGCCTTAAGCGCTCCTTTCATGTCAGAAAGAAGATTTTCCTTTAAACTCATAAATCCTTTAGTCAATCAAAATGTAAAATATAGGGATTGGTCGCTGTTTTGTCAATAGGTGACAGTCACTTTCCTCGGGCAAAGTCGTTTCCTTTATAATGAACGATTTATCAATGATTTGCAGGGCCTCCCCGTGTTCCTCTTCCCATTGATTAGCGGATTTTCCATGAAAAAACGGGAAAATAATGAAAAATTGAAATGCGGTCAGTAAATGAGACAGGCTTCGCGCTGGGATAGAAATTCTTCAGTCTCTTCCTTCCAGACGGATTCCAGATCATTCAGCGACAATGTAGCGGACTCCACTCCTTCACGCAGGGTTGGGTTGCCATAAAGCAGGTCGATTGCCAACCGGTCGCTGACAAACTCGTAAGTCTCTGTTCGCCAGGAAAATTCATTCGGATGGAGCTTCTTGACAGTATGCAGCACAGCGATGCTGGTCAAAAATGGTTTGAATTTATCCCTGTCTGTCACATGAAGTTGAACCCCGCCACACACCTTGCCACTCCATTTCTGGAACTGGGGTTTAAAATACTGAGGCCGGAAATATAGCCCGGGCAGGTTTTCTTCGTTCAGCGCTTTAGCGAGTGCTTCCGCCTTAATGTAGGGTGCTCCAATTTGCTCGAATGGAAGAGTTGTTCCACGTCCCTCTGAAAGAAGAGTTCCTTCAAACAGGCACATTCCGGGGTATACCGTGGCGGTAGATAGAGTGGGCATATTGGGTGACGGGGCAACCCAGGGGAGGCCGGTTTGGTCATACCACATGGATCGTTCCCAACCTTCCATCGGGACTACTTTTAAATCGCATTTGATGCCAAATTGATTGCTGAACAATTTTGCCAGCTCTCCAACTGTCATCCCGTGGCGGTTGGGAAGCGGATATTGGCCGACAAATGATCGAAAATCTTCTCTGACCGAATTGCCTTCAACCGTAACACCGTTGATCGGGTTGGGGCGGTCGCATACGATCATCCTCGTGTTTGATTCGGCGCAGGTCTGCATGCAGTTGGCCAGGGTATAAATAAAAGTGTAATAACGAGCGCCCACATCCTGAATGTCAAAAACCAGATTATCGATTCCGTTTAAAAGGTCTGAGGAGGGGGTGAGGGAAGAGGTATCGGTTCCATAAAGACTTTTAACGGGCAGACCAGAAACCGGATCGGTCCCATCGGCTATGTGCGCCATATCCTGATCCACGCCATAAAGTCCGTGCTCAGGCGCGAACAGCGCGCTCAGGTTGAACCGGTCGTTGTCGCGAAACTGAGTGATTGAAGGACACCCGTCACTCGTCAGGCTGGTTTGATTCACCACAAGACCCAAAGTGTTTCCGCGAAGATATTTTTCGGGATCGGCCAACAGCCGCTCAAGACCGGGAATGACTCGTTTCATTCAGATAGGCTCCGCTGGGTTCGACCGGAGAGGCGTGAAGTCATTTTTTGGGGAATTTAAAATTTTTGGTGAGAACGACAATCCCGGATTCTTTATCCACAAAATACCGTTTTTTGTCTTCTTTTTGGTCATAGCCAATGGTGATACCAGCGGGAACCTCAACGTGTTTGTCGATGATAGCCATATTGATCTTGCAATTTTTACCGATGGTAACATCATCCATGATCAGAGAGTTGATTACGGTCGCTCCACTATGAATGACAACACTGCGTCCAATCACCGAGTCCTGAACCCTGCCGCCACTGATGATACAGCCTTCGGATACGGTACTGTTGATGGCCTGACCGCGACGGTCATTATCATTAAAAATGAACTTGGCAGGAGGACCTTCAAAGGGAGAAGATTTAATGGGCCATTTTTTGTTATAAAGATTGAACGCAGGCGTTATATTTCTTAAGTCCATGTTAGCTTCCCAGAAAGCTTTGATCGTCCCCACATCACGCCAGTATCCGACTTCTTTCCTGCTTGCGCCTGGAACACGATTGGAACGAAAATCGTAGGCATAAACCCGCCAGGTTTTAAACACTCGCGGGAGAATATCTTTGCCAAAATCATGCGATGAGTTTTCCCGGCGAGAGTCTTCGTAAAGGGCATTTACCAGAAAATCTTTGTTGAAAATATAATTTCCCATCGAAGCATAAGCTTCACCGGGTCGCCCGGGAATGCATTTTGGACTCTTGGATTTTTCCTTGAATCCGATAACTGCCTGCTTGGGATCAACTTCGACCACGCCAAAGGAACGAGCTTCAGCAAGGGGGACAGGGAGTGTCGACACCGTCATGTCAGCTTTTTTTCGCTGATGGAATTCGACCATTTGCCTTATGTCCATACGGTAGATATGGTCCGCTCCAAATATGGCAACGAGATCGAAATCATGATCTTCGAATAGATTGATGTTTTGAAATATAGCGTCGGCTGTACCCTGATACCAACTGGCACCTTTTCTCTGTTGAGCCGGAACAGGCAAAATAAAATGATCGGGCAGAAGTGAGCTGAAACGCCAGCCCTCATGCAAATGCTCCGTCAATGATTGAGACTTGAACTGGGTGAGAACATAGACCGAGAGGATATTTGAGTTGACCAGATTGCTTAAGACGAAGTCGACCAGCCTGTACTTTCCGCCAAAGGGGACAGCGGGTTTAGCCCGTTCCTGAGTTAACGGAAACAAACGACTGCCTTCTCCTCCCGCGAGAATCATTCCAAGAATTTTCATTTTTAGCCTCGAGGATGAATGCTTTCCTGCTTTGCTTTCAGGGTGGGTCGACCTGATACAAGTGTAATGAAGATCAGGGTCTATTTGCAACCCTCATTACGGGGTATTTAAAAGTGATAATGTATTAATGTGGACGAAAGGGCAAAAAAAAACCCCGGCCATTAAGGCCGGGGTTTGGTGTGTCTGACTTGAACCGGGCAATAGTTACATCATGCCTGGCATACCGCCCATTCCACCCATGCCGCCCATTCCACCCATACCGCCACCGCCGGCAGGACCGTGTGAATGCTCTTCCTTCTCTTCTGGAAGATCGGTGATCATGGCTTCTGTGGTCAAGAGCAGACCGGAAATGCTCGATGCATTCTGCAATGCAGTGCGGGCAACTTTCGCAGGATCAATGATTCCAGATTTGATCATGTCTACATATGTTCCGGTTCGCGCGTCGTAGCCGTTATTTCCTTTGAGGGTTTTAACTTTCTCTACGATAACGGTTCCCTCTTCGCCAGCATTGTTGGCGATCTGACGGATTGGCTCTTCGATAGACCGTCTGATGATTTTTACACCCAACAGAAAATCGTGATCGCCTTTGATCTTGTCCAAAGCAGGTGCCGCTCTGAGCAGAGCAACGCCGCCACCTGGGATGATTCCCTCTTCAACAGCCGCTCGGGTAGCGTGCAATGCATCTTCTACGCGGGCTTTCTTTTCTTTCATTTCTGTTTCAGTAGCGGCGCCAACTTTGATGATGGCAACACCACCGACCAGTTTAGCGAGTCTTTCCTGCAATTTTTCGCGGTCATAATCGGAGGTGGTCTCTTCGATCTGGTTGCGAATCTGCTTTACGCGACCTTGAATGTCAGAGGCTTTCCCTTTCCCATCGACGATGACAGTGTTTTCCTTGTCAACAGTGATCCGCTTGGCACGGCCAAGATCTTTAACGTCAACATTTTCCAGTTTCACGCCAATGTCTTCGGTGATGACCGTTCCGCCGGTGAGAATGGCGATGTCATTGAGCATTTCTTTTCTACGATCACCAAAACCAGGCGCTTTGATAGCACATATGTTCAGGGTACCGCGCAGTTTGTTAACAACCAATGTGGCCAATGCTTCGCCGTCAACATCTTCAGCGAGAATAACCAGTGGCTTGCCGCCCTTGGCGATTTTCTCCAGTAACGGGAGCATATCTTTCATGTTAGAGATTTTTTTCTCGTGCAGGAGAATGTAGGCGTCTTCCAAAACCGCTTCCATGCGCTCAGCGTCCGTTACGAAATAAGGGGAAAGGTAACCGCGGTCAAACTGCATACCCTCTACGATTTCCAGAGAAGTATCCATGCTCTTGGCTTCTTCAACCGTGATAACGCCGTCTTTACCAACTTTGTCCATTGCTTCTGCGATGATTTCACCGATAGCCGTGTCGTGGTTGGCAGAGATGGTACCGATCTGCGCGATTTCCTTTTTATCCTTGGTCGGTTTAGCGAGCTTCTGGATTTCAGGAATCAGAGTGGCAACAGCCGCTTCGATACCTCGTTTGATATCCATTGGGTTCGCGCCAGCTGTTACGTTTTTCATGCCTTCACGGAAAATAGCCTGCGCCAGAACCGTTGCTGTCGTGGTGCCGTCACCCGCGTTGTCACTGGTTTTGCTGGCAACTTCGTTGACCATCTGTGCGCCCATGTTCTCAAACGGACAGGACAATTCGATTTCTTTTGCTACGGTAACGCCATCCTTGGTGATGGTTGGAGAACCAAACTTTTTGTCGATAACAACGTTGCGACCTTTGGGTCCCAGGGTCAGCTTAACGGTGTCAGCCAGTTGATTGACTCCTGACATGATTTTGTGTCTTGCTTGCTCGTCATAAGCGATTTGTTTAGCCATTGAAACAGTACTCCTTTTATTTAATGAAAATAGGTGTATTCAAATTTCTTTTACAGGGTGTTGATGATGGGCTGTGTTATTTTTCGATCACGCCCAGAACATCGTCTTCTCTCATGAGAAGGTAATCTTCCCCGTCAATCTTAATTTCTGTGCCGCCATACTTGCTGTAGAGAACTTTATCGCCTACTTTGATCTCCAATTTTACGGGCTTTCCATCTTCGCCAATCTTGCCTTTGCCAACAGCTTTGACACGGCCTTCAATTGGTTTTTCCTTGGCTGAGTCAGGAATAATAATTCCGCCCTTGCGGACGTCCTTTTCCAGGATGGGTTGTACTAAAATGCGGTCTTGCAACGGTCTGATATTCATTCGCTACTCCTTGGTGAAAAATGATAAACTATCTAGAAATTAATAATCTCCCACCGATCTGGGGTACAGATTGACGGGAATATCTATAAACCTTTATGAATTAAGGGTTATCCTTGTATTCAGGGTCTTAAGAACGTTCTATTCGGGATATTGGCACTCCCTGTGGAAGAGTGCTAACGATAATATGGAACCTGAAAAACAAAAAGCAAGGTCCACCTCAAAAAAACATTAAAAAAATTATAACTCATGAAAAAACAATCACCTAAAAAGCTGGAAACATTTATAAATTCACATCCTGACCGAGATTATCAAATTGAAATGGAGTGTCCTGAGTTCACCTGCCTGTGCCCAAAGACCGGGCAACCCGATTTTGCGGAAATTGAAATCAGCTATATTCCTGATAAATTGTGTATCGAACTGAAATCGCTGAAACTCTATTTATGGTCGTTTCGGGACGAAGGAGCGTTTCACGAAAAAGTGATCAATGATATTCTTAACGATCTGGTCAAGGCGTGCAAACCTAGATGGATGGAGGTGGTGGGCGACTTCAACGTGCGCGGCGGAATTCACACAACCGTCAGCGCCCAATACGAAGCGCCAAAGAAAAAAACCAAAGCGAAGCAGAAGAAATGAACTCATTAGTACGAACAGGAGAATGCAATCAATGCGGTGAATGTTGCAGGACGGTGAACACCACCGCCGTCCGGGATGTGACTCTCAAACAACATCGGAGTAGAAAAGAGCTGGAACTTTATCTGAGTTATCGTGGCATCCGTGTCGTGGGTGAGGATATTGAGCGGAATCAATTGTTTTATTCATTGAGTATTCCCTGCAACCAACTCGGACCCGATAACGAATGCAAAGTCCACGCAGACCCGGATAAAAAACCGCTCCTCTGCCACAGCTACCCAACAGAACCGGATGGCACCAGGGAATGCAGTTATGAATTTCAGCCTGAGAACCGCCTGGACGAGAATCAGGTAATTACAAACCTTATGCTATAATTATAAAATGCGAATCATTATTAGTCTTACATTTATTCTAGTTTTTTATCTGGCTCCTAGCGCAGAAGCCCATAAACACCCATGCCATACCTTGCATAGCTGTCCCGCTCACGATAAGAGCTATATTTGCGGAGACAAAGGAGGATGCTCGCAGTGTCTCGATAATAAATTATGCAAGAAAGGTCTGCTCCGGCCTCTTGGAACGGAACCGGCGCCGACCAAAGAGAAAGCAAAGACTCACTACCAGAAAGTAAGGTCTGGTGGCGCAAAAAAAGGCGCTGTTAAGAAGCCCGTTAAATAAAAACGTTTATGTCCGAGCAACGTTTCATAGACAACAGTGACGGCACCATCACAGATACCCTCACGGGATTGATGTGGCAGGAAGGTTACGCCTACAGGGAAACGGGGAACTACATAAGCTGGTACGATGCGAACGATTATGTAGGAAAACTGAATCAGCAGAAACTCGGCGGCGTTGCCGACTGGCGGCTTCCGGGTAAACTGGAGATACAGAGTCTGTACGAATTCGCACTGCCCTTCCAATCGCGTGGAAAAACCTTTATCCTGCATATTGACCCGGTGTTCGAGTTCAGTTACGGCAGTTGCTTCTGGACCAGTAAAACGCGGCTTTCCGGTGCGCTTGGATTCGAATTCGATGCCGGAGACATCCACTGGTACCCACAGGGAAGTATCTCGGGGACAGTTCGTGCAGTCAGACTCAACAGCGATCCATCAATACTTATAAAGTCCGCCTGGACGAACCGGGCGGCAGAACAGGCGATTTAATTGATATGAACATGGAAAGTGAAGCCGGAGGCGAGAAGCGTTTCCGAAAAGAAAAAGCCAAGGGAAGAAAACTGCGTCAGTCGCAATGGTGGAAAGAGAAAATCGCCAAAGGCGTTTGTCACTATTGCGGCGGCAAATTTGAACCCGCCAGCCTGACAATGGATCATATCGTGCCCATTGCCCGTGGAGGTCAAAGCGGCAAAGGCAACGTTGTTCCATCCTGTAAAAATTGCAATACCACCAAAAAGTACTACACCCCCGCCGAACTCATCCTGCGCGACAAAATGGGGAAAGATATAGAATTCTAACCAGCCACTAGGCGTGGGGCCACCACTGAGAGCACATGCTGTCGGCTACTTTCTTTGAATGGATCAAGGAGTCTCCATGGCGGACCTATGCGATGGCGTCCTAACGTAAAGTGTGGCAGCTAATAGAAATAAGTTTTGCATGTCCTCCCCAGATGGAAGGTTTTTACTTTTATCAATGTGCCTCAATGCTATATTTATTTTTGGTTCTATCTCATTTGCGTACCATTTCTCAACGATTAATGGGTCCTCGTGGTCAACGGTGTAGTAATCTCTTTTAGAGCATGCATCGTTAGGACTGGTCAGAAATGGATCATCATTATTTATAGGCATGCACCAAAATTGTGAGGTGTCTTTCCCTCCTTCTGTAAATCCCTTTAGGTATGAGATGGGTATAAAATGATGATGTGCTTGCCGGGCCATTTTTTATTTTCTATAATAGTTTATTAATGTAGGTAAAATATTGGTTTAGCTAATCGAGACCTTGATTGTGCAATAAAATGAACTTCCGCTTTGGGTCGATTACTGGCTTACGATTAGCGCGAATCAAGGCACCCAGTCCATTCTTGACCACTATCTACGCTGGTTCCATTAACGGATTATACGATTTGGGTAAGGGAAATGAAGGGCGATAAAAAATTGATGAACAATGGTGTTCTTAAGTAGGAATATTTGTGCCGGCGGGTGCGGCTGTGGGGGTGGGGGCAACTTTGGGTTTTTCTATTACTACTTTATCCCTGTCTTCGCAGACGAGGATGATGTGATAGCCCAGCCGGGATTTGATCGGTTTGGGTATGACATGTTTTTCTGTTTTGGTTATGGTATCGATTAGTTCCTGTGTGATGAGTTCTTCCTCAACATTCATTCCTTGATATATCCAGTCGATGTCTCCTCCCAAAGCGCGGGATGAACAGATACTGTACTTTTTTGCGACTCGTATGAAATAGTTCTCCACCTTTTCCCGGTCATGGAAAGCCTTGTCCGGGTCTTCATCAATTTTTGCGGCCAGTTCGGTTTGAAAGTCTATGAGGGTTTGGTGAAACAGGTTTGCGGACACCTGACTGGAAACACGAATTTGTCGCACGCGGTATTCCTGCGGTTTGTCAGATGTCCTGACAAGTTTTTTGGGGACAAAAGCTTTTCTTTTTTTTGGTTTTTGTATTTTTGGTTTGGCTTCCGCCTCGGCCTTCACGGGTTCTTTAGCTGTTTTATCCCGTTCGTATATTGTTTTATCAGCTTCCTGAGGTTGTTTGTTGTCTGACATTTCGTTTTCCACGGTGAGTGGGTTATCGTAGTTGCCCAATTTATTGGGCAAATTTGATTGCTAAACCGCCCAATAAATTGGGCAACTACAAATCATTATACCAGTTTTCGGTCAAAGAGTGACTCCAGATAGGCAATCACTCCCTGATCCACATTGCTTGCAATGACCTGCTGGGCGACAGATTTTACTTCGGGCAGGGCGTTTTCCACTGCAATGGCATGTCCTGCGATTTTGAACATATCTATATCGTTCAGATAATCGCCGAAGACCACAGTCTCTGACAGGGAAATACCAAGGTGCTGGGTCATTCGTTTTAACATTTTTCCTTTATTGGCTTCCTGATGAAAACTCTGCAACCAATGAAAACCCGTGTTGGAGATGTCCTTCGCAAAATAAAAATTAAGATCATCTATGTATAAGGAACGTAATTCATTATATACCGGTTCCAGCGCTACGCCGGTATCGATCAACAGGAATCCGGAGATACGCTCGGATTGGGAAAATATAAACTCCTCCACTTTCTGCATACGGTCGTCATCCGTCATACTGTCGACATAGGCCTGGGCTCCCGGATTGCTGGCGCTTCTGAAATAAACCCGGTGCCTTTCGCCATAGGTATAGATGAAAGGATCAATGCCCCGAGGTTCAACTATCGCCATCATCGTCTTTATAATCTCTGCGGAAATGAAATCGGAGAAAAAAATGTTCGCTCCGGTATGCAACTCTGTCAGATACACTCCGTTGAACAGGATTATAGGATGCCTGAGGTTGAGTCCGCGCAGGAGAGGGTAGGCTGAGTCATAATTGCGCGCTGTTGCGACGGTGAAATTAAGTCCCTTGTCGATGAGCCTGTTGAGTCTGCGTACTGAATCCTCGGGGAGCTGTCCATTGCCATCGAGGAGTGTTCCATCCATATCGGAAACATAAAGCAGGTTTCGTGGGTCGGTGGTGGCAGAGGGTTCTTGAGAAGGTGAATTCATGTTTATATCTTCTGTAAAAATATTATTGAAAGAAATGTAAGTTAAGTGCGTTGGGTTATACTAATAATATGAAACTGTAAGTCAAATCAGTTAACCCTATCCATTACACGAGAATTTCAAGATGAACATTTTACCAGCTATTGCCTGTTTATGGAAAGCCAAGTCTCGGCGGGTCGAGGTATTTTTAAAGATGCAAATTGTACTGATGGCCATTCTGGCATTTCTGATACCAGGCTTCGCTCTGGCACAGGTGCCCGACTTTGCCGACTGGGATGCCCTGCTGAAAAAATATGTGGCACCTGAAACAATAGACGGAATTCGACTGAATGCAGTCAACTATGGAAAGTTGAAAACGGACCCTGCTTTTTCCAGGCTGGTCAATGGACTGAAGTCCTTCTCACCCGCACAGCTCAAAAAGCATGAGGAAAAGCTGGCGTTCTGGATAAACGTGTATAACTTGTTCGCAGTGAAAATGGTGACAGATAATTATCCGCTGGAGAGTATCAAGGATGTTGGCAGTTTATTTAAATCCGTTTGGAAACGTAACGCGGGAATTGTTGGCGGTAAAGACTACACTCTGAACGCAATCGAGCATAAAATTTTACGGAAAATGAATGAGCCGAGAATTCATGTCGCTATCGTCTGCGCGTCTGTGAGTTGCCCCGACCTTGCGACGGATGTGTATAAAGCCGACCGACTCAGCGAACAACTTGATGTTCAGATGAAAAAATTTCTGGCGAATCCGGGGAAGGGGATGAGGGTGGGTACCGAAGGTAAAAAAGTTTTTCTATCCAAGATTTTTGACTGGTTCGAAGATGATTTTGAACCACGCGGCGGAGTGGTAAAATTTATCCGCTTCTATGTTTCGCCAAAAGACAGGCAGGCATTGGACAATCCAAGCCTGCGTGTTTCCTACATGGACTACAATTGGGGCGTCAATGGAAGTCCTCGCTGACCGACTGACAGATCATCCTCTGAAACTCCACATACCGCCCCATGCCCATAGGGATCATGAGGCGGTATTTTTAGTCCGCGTGTTTCCTCAAGAATGTTGGAATATCGAAATTAGTTGAGGAGTTGAGTGAATCTGGATTATCCTCTTTAATTTCGTGAGCCAGGCCTCTGAGGTGGCGGTATCCGTCATCTCCGACAGCTTTGCGCATCGGTTCTGCCTCCATCGTGTCTGGCATTTTCTTTTCTAGTTTTTGAACCGGTTGTTCTGTCTCGGCTTTCGATTCGAATCCGGTTGCGATTACCGTGACACGCATCTGGCCTTCCATATTGTCGTTGATGACCGAGCCGAAGATGATGTTTGCATCATCGTGGGTGCTTTTCTGGATAAGCATTGCGGCTTCGTTCACCTCCAGCATTGTCATGTCCTCACCGCCAGTGACGTTGATGAGAATTCCTCGAGCACCATCGACTGTGGCATCGTCGAGTAGCGGACTGGAGACAGCTTTCTCTGCGGCCTCGACAGCACGATTTTCCCCAGCGGCGACACCACTTCCCATTAGTGCCTTACCCATATTGCCCATGATCGTTTTTACATCCGCGAAGTCGAGGTTGACCAGACCGGGAATAACGATTAGGTCGGAGATACTGCACACTGCTTGTTGCAGAACATCATCAACTATAGCGAATGCGCCGGTAAATGAAGTTTGCTTGCCGACGAAACTCAATAGTTTTTGATTGGGAATTACGATGAGAGTATCAATAGCTTCTTTCAATTCTTTAATACCCGCTTCCGCTTGCATCATTCGTTTTTTTCCTTCGAATGAAAATGGTTTGGTCACAATTCCCACCGTGAGTGCGCCTACCTCGCGAGCAATGCGAGCAATAGTCGGGGCGGCACCGGTTCCTGTTCCCCCACCCATTCCCGCAGTGATGAACACCATGTCCGCCCCGTCAAGCATTTCGCGAATATGTTCTTCGCTTTCCTCAGCGGCAAGTTGACCCGTTTCAGGGTTTGAGCCGGCACCGAGTCCGCGTGTGGAATCGCCTCCCAATTGGATTTTATCCGAACAGGGGGATGACTCCAGTGACTGGATGTCAGTATTGGCGACAATGAACTCTACACCCATGGTATGGTTGCGTACCATGGCATTGACCGCGTTAGTTCCTCCGCCTCCCACACCAATAACCTTGATGGAAGCGTTATATTCATTTTTTGCTTCAAACTCTATTAAACTCATGGTTCCCTCCAGATCAATTAAAAGAATTCTTCGGCCCAGTCTTTCATCCGACTGAAAATTTTGTCAAACAAGTGTCGCCCCTGTAACTCACGGGTCGTTCCTGATTTAAAACTCTTCATACCATATTGAATAAGTCCTGTGCTTGTCGCATACATTGGACTGCCAACTACATCCGCAAGCCCGCCAAGTTCGGTTGGAGTACCAATGCGAACGGGAAGTTGAAAAATTTCTTCACCCAGTTCTCCCATTCCCGGTAAGCTCGCGGCACCTCCTGTAATCACGATGCCTGAAGAAACGATATCGCGATATCCTGAAACATTAATTTCATGATTGAGAATTTCGAACATCTCTCTTGCCCGTGCTTCCAGAATTTCACTTAAAATTTGTCGAGACACCGTGCGGGTTTCTCGTCCGCCCACACTTGGAACTTCGATGGTTTCATCTTCCCCAATCAAAGCGGCAAGAGCACAGCCATGACTGTGTTTGATTTTCTCAGCCTCCTGATTTGGAGTGCGTAGTCCAATAGCGATATCGTTTGTCATTTGTGCGCCAGCGATGGTCAGTACCGAAGTGTGTTTGATTGATCCCTGATAGAACACCGCCAGATCAGAAGTTCCGCCACCGATGTCTATCATTGCGACACCCAGTTCTTTTTCGTCTGAAGACAGCACCGATTCGCTGGACGCCAATTGCTCCAGCACGATGTCTTGAACACCCAGACCTGCCTTGTTGACACATCGGACGATGTTCTGCGCCGAAGTGACGGCGGCTGTAACGATGTGGACTTTTGCTTCCAGCCGCACTCCTGCCATTCCAAGAGGAGTCTTGATTCCGTCCTGATTGTCTACAATATATTCCTGCGGCAGAACGTGGATGACTTCCCGGTCCAGCGGAATAGCGATAGCTTTTGCCGCATCAATGACACGGTCAATATCTTTTTGAGCGATCTCTTTGCTCTTGGCGGCGATGATGCCATGGCTGTTCAAACTGTTTATATGACCGCCAGCGATTCCGACAAATACAGAATCGATTTCACACCCTGCCATCAGTTCAGCTTCTTCGACCGCATTTTTAATTGATTCCACCGTGCCATCAATATTCACCACCACTCCCTTACGCAGTCCGCGTGAAGGATATTGTCCCAGCCCGATGATATCTACCTGGTCGTCATGGCCAACTTCACCGATGATGCAACAGATTTTGGTGGTCCCAATATCGAGGCCAACTATATAATCGTTTTTCTTGGACATGTGTCCTCTCCCTCTCTAGGTTATGTCTTTTTGGTTTTTGGTGAATTTTTTTTGACGTTTTTGCGATGCTTGACCACAATCTTATTTTTAAATGAAAGGTCGATATAGCTCAAATCCTTTTCATTTTCTCCTATCGTGTCCAATACCAGCATCAGGTTTTTAAAGCTCTCCTGCGCTGTCCCTTGCCGCATACGCACTTCCATGCCTCTGTTTTTAGTAACGAAAGTTATTCTTGATCGGTTACTTATGCGCACCGTGTCGATGGGATTCCTTTCGAACATCGGCAATCGGTTGAAGTAGTACATCGTTTTTAATCCGCGAATGATTTCTTCGTTAGCTACATTCTGTCCTGGTGACGGGTCCTTTGCCTGAATACCAGTGATAAGAGGAAGTCCATCAAAACTCTTTTCCTTTGGTGCAAGCAGGATTCCATAGTTGTCCATAACGTAAACCTGGTTCAACTGGATTCTGACGAAGGGAATTCGTTCTTTAAGCTCAATATGAAGACCCTGAGGAAAAATTCTCCTTGCTGAGGCAGTTCGCACCCAGGGATGCTCCGCCAGTTTTTGAGAAATTGCATTGAGGTCCAGTTGAAATATATTTCCCCCGACCATGGGCCCAACCCATGAAGTCAGTTCCATATTGGATAAACGTTGCTGACCGATCCATTCCACCTGATTAATATTGAAATAGGGTGAGCTGGTTACAAACCTGTAACCCGCAAAAACTCCGTAGGAGCATGCGGCTATAAGGATGGCCTTGGCAATTCCTTCTGCCAACATTTTGAAAATAGCGCCTAAGTCGAAGTCTATATTTTTTTGCTTCGATTTTCCGCCGGCAGACCCCATTTTTTTTTGGCTCTTGGGCTGGTACGTTCGCGCCTGCTTCAAGGCCGTGACATTCTTCTTGTTTTCTAATACAGCTAAAGCCATGTTGAATCCTTACTCGTTATAATCAAGTTGTGCCGACTTTAAAATTTCAATCACCAGGTCATCGAATCCCATTCCCGACTCCTTCGCCGCCATGGGTAAAAGGCTTGTCGGTGTCATGCCCGGTATCGTGTTCATTTCAAGGACATGCGGTGTGCCTTCGGAATCCAGTATCACATCAATCCGCGGCATGCCACTTCCTCGCAGAGCCTGATAAACTTTGACCGCCGTGTCTTGACAGCGCTGAGTTTCCTCCGAACTGAGGTCGGCAGGGCAGACGTATTCAGTTTTTCCACGGGTGTATTTGGCTTCATAATCGTAAAACCCGGATTTGGGCCGGATGTGTACGATAGGCATCGCATGCTCGCCGTTCATGCCGATAGCCAGTAGTTTGCCATCAATAAATTTTTCCACCAGAACTTCCTCCGCATAACTGAACGCCAGATCCATAGCCGGTTGCCATTCTTTTTCTCCTCTCACAATACTGATTCCGATACTGGAACCTTGATTCGATGGCTTTACGACCACAGGTAAATCAAAATTGCGTTGCGAGTTTTTGTTCTGACTGCCATAAAAAACCTGGTAGTCGGCTGTTGGAATATTGTTCAACTTAAAAATCTCCTTCGACTTCACCTTGTCATAAGCCAGAGCGCTACCTAGAATGCCAGGTCCTGTGTAAGGTATTCTTGCGTATTCAAGGAGTCCTTGAATCGCTCCATCCTCTCCATAAACTCCGTGAAGAGCTATGAAGGCCAAATCAATTTTATTTTTTGCCAGAGCAGAAGCGACATTGTTATTCACATCAATCCCCACCCCATTCAATCCTTTATTTTTCACCGCTTCTAATACGGCTTTCCCCGAAGTGAGGGAAACTTCCCGTTCTGGTGATAAACCACCCATGAGAATTCCAATTGTCTTTTCTTTCAGTTCCATTCAGCGTTTGTCGTTAAAAGCATGTGTAAGAGATCCGTATTCGACTCCGGTCAGAGAGCCCGAATACAAAAGGGGAGGGGTTTCCTTTGTACACGGACCTCTTACACATTTGGTAAACGGGAATCCAGCCATTGTGCCGACTGTGTTATTACTCCCCGATGATTACAATTTCCCGTTCCAGCTTCGTCCCTGTTTTTTCCTCAACCACAGTTTGGATATGTTCGATCAGTTTGGTCACATCCTTTGCCGAAGCGTTTCCTTTGTTCACTATAAAGTTTGCGTGCTTGATAGAAACACCAGCCCCGCCCATGCTACAGCCCTTTAATCCGGACGACTCAATGAGGCGTCCGGCGCTGCCGCCTTCCGGATTTTTGAAGATTGATCCAGAGTTAGGCATCGTCAACGGCTGTGTTGAACTTCTGCGTGAAATATGGTCGTCTATCTTGCGATGAACCTCTGACGCCTCTCCCTTCTCCAAATCCAGTTCCGCTTCGATAACGATTCCATCTCCCGAAGGGAAAGTAGTTTTACGGTAAGCGAATGTTATATCGTCCTTGTCAAAGGTTTCGACTTCGCCATCAAGGTTCACGCGTTTGACACTGCGAAGAACCTGCCCGATTTCAGTACCCTCTGCACCGGCGTTCATCACGACTGCTCCGCCGACAGAACCTGGAATGCCAACTAGAGATTCAATTCCTGTCAGACCATAACGCGCGGCATACTTGGCAAGGTAGGATAGCTTCACCCCTCCGTCCACCTGGATGACGGCTCGTTCTTTGCCATCGGGAGTTTTGTAAAACACCGGACGCTTGATCGATTTGAAGCAATTCTTGAGCGACACCACGATGCCTCGAATACCCCGGTCACGAACCAGGAGATTGGTGCCTTCACCAAGTGTCCACACAGGACAACTGCCACGATGTTTCAAAATGATTTGCAGGTCTCTCAGGCTTTCCGGAAGAACAAACACATCTGCCGGGCCGCCAATTCGCATTGAGGTGTATTTAGACATGACCTCGTCATAGCGCACCTCGCCTTTGATTTTATTTTGGAAGGAAAAAGAAGAGTTCATATTTTTTCTCTGCAGGATTTTTCGTCCCAGAATAGTTCTGGGTGAATTCAGACCATCCCTCATGGGGAATTGTTGGTCCGTTCCAGTATTTGCGTAGCGTATCAGCCGTTGTTTCCAAGGTCCGCTCAGCATGGGGGTGGGTTCCTCCTCTGATTAGTGGTCAAATTTTCAGGAAGACCGGGTAGTTAAAAAATCTCTACCCAGTTTCCATACATCGCCTGCTCCCAGCGTCATCAATACATCGCCGGGTTTAAGAAGATGGGATAAACGTTCATTCACTTCATTTCTGTGTTCTACATACTCAGCACTTTTGTGTCCGCATTCGTGTACGCCCTCAACGAGGTCACGCGCGTGTACGTTTTCTATAGGAGCTTCCCCTGCGGGAAAGATGTCCATTACCAGCAAGTGGTCCGCATCATTAAAAGAAGACCAGAAATCTTTCATCAGCAACTTTGTTCGCGAATATCTGTGAGGCTGAAATAAGACGACGAGCCTTCGGTCAGGCCAGGCTTCTTTCGCAGTTTTAAGAGTCGCAATTATTTCTACGGGATGGTGTCCGTAATCGTCTATCAGGGTCAGTTCACCCGATTGTTCT
>Ga0066854_10000319_pt1 | contig 17103 bp, 7 predicted proteins | sample ETNtaG_8_FD_65494 | JGI IMG/M metagenome (GOLD analysis project Ga0066854, IMG submission 65494) | Marine microbial and viral communities from oxygen minimum zone, Eastern Pacific Ocean - ETNP201406SV75 | ecosystem: Environmental > Aquatic > Marine > Oceanic | place: Pacific Ocean: Eastern...
CGTTCTCTTCTCCATCTGCGTCTCCTTCCCACTCGCAGTGGCCGCCCTCGTAAGATTGCCAGTAGACGTCGTTTCCATCGTCGCCACCATCGTCATCGCCGGTGGATTCCAACAATTGCGCAAATTCGTCGAGGCTGAGCAGGTCGTCACCATCGGTATCGCCGCTGTAGAACCAGTTAGCCGTTCCCTCCTCGTCCTCGCTGGACATAGGTTCCTCTCCGTTCTGCTCCCTGTCGTTGTTGAGGTAATCGATGAGTTCCTGCAGGCTCAGATAGCCGTCGTCGTCCGTGTCCATGTAGTCCATCATCTGCTCTGGATCCTCATCAGAGCCGCCCAACATGGCCCCGATGCCGTCGATGAAGCACTGCATCTCGTTGATGTCGATTAGGTCGTTGTCGTCATAGTCGCAATCATCGAACAGAGCTGCAACCTCTTCCGAATCGAGTTCGGGGTTTTCTGGATCGGATTCCCAGGCGTCCTGGAACTCTTGGTAGCTCATGTAGTCGTCACCGTCGGTGTCTACGTCCTCCATGGCCTCTTCGGGGGTTGGTAGCCCATTGCCATCGTCGGACTCGTCAGAACCATCACCACAGTCATCGTAACCATCGTCAACGTAGTCCATCGGAATCTCGTTACCGTTGTCGCAGTAGAATGTGTCATCGCCGCCTTCGTCACCATCGTCACCATCGTCCCAGTTGTCCTCGGGCATACCCTCGACGTGGAAATTGATTGGTATCGAGGTCCTAGGTAGAGTGTCGTCGACCTCGATGACCACGGAGTCTCCCCACATCACTGTGTAGCTGATTGAAGAGCTGGCAGAGCCGTTGTCGGTTGATATCTCGTAGGACATGAGGTCCTCGTTGTCGTCGATCAGGGTGACGATGGAGATGTCGTGCCCGGTGTCGTTGGTGTACTCGAGGGTCATTGTCTGAACCCCTGACTCATCATTGAAGGTGATTACAGGCTCCGCATCGGCGGGCATGTCGCTAGATAGTTCGCTAACATCACCCGTAGGAAGATTGAGTCCTATCTCGTCTCCAGATTCTCCTACATCAGACGCACTAACCAGCGAGGAGATGGTTTCCATCACGTCGGGGGTCGCATCCCTAGTCTGGTACGAACCCATTCCGGCGCTCTCGGCTGCCATCATCCCGCCCATGGTGTAATGGACGTTGACGAGTTCACCGACCTGGATTTGAGTGTACTCGTAGGTCATGAAAGGCACGACCGACATGCCCATCTTGACGTAAACCGAATCGGTATCCAAATCGGCCATCACCATCTCTTCGATGACTGTGTCCATCTGCATGTTCATGTCGGTATTCCACTCGCTCATCGTAATCGTCATTGAGTAACCTGCTTGAGGAATGATATCGAGCATCTCGTCTATTTCCATCTGCTCAGTCATGGCAGTGATGAAAATCTCCATAGAAGCCAGATAAATGCAGTCGCCCAACAGCTCCGCAGTGGCGTTATCTGCATAGTTTTCGGCGTTCTCGTCCATGCATCCGAGGATGTCATCAACGATATTTTCGATTTCCGGGCTAGAAGTGCATCCGGCCAACGGAGTGGCAATCAATAGTAAACTTGCAAGTAAAGCATACGCTCGTGTCATTATTTAGTGGCCGCTTTGGGCCACTTATGAAGAATGGGGCGGCGTAGGTCAAACCCAATTTCCAGTTATGTCGAGCCATATCAGTAAGGCCAGAGCATCGAGCCCGGTCTGCATCCCGGCCTCCAGTCCCTCGCGCCCGCCTGCAAGGCTGTACAGAACATCCACCCTGTCGGTCGGCGCGTGTTTGGGAGATTGCTCGCATGTGTCGTCCTCTTCCTGGAGAAACTCGTGCATCCCCCGGAACCAGGTGGCCGGCCAGCCTCGAGAAATGAAGTTGTAGTGATCCGAGTTGCCCTTGGTATCGTCGAGCACCATGACCCACTCGGTAGGGTACTCGAGATGTTCGTAGAGCACAACTCCCAACCTGTCCTGCAGCGCTACTGCCTGCTCCCTCATCTCATCGGTCACATTCACCCCCCGGTCCTCGTAGTACGACCAGTCATCGACCGGTGATGTGAACAGATAGAGGTGGAAGTAGTCCTCGTCGCAGCCGCTTAACTGACTGGCCAACTGCGTCTCAACCGGCCAGTTCAGGCCGTACATGTCGAGATTGATGTAAGTCGCAATCTCGACACCCTCTGGCAGCGTAGTGACGAAGGTCTCACTGCCATAGCCCGCACCCTCGGGAGAGCCGCTGCCCTGCCACTCCTCATAGTCCCAGACCGCGAATTTCCAAGTGTGCTTAGGTCTGACATCAATCTCAGGCAAAATCTCGGACAGGTTGGACTGCCATTCCATCATTAAGCGTGCAAGCTCGAGCACGGAAGCGGTTCCTGTTGCGTCATCATAGGCGCCCTCTGAAGTGCATCCGGGATATTCTATCCCTATGACAATCTGTTGGCTGTAGCAAATGGCGTCGTAGTGGCCGCCTACAACAATCCACGAATCCGAATCTTCGCCCTCCATCGTGGCGATGTAGTTCCGGCAGTTTTCGCACAACTCAGTCGTGAAATTCTGAATCTCGACCTCGTAGCCGAGGTCCTCAAACCTGAACTGAATGAAGTCTCCCGCGTTGGCGTGTGCCACAGTGTCGATTTTGCGGTAACCGAAATTTGCTAGAGTTTCTATGTCGTCGACGACCTGAGCAGCACTCGGAGAGGATGGAGGTGGGCTGTTAGCGAATCCATCCTGCATTTCTTCCTCAAAGGATTCAACGAGACCCTTGACGCCGAAGTAGATGACCGCCCCGGCTAGTCCAGCAATAACCACGATTCCAGTTATGATAATGGAGGCCAGCTTGAGTTGTGACATGCCCTGCTTCTGCTGGGCGCTATGGTCCTCCATAGCCGATGGAAAGGGGCACTTCGGGAAAGTGTTCTGCCGCCGAGAGGATGAGATGGTGCAGGGGACAGGATTCGAACCTGCGAAGCACTACGCACAGCGACCTGAACGCTGCCCCTTTGACCGCTCGGGAACCCCTGCTTGGATTACCGACGAATGGCATCCCGTATTTCAGAATGGCGAACACGAATTCAATGCCACCGGTCAGTTGGAATATGGTGCAGGGGACAGGATTTGAACCTGCGAAGCACTACGCACTGGGACCTAAACCCAGCCCCTTTGACCACTCGGGTACCCCTGCTTGTACTCGTGCGAGAGTATTTCCATCAATAAGGCAACGCCCCCGATATCACTCCCCCATAGGGTCATAACGGGTATGTCGGGCCCGAAGTTTGACGAATATGGCACGGATAGGCATACTCGGACTGGGCAACTGGGGCACCGCCCTAGGATACGTCTGGTGCGAAGACGGACACAACGTCCTCGGGTGGACCATAGAGCAAGAGGTCTACGATTCGATGATGATCGATAGCGAGAATCAGAAGTACCTTCCAGGATATGAGATTCCGAAGATGCAGGTAACAATGGAGATCTCCGATATCACCTCAGAATGCGAGATCCTTGTACTTGCCCTGCCCAGCGGAGTCATTCTCTCTGTGGTCGACGACCTGATTCCTCATCTCAGACCCTCTCACGTCCTGCTCGATCTGGCCAAGGGCCTTGCCCCCTCGGATGAAGGCGGTTCAGGTATGATATCCGATGCCATAGAGAGGAGGCTTGAGGAGGCTGGTAAGTCCAATCCGGTAATCGTGATGACTGGCCCCACAATCGCTCCCGAGGTCGCTCGAGGTGTGATGACGACTGCTCTGGTGGCCTGTCACGACCGCAGTGTCGCCGATCGCATCGCAGAGCGACTATCCACCAGCAACCTTCTGCTCAAGGCCGCTGACGATCCAATGGGGGCTGAGCTCTGGGGCGCGTACAAGAATACAGTCGCGCTCGCTTGCGGGTTGGTCGACGGACTGCATGCCAAAGGAGGAGACAACCTCAAGGCTGCTCTGGTGCTTGCGGGCTTCAACGAGGGAATCATGCTGCTAAACGCAATGGGGGCAGAATCTGGGACAGCGTTCGGTCCCGCGGGAATCGGTGATTTGTACGTGACCGCCACCAGCCCCCGGAGCAGAAATCGCACGCTTGGAGAGAAATTAGGCTCCGGACTCTCACTTGAGGAGTCGCGGGGCGAAATGCACATGGTTGCCGAAGGCGTGCGTGCGTGCCGGATGTTCAACAACCGAGCCCATAGACTCGAGGTAGAGGTTCCCTTCCTGACTGCACTGGGAGGGCTACTGGATGGCGATCTTGAGGTCGATGAGGCCATTCGCCGAATGGTCGACTCGTACCAGGGTTAGTTCAGCAAGGATTGATTGCCCGGTTGCACATCGGAGGTCGAAGAGAATGGCGTTCGAGGACCTCACTGAGTTCGAGTTGCGACTGCTCAAGTGGATTTCGGCATCAGACTTTGTCGAGGTCCCATGGTCGACCAAACGCGCTGCGGATGCCTTCAAAGTCAGCGAGAAAGAGGTTTACGAAGCACTTGCAGCCCTGACAGCAAAGGCGCGAGAAAACATCCACATCTCGTACGATGATGGGGCCATCAGGATAGTCGCGGATGACGAAGCCTAGGCATACTGCCCAGAATCGCCATTCTGCATGCGCCTCTGCTTCTCGCTCCCTCTTCTCAGCAGGAACAGCATCCCGCCGGTGTAGCCGCACCACGCTAGAACTTCAAGCAGGGACGGATTGCCGTTCCATCCAAACAGCGCCTTGAAGATGCCTCCAATGGCTCCTTTCTCGTGCAAGAGTGGATAGGTCGCCTCAGAATCGACTTCGGGATTGACGTCCCAAACCTCCTCTACAACAACGGGAGCGACGCCGGCCTCCTGGAGCTCGTGAAAGCCATGGGCGACCAGACCGGCTGCGAAAAGAATCAGCAGGACGTTGGTAATCTTGAACAGCTTGGAGATGTCAATCTCCATACCGCGTGCGAAGAACGCGTATGCGAACCCCGTGGCCACGACGATTCCAAAGAATACACCCACGATTGCGTAAGTCCCCTCGGTCCCGGCGCCGATGAATACTACCGTCTCGGAGCCTTCCCTCCATACTGACAGGAATGAAATCAGGAACAAACCCATTCCGTGCTTCTGTTTGAACGCCTCGTCGGCCCAATTCTCCAGTTCGCGCGCCGAAGGGTGACGGATGAAATGGACAATAACGAGCGTTAGCAGAAGTGCAGCAAATATCTCAAGTACGCCTTCGAACAACGCCTCGTGCTCTTCGAAAGACTCCAGACCGCCCCATACCCAAGCGAATAGGGCAGCGACCACTAAGCTGGCGGCGATTCCGGCCCCGACTCCGTACCAAATCCAATTGGAAAGTGAACCACGATTACTACGTACCAACCATGTCATCAGCACGCCGATAATCAGAGCAGCTTCAACAGCCTCTCTGAGTCCGATCAGTGATCCTGCCAAGAAATCTGACCACAGAATTGCGCCTGCCATGCAAGTGCGACATTGCCTCATCTATATGAATTTAGGGAACCCTAAACCTATACTCATGTGGACGATAGAATCATGTTGCTTGCTTCAGACAGGCATCACGTGGGCAGGGTTTCCGTTGCCAGTGCCATCGCTCTTCTGATGATATTCTCGATGGTGACGTCATCGGCCCCGGCAGACCGCGCAGCCGAGCACTTGGATGACGAGCCATTGCGCAAGGAACAGCTGGGAGGAGGGGGCTCTCTAGAAGAGCAGTGTGGTTCGATTACCTTCGAGAACCTGTTCGAGTACACGCACGCGTCCTTCGACATCGTAGTGAATGAGGACTGGGGGTCAGCAGACGTCCAGGCAGTCGCCTGGATTAACGAAACACTGGCTGACGACCTGCGTGTATCGATGGATGAATTCATGGCCGAGATTGACCCCAATGACGGCGGTGACAGCTGGATCTCCACTGATGAGAGAGAGTTCTTCCGCGCGCTCGCGAGTGAGTGCATTGAACACACGCTGACTCGAATAGGTATCCGGGACGGGGCGCCCCACAGAGGTGGAGTCGGAGTGGACTGGAAGAACAGCTCTTGGGAAGAGGACGGAGTCGATATCCAGGAGTTCAACATAGTCCCAGTTAGGCACTCGCAGATCCGCGACTGCACCTCCGCCTTCGGCAACGACTGTGAGGAGGTGCCGGTGATTCCGGATGAAAACCGCGACTGTGATACCGATATTGCAGCCTCTCAGGGCGTCGATGAATGCCGCATCAAACTATGGCTGAACGCGACGGTGATTATCCATGGCTTTTTTGACAGCAGCAACTTCACACTGGTGCTCAACGCCTCCAATATGACCGGGGCGGAACTCGACTTCACATTCCCCGTTACTCAAGACCTGCGGCTCGACCTGTGGGATGAGTGCGAAGGTAGAGATGTAGGGCTGGACGAGGAAACCGCGGGTGGTCAGGCGCCGCTCCGAGGTAGTTGCATTGGCGACGGCTCCTCGACGTACTCAATCACAGAGAATGCTGACGGCAGCCTGACCTACAGCCTCAGCCCCGACTCCCCTCGGATCGATTGGCCGCTTGGAGAAGATCTGTTCGCGGACTTCACCACAGCTCCGATTCCAGTCGATGATCCCCCTGAGTGGACTGATGCTGCCCCTCCAGAGGGCGCGTGGTTCCCCTCGCCCAGCGGAGGGGAGCACGTCTGGGCGTACTGGGAAAATGTCTCTCTATGGTTCTCTGACGAAGGCAGTGTCTCCAAGTTGGATGTCCGATGCACCGGCGCCCCCTCACTGCAGTTGACGGAGGGTGGTGACCGCTCTTGGTGGGCCGAGATTCCTCGTGGCAGCACCGCAGAAGTGACTTGCGAGGCTGTCGACCCAGCAGGGCAAAACACTGGTAACAGGACGTGGAACCTAGGCGTGCCATTCTCTCTTTCGACATCCCTGCAGACTCTGAGCGACCCTCATCCGATTACAATCAGCCCAACTTCGGACTGGCCTGATTTGGAAATCGAGATTGGTCTGATTCAGGACGGTCGGTCTTCACCCACTTCCACGATTACATTCACCGGAGAGGTCACAATAGATCTCTCTTCATCCAACTCACTGCCCGGACCGGTGGGAGTCTGGGTCAGTGTCGTTGGCACCAACGAGGTATACTCTCTCGAGCACGTGTACGATATCGGTTTGAGAAAGGAGTCTGTACCGCCCGTGTTGACAATAATGAATGCCGAGTGGGATGAGTCGCAGTGGTCAATGCAGGGGCAGTACAGTGACCCGGACGGTGAATCTGTAGCGTTCTCGATGTCTATAGACGGTTCGCAGACAGCCTCGGTGAGTTCCACCGGAAATACGTGGTCCACTCCGAATATCAACTTCGAACTGTGGGATGAGGGAGAGTACGTCGTCGCAATCGAAGGGTGCGATACCTCAGGGAAGTGCTCGGAGGTCTCTCGGACAGTGAACAACTCGCATCTCTTCGATGAGCCTGAGATATTACCTCCGTCCCCCTCTGAAGACGAGGATGAAGGTGGTCTTCTACCTGCAGTAGGCCTCCCTACAGTGGCCATGGCTGCAGTCGCAGCCCTCATGTATGGTAGGCGACGCGGCTGAGCCATGAGTTTCTCCGGCAGAGTGTCCAGAGAGTCGCACGAAGGTGGGCTCTTGGTCTCCTTTGAGGGACGCGCGCCAAGGCTGGGGGCTGGTATCCGAGTCGTTGGAGGGAAGACACTTGGGAGAGTGGAAACTGTGTTGGGCCCGTCCGATGAACCTCTTATTCACGTGCATCCTCTGAACGGAGGTGTAGAGGCGGGTAGCGCAATAGGGTCGCCAGTTGAGATTGCCCCTAGAGGGAGGGTCAACCAGAGTCGCCAGGATTGGCGAACAGGCGAGAGTAAATTCAGAAGGGGGCGCGATAGTCGCCCAGGTAGTAGACAAGGTAACGATCAAAGGGGCCGAGACCGCAAGTTCGGAGGAGACAGAGGCTCGAATATGAAGCCAGGAGACTGGAGCTGCCCGAAGTGCAAAAATCACAATTACGCAAACAAGAAAGTCTGCAATCGCACTGGTTGTGAAGAGCCGAAACCGAGAGGCGGTGGCGGAAGAGGTAGGGATTCTCGTGGGTACCAATCAAATAACTCTGGCGGCTTCAATAACTCAAATATGAAGCCAGGAGACTGGAGTTGTCCGAAGTGCAAAAATCACAATTTCTCAAACAAGAAAGTCTGCAATCGCACTGGTTGTGAAGAGCCGAAACCGAGAGGCGGTGGCGGAAGAGGTAGGGATTCTCGTGGGTATCAATCTAGTAATTCGGGCGGCTTCAATGACTCAAATATGAAGCCAGGGGACTGGAATTGCCCAAAGTGCAAGAATCACAATTATGCCAAGAGGACTGTGTGCAACCGCTGTGATACCCGGAAGCCCGTCGAAGGCAAGGGATTTAGGAAGACGCAGGGGAGACGGCGCAGACCGAATCCCAGAGACAACTGGAAGGGCGGAGGTCGGCCGAGTAGCCGACATAACGGCAGGGGCCGTTGATTACCAATCCACACCCCAGCCTTCATGCATTGCGCGCCCCAGCAAGGGTCATGGCCAAGAGCGCCGAGATGACATGGCTTGATGCAATAGAGGCAGAGCAGTCAGGCGACAGAGTGACTGCCCTCGAGGCGGCCAAGAAAACTGTGGCCATCGACCCTATCCACGCCGACGGGTGGATGGGAGTGGCCCGCTGGTCACTACCTACTGAGACTAGAGGCAAACAGGAAATGCCTGACCTCGAGCAATCAGCGAAGGCAATGTCGGCACTGCGTAGAGTCGTGCAGATAGACCCAGAGGGTTTCGATGCTTGGAGGCTCGGAGGAGTCCTCCTAGTTGACCACCTAGGGATGCTAGAAGACGGCCTCAGGTGGTGGCAGGACAGGCGTGAAGTCGCTCCTTACGAGGTCGCTCCGTTAATCGAACAGATAGGTATTCTAGTCAGACTAGGACACTATGAAGAGTGTGCTGAACTCCTTGAAGAGCTCTTCAGTGAGGGCATGGAAGCCACCAGCAGCAACCAACTTGCTCGTATGGAATCAGTGAACCGGATGGTATCTAGAGCCGCTAAGATGGAAGAGGATGAGATCTTCAGACCACAGAACCCCAAGCATCCGCGCTGGGCGATAATCGAGAGGATGAAGAAACGGAAACCAATCTCCCCCACTTTCTTCCTGATTACCTTCATCGCACCCATAGTGTTCCTCCTAGGGACTATTTCGATGACACTTGTTGGGAATTCAACATGGGGATTCCTCATGGTATTCGTCTTCATATTGGTCTGTTTCATGGCGATATCGCGCGTCACCTCGGGATTACTGCACAAACTGAATCGGCACGCCCTAGACCTCGACCGTGCGATAGATTTCGAGACCAGTAGCGGGCGAATCTGCATACCGGAAACCATCAGGTACAGCAAGTTGTACGCCGCCATGGTCGGACAGAGGATGCCGGCCCTGGGTGAGAGACTCGAACTAGTAGTGCAATCTGGAGACAAGTTACCAATAAGGTGGAGTCCTGACGTTCCCGAATTCTCGGCCTTAGAGGAAGATTGGTTCGCCGAGACTCAAGAGAGAATCGAAGCAGATGAGTTTGAGCCGTTGGAGGACTAGGTTCCGGCGCTGAAGTCATTGAGATAGGCAATCTGCACGGACGTCAACTCATCGATACTGATTCCTGATGTCTCAAGTTTTAGTGCGGCCAACTCGGTATCCTGCTCAGGACTGATGTCGTAGACTCTGTTGCCATAGTCACTACCCTCAGAGGCTAGGCGGCACAATGCTAGGAACTGATTGGCGAACGACATGTCCATCACCTCGCTGGGATGACCTTCGGCGGCGGCGAGGTTCACCAGACGACCCCTCGCCAGAAGATATATCGTACGGCCATCCTCCATCTCGAAGGCTTCATTGTTCTCTCTGATAGTGCGGCAGCCGGTGGAGCTATCCTCGAGATCAGGTATGCTAATCTCACAGTCATAGTGCCCGGTATTACAAACTATGGCGCCGTCCTTCATTGACTTGAAATGCCTCCCTACAATCACGTCCTTCATCCCTGTAGCAGTGCAGAAAATATCCCCTAGAGAGGCGGCCTCGTCCATCCTCATGACTCTGAAACCGTCCATCACGGCCCTCAATGCTGGCAATGGATCTACTTCGGTCACGATGACGTTTGCTCCCATCCCTCTAGCGCGCATGGCTAGGCCCTTGCCGCAGTGACCGTAGCCTGCGACAACGAAGTCCTTGCCGGCCAGGAGAACACTGGTGGCTCTGATGATGCCGTCCAGAGTTGATTGGCCGGTGCCATGCACGTTGTCGAAGTCCCACTTGGTAGCTGCGTCGTTCACCGCGATAACTGGATACAGCAACTCCCCTGCATCGGCCATTGCCCGCAGGCGTTGAACTCCTGTGGTCGTCTCCTCGGTGCCCCCGATGATGCCTTCTGCTAACTCGGGGAAGCTGCTGTGGACCCGGTAAATCAGATCAGCACCATCATCGAGAGTAAGCGTTGGAGCGAAGTCGAGGGTCCGGTCGATGCACTGGTAGAACTCCTCGGTCCCCTGGCCGTACCAAGCGTGGATACCGTAGCCCTCCCTTGCCAGCCATGCCGCCACGTCGTCCTGAGTCGAGAGCGGGTTGCAGCCGGACCACGCCACCTCGGCCCCGGCCGCCCTCAGTGTCTCGATTAGGACCGCAGTCTCCTTAGTGACGTGTAGGCACCCAGCGATGCGTTGGCCGGCAAGTGGTTTTTCACTCTCTGTGGCGGCTCGCAAAGCTGCCAACGCCGGCATCCTGCTTCGAGCCCACGAGATTCTGGCCTCGCCTACGTCGGCAAGGGAAATATCGGCTACAGTATGTGGCCCTGAGGTGTTCACAGCCAGCGCTGTCACCACCTCGTCTTCAAGGTGCGTCTAGAGCAGTTATTTGGCGTTAGCGTCAGCCGCCGCCCTTGCGTTGCTGTTCGTAGTACTGGGCATAGTACTGTTCAGCGTACGTCCGAGCAGTCTGTTCGTCATACCCTGAGGCAACCATCTGTTGAACGTAAGCCTCGACTGGATCCATCTCCTCGACGCCTCCGAACTGTTCGACTGTATCCTCGTCAGAGTCCTTGCCGCCTCGTCCGCGCATCATCATCGTGACTACTACTACGAGTAGTAGGACGAATACTCCGATACCACCAATCAATAGCATACCCATGCCATCGCCTTCGTCGGTGGTCACGACCACCTCGATATGGGGGACCAGTGTGATACCAATCTGCTGGTAGAGGGTGTGTCTCTCGCCGTCTCCCTCCTTGATCTTCACGTAGATAGTGGCAGCTACACCTGTTTCCTGATAGAGATCGGAGATGTCCAAGGTTATCGTGAACTGCTGATTATCAGTGAGCAGTCCTGTGACGTTGTACTTGCCAATTGATTTCTGGGTGATCTTCTGGGTTGGAGTGTAATCCAGTACAGCCTCAGTTAGAGCGATTTCGATGATAACGTCGCTGTTCTCGGCGCCTGAAATTAAGGTACCAGTAATGGTCACTAGGTCATCGTTCTGATTTTCGTTAGGACCCGGATTGGTGAACTGCACTATCGGTTCATCATCGCCAAAGTCCTCTCCGACGACTACGAAGTACATCCTGTGCTTCTCACTCTGCTTGCCCGCCTTGTCGTAGACAATCAGCTCGATTCGAATCTCGTTCTCGAGATTTCCATCTGGACTGGCAGTCAGGTTCCTGAATACGTAGGACCAATCATCTCCGCCGGCAGCCGCCGGAATCTGGAAGACGTGCCCATCTAGGGTCGGCTCGGAGCTGTCCCAGGGATAATCGAAGAAGACCTTCCACTCATAGAGCTCGATGCCCTTCTCGCCCTCAGGTGCGTCGGGATCGTAGCTCTCGCTGGCATCGAACGAGATGCTGAGGTCGCCAGTGTCGGATAGCCTAGCCCGGTAAATTGGCCATTCCACGCCAGCGACAGTCTTGGTGCCGTCGAGGCTGACGTACTCACTGGTAGTGGCATCTTCGACCATGGTTGCGCTTGCCATCGGCCTGAACTCGTCTGCCAGAGTATCATCTGTGACTAGTCGGACATAGGTCATGCGAGTGTGTCCGGCATCGTCATGCAGGTACAGGGTGAGCAGCCACTCGGCGCCGATTCGGCAACCTGTTGTCGAGGAAGAGTCGCCGACGCAGAAGGAGCCGAGCGTTGGGATGCTCGGGCTGACCTGCTGGGTGTGACTATACTCGTCGGCATCTATCACTAAACCATCCCATCCTGTCACTGAATCGTTGTTCCCAGACTCCAGTGTCCAGTCAGCTACTACTCCTTCGACTGACGTGATGTAACTGAAATCGAGATCAGAGTTGCTCTTGATGTACATGGTCGCGTAGGCTCCTGTAACGGAGTCAATCGAAGGCGCGACTCCGTTGATAGTAAGATCGAAACTTTCCTCGACGATACCGAAGTCATTCGGGTAGGGGGTCATGTGGTAAGCCAGCATGTTGGAGAGTAGCGGTATGCTTGAGCCTCCAAACTCCTCAGACACACTCGGGTTCTCTACGTCGATTGTGGTGACTATCAGACCTCCAGCACCTCGATTGCATAATGAGAGAAGAGACTGGGTATCATATTCAGTGTCACGCATCAGAGTGTGGAAGGTCCCTGTCGGATCACTGATGCGCCCGCCGCATACCTGTGGAATCTGGGTAGATTGAACTTGTGCCGCATCGAGTCCGGCCAGAGCTACATGTGAGCCGCCATTGATTCCGCTGAACGCAATCGGATCGACGTTGCTGAGTAGCGGGTGGTACTGGTCTACAATGGTCAGGTTGCTATAATGGACTCTGTTGTCAACGGTGAAGTTGACCTGATTCCTCATCGCGATGTCCATGCCAAACGGCAATCTGTTGGGCTGGTACTCGTTACGGTACGGACCGAGGTGCATCTGCACCGTACCTCCTCCACTCATGTAGTCCTCGAGAGTCTCAGTTAGGCTGAGTCCGTCGCTCTCACGGGTCTCTGCCAGCGCCTCATAGTACTCGCCGTAGTAGACGTTGTAATCGGTCTGCCATGGCAGCAGCACCTTGTTGAAGTGCTCAACCCAATCAGGCGTCCCGTAAGTATCCCAGTTTTCCATGCGCAACTGAGTATACGTCTTGCCCATCGCCTCTAGGTCCTTCTTGACACTCTGCAAGCGATTCTGGTCAGTCGGGTTGGACAGGATTGCGACATCGATGTTGTCATAGAACTGGATCTCAAAGTAGCGGTCGTTGCCCGAGGACTCGAGGGTCCCGTTCTCTTGGAACAGGTCAGCGTAGAAACTGATGTTGTAGGTGTGCGCGTCGTACCATGAATTGTACGGGTTGGTCCAGTTAGCCTGACCCCTCTCGTGAGGAGCGAGGTCAAACGGTCCGTTGTCGCTTGATTCTTCGTAAACGGTCTGCCCCGTGTCCAAATCAACGACCTTCATTGTAATCTGGTACTCGCCCGTGATGACCCCATTAAGAAGCGGCACGGCGAAACTGTGGGCTGATGCGTCATCGATTGGATAGACGCACTCGTAAGTGATGTCCGCCACGCATTCCAACACGTCAGGCTGTAGCAAGGTGATGTCCGCGCTGGCGATGCTGAAAATAATCGACGAGTGGTTGTTAGCGGTATTAACCTCGGTCTCGTTGTACCATGCAGTCATCGGATCGGTGTTGTCGAAGAGAGTGGTCACGTCAATCTTGTATATGCCGCTCTGGAAGTCGTGTGTGGCCATGTTGACTATCTGATGCTCGGCGGCATCCAGTCCGGTCACGTCGACCGTGTAGGTCCCATCGTCCTCGAAAGTGAACTCCTCCACACGGATATTGTCCACACCGAAGCCGGACAGCCCAGCGTTGCCGTTAACTCCATCATCATTCGACTGGAATCTCCATGTCAGGGAGACGTCGGAGCCAGAAAGAGATGTGCACTCGTCGCGCCAATCTCCGGTGTCGGCGCTGGTGCGGTTCAGGATGACGATATGTGTCATGTCGACGGTTACTGACTTGAGGATGTTTTCGGAGTCAAACCAGACCACTGAGTTGATGTTGTCCGAGTGGTCGCCGAAATACTCGACCTCGTCGTAGCCGTTGAGATCGAAATCCTCGCAGCGGTGGAAGTTGGGATCCTCCGGATTAGTATTCTGGATACCGTTCTCATTAAGGTCGGTCCAGGTCCCGTAGACAACACCCTCGAAGACCTCTCCCTGCTTAGTCCAAGTAATCTCTAGGTTGGCTGCATCCCTGATAGCTAGGATGTTGCCGTTGTTGTCCTTGAGGTAGTCGCCCTCTGCGTAGTAGTCGAAGGTCAGGTACGTGAAGTCGGCCCCTGTTGCCGCGACGGGAATTGGGTCCAGTGTCACGGTTTCATTCCAGTTGTCGCCGTAGCCGTTGCTTGGGTGGCCCAGCCAGTATGCATGACTGTTGAACACGCCAACGTTCTGAGGAAGCATGTCGTTCGAGCCTGTAGAGTCGTCTAGTCTACTACCATTCTCGTTGCCGTCATCTGACCATATTGGCTCGATGCCTGAGAAGTCCTCGATAGCAACGAGATCCGGCTCGGCGTTCTGGATGAATGCCTCTAACTGGAAGTCAGTCAGGGTGTTGCCGCAGTTCTGGGCCTTGACACGGATGTCACGCTCACCTGAGGCGTACCTGACTCCATTCTCCAAATCGACCCAATGCTCCTCGGCGAGGCACGGATCGAACAAGTTGTTCACCGTCAACTGGAACTTAATCTCGTCATTTAGGTCGTCCATGTTAGTGAATCCGACTGCGTTGGTCAGTTCGGTCTTGACATAGTAGGTCCTGTTGTTGATGAAGTCAGCAGTTAGGCTGACTTCCTCAGATGCACCGGCTGCGAAGCCGTTGAAGTTCAGTTGTTGGCTTACCATCTCGGTGGTTCCGAAGGTGACGTCTCTCTTCCTGATGGTGATGTTATCGAAGGCAAAACCGTCCAATCCGGAGTCTTCGGAAGAGCCTGCAGGCCCAACGGACCCCATGAGGCCGCTGCGGAAGCGGAAGCGGATATCGATGACCTGCCCCGCGTAGCGTGTCAAATCGATTGATTCTGCTTCATCCTGAGCCTCCGACGTCCCACCTCCTTCGGTGAAGTTCAACCAACCAGTTAGGTATTCATCCGCATAATTGCCATTATTTGTGTTGTACTCTGGATCGAATCCTTGGTAATAGATTCGGACGAATCGGTTGTAATCCCATCCACCAGAGAAGAAGACAGACTCCCAGCCGTTACCATCTGACCAAACCTCTACGCCGCACGAGTCTTCATACAACCAGCGCTCGACTACCGAATACTGCTCTGCGAGGAACAACTCGAAGAAGCCTGTACTGCACATCAGAGAGATATCCATGAAGGCAGCATCGGCGCCAGTCAGGTCCACGTTCTCTAGAATAAGCGCCTCATCCATGTTGTTGTAGTAGCCGGAGTCGCTCTCGTTGTTGCCGTTGTAGTCCACACCCGCCCAGTAGTAGTCGGTCGGGTTATTGTCGGCCTCGTACCAGGAGACGTTTTGTGTGTCAGCGGTGGAGTTGGTCTCGATGTGCCAAGATGAAGCACCGGCCTCGTACATTCCCGTATAGGATTTCTTCATGAAGGCGCAATTTGCGCAGTTTGTGGTATCCTCGTTGCCCTCGAAGTCGTTAGAGTAGACCACAGTATCGGTACCTCCCAGGACCTCTCTTATCTCGAGATCGACATCGACTGAGCCTGAAATAGGATTTAGGCCAGTATTTTTCACTGTAACATTTACCCATCTATTTCCCTCTCCAATCTCGGCTTCTCCTGTGGCAGGGTTGTAGGATGCAGGCGCGATTGTCACCCCTGTGATACCTACATCCTCGTTATCTAAAGTCAGTACCGAGAGGTAGTCGCCGGCGCCCGCCCAGCCTTGAGTGTCGAGCCACATCGCGTTGTCTGCGAATCTGTATGCATAGTCGCGCTGGCCGATGATAATCTCGTACGCGCTATCGTCCCCTCCCTGTAGTTGGCCTGGGATAGCCATGGTGGGGCGGCGTCCGACATCGAACGAAAGCGATGATAGATAACCCGGGCCGCTTGGATCTGCAAGAATGATTTCTACTGAGTTAATCTCTCGGAGATTTTCCAGCAGTAGGTAGGTCTGGTTCTGCGCCGATGAGTCCTGCAGTCGTGTCAGTGTGACCTCGGTAGGGACGAAGAAGTCGACTTCGCCGTCCTGATTGACGTCCACGATGGTAATCGAGGCCCCGAGGAAATCGCCGAGGAAGACGTAGTTCTGGGTGTTCCAACTGTTGCCCGATCTAGTTGCATACGAGATGTTTCCTGTGATACCGTCAACTGCCGCAATGAGGTCGACTTCGTTGTCATCATTGGTGTCGGCAATATCGAGGCCGTATAGTGGATAGTTGTGTTCAGCATCAAGTTTGAACTCGTGAATCCCTTGGGCAGTGGTGTCCAAAGGGTTAGGGTACTGGTTAGTGAGACAGTCGTACTCGAGCACAGTCATATTGTCGAAGTGACCGACTGAGGTCCCTACTCCGGTGTTGTACGGAGGAGTCCTGAGGAGCCATATGTCAAGATCTTCGCAGTCACCAATCTGCCCTGGCAGGCCACCCCCCTGGACCGTCTCCCCCCAATGGCCCAAACGAGTTTCGACGTACATACCGTTGGTCAGGGGAACTGGGATAGACTGCTGATTAGTCAGCAGAGATGGATCTGGCCCTCTGTAGATCTGAATGTACTGGGAGGTGGCTGTGGCATCGCTGGTCACCAACACGATATCGTCATTGTCATCGCCATCGATGTCACCAACCTCCATGCCTAGGTGATAAGGATTGGAAACGGTAATCTCGGTGTCATCCCATTGATTCACTCTCTCGGAGCAATCGCCCCACATCGTGGTCAAGTTGCCCGGTCTTACGAAGCTCTCACCGACGAAGCGTATGTTCTCCTGATAGTAGACGATGTCATTCACACCGTCTCCGTCGATGTCAGCAATCTCGGCGTCGACGGAATTGGCGGTATCCACGAAACCTGCACGCTGCGAATCGTTGTTCGAGATGAACACGTCCTGCCTGTCTGCGAAGTTGCCGAATCCGTCA
>Ga0066854_10000321_pt1 | contig 17068 bp, 18 predicted proteins | sample ETNtaG_8_FD_65494 | JGI IMG/M metagenome (GOLD analysis project Ga0066854, IMG submission 65494) | Marine microbial and viral communities from oxygen minimum zone, Eastern Pacific Ocean - ETNP201406SV75 | ecosystem: Environmental > Aquatic > Marine > Oceanic | place: Pacific Ocean: Eastern...
AACCCAAATAGAAGCTAAAATTGTAGACTTAAAAACAGGTGAATATGACGATTCAATTAATGTCGTCAGCTTTGACCAGCGAAAGGCGGCTAAAGACCCACAGCAAAATAAAGTTATTCCACGTAAATTAGATATAGCAAGTATTAAGGTCAAATCTAAAAAAGCTAAAGTTTATTTGGTTAAAAAAGGTGGACAAATAAGCAGTATTATTTTACCGGTTCATGGTTACGGATTGTGGTCTACTATGTATGGGTTTTTAGCGCTTGATGCGGATGGTCAGACCGTCCAAAGTATCAATTTCTATGATCAGGCTGAAACTCCAGGCCTAGGGGGCGAAGTCGTTAATCCAACTTGGCGAGCATTATGGAAAGGAAAAAAAGTTTATAGTGCGGACTCAGTACCAGTTTTACGACTGGTAAAAGGGATTGTGGACGTATCAAGGGCAGGAGCTGAACATCAAGTTGATGGTTTAGCCGGAGCGACTCTTACCAGTAACGGTGTTTCTAATTTAATACGTTATTGGATGGGGGATGAAGGATTTGCACCTTATTTAAATAAGGTTAGGACAACTAAGGGTAAGGAAGAAGGCGTATGAAGGCTGAAACTAAAAAAGTACTTGTTGACCCGTTAGTCGACAATAATCCTATTACACTACAGGTTCTTGGGATTTGTTCTGCGCTGGCGGTCACCTCGCAGATGAAAACATCTATTATTATGGCTATTGCGTTAACGGCCGTTGTTGCTTGTTCTAGTGCGGCGATTAGTATGGTGCGGAACCATATTCCAAGTAGTATTCGGATTATTGTTCAGATGACGATTATTGCTTCATTGGTTATCGTTGTTGATCAGATTCTGAAGGCATTTGTTTATGATATCAGTAAGCAGTTGTCTGTTTTCGTTGGATTGATTATTACCAATTGCATTGTAATGGGACGGGCAGAAGCCTATGCCATGAAAAACCCACCTTGGGATAGTTTCGTTGATGGGATTGGTAACGGCTTAGGTTATAGTTTAATTCTTTTAATTGTTGCTTTTTTCAGGGAATTACTCGGCGCCGGGAAATTGTTCGGTATAGAAATTTTAAAACTAACCAAAGATGGCGGATGGTATGAGCCGAATGGATTAATGTTATTACCGCCCAGTGCTTTCTTTATTATTGGTCTGATTATTTGGGCCTTTAGATCTTGGAAACCTGCTCAGGTAGAAGCACCCGATTATAAGATTTCAGCTATTGCTCATGGTGAAGGGGGGCATCACTGATGGAAGCTTATATTAGCCTTTTTGTTAAAGCCGTTTTTATAGAAAATTTAGCACTGTCATTTTTTCTGGGAATGTGTACGTTTTTAGCCGTATCGAAGAAGATATCGACGGCCATGGGCCTTGGTATTGCCGTGATGGTAGTTCAAACACTAACTGTACCGGTTAATAACTTTATTTATAACGCGTTGTTAAAAGAAGATGCGCTGTCGTGGCTGGGTATTACAGGTGTTGATTTAAGTTTCTTAGCACTATTAAGTTTTATTGGCATTATTGCGGCAATGGTTCAGATTCTGGAAATGATTCTGGATAAGTATTTTCCGGCGTTATTTCATGCTTTAGGTATTTTCTTACCGCTGATTACCGTAAACTGCGCTATTTTAGGGGGTAGCTTATTTATGCTTGAGCGCGATTATGACTTTGGTGAAAGTGTGGTTTATGGCGTCGGTAGTGGTTTAGGTTGGGCGCTTGCAATCGTTGTGATGGCGGGCGTACGTGAAAAACTTAAATACAGTGATATTCCAGATGGCTTAAGAGGTCTTGGAATCACATTTATTACAGCAGGTCTGATGTCACTTGGCTTCATGGCGTTCTCTGGAATTCAACTCTAAAAGGTATAGAAATGCTGGAAATTGGATTAGGCGTTATTTTATTTACAGTAATTGTAATTGCGCTTGTTTTTATTATCGTTGGCGCTAAAAGTAAACTTGTTTCATCAGGTGATGTTGAGATATTAATTAATAATGAAAAAACCATTCATGTGCCTGTGGGTGAAAAATTGTTATCGGCATTAGCTGATCAAGGTTTATTTGTTCCCTCTGCTTGCGGAGGTGGTGGAACGTGTGCGCAATGTAAAGTTAAAATTTACGAGGGCGGTGGTGAGATTTTAGCGACGGAAACATCTCACATTACTAAAAGAGAAGCGGCTGAAGGTGATCGTTTATCTTGTCAAGTCACTGTCAAACAAGATATGAAAATACATGTTGAAGAAGATGTATTTGGTGTTAAAAAATGGGAATGTAAAGTTAGATCTAATAATAACGTTGCCACGTTTATTAAAGAATTAGTGTTGGAGTTACCAATCGGTGAAAATGTAGATTTTAGAGCTGGCGGGTACATTCAAATTGAATCACCTGCGTATCTAGCACATTATAAAGATTATGATATTGGTGAAAAATTCCGAGAAGATTGGGATAAGTTTAATTTATGGAGATTCACTTCAGATGTGAAAGAACCTTCTTTACGAGCTTACTCAATGGCAAATTATCCCGACGAGGAAGGGATTATTATGCTTAATGTTCGGATAGCAACACCACCACCGGGTGCAGCAGAAGACGTGCCTCCTGGCATTATGTCTTCTTATATTTTTAATTTAAAAGAAGGTGACTCATGTACTATTTCGGGACCATTTGGTGAGTTTTTTGCTAAAGAGACTGAAAATGAAATGATTTTTGTGGGCGGCGGTGCAGGTATGGCTCCTATGCGGTCACATATTTTTGACCAATTAAGACGTGTTAAGTCGAACCGTAAAATTTCATTTTGGTATGGGGCACGAAGTGTTAAAGAAATGTTCTACGTCAATGATTTTGACGAATTAGCCAAGGAAAATGATAATTTTGAGTGGCATTGTGCGTTATCGGATCCGATGCCTGAAGATAATTGGGACGGTTATACCGGCTTTATTCATAACGTATTGCTAGAGAACTATTTGAAAGACCATCCTTCTCCGGAAGATTGTGAGTTTTATATGTGTGGGCCTCCCATGATGAATACGGCGGTTATCAACATGTTAGAGAATTTAGGTGTTGAAAGTGACCACATTATGTTGGATGACTTTGGTGGTTAATTATTTTTTTTAAAGTAACGATATTTTCAAACCTTAAGTTTTTTAAGGTAAAAAAACGAGGAAAAGGTACTGTCTTTTTCCTCGTTTTTTTATTAGTAGGTTGTCAGCAGCAAGAAGTTGATAAGCCATTGTATGGTGTTGAATACAATGATTTGACAATGGGAACGCAGTTCACTGTCAAAATCCCTCATCTACCCGATACGCTTACAGCACAGGCCTTAAAGGATTTAATTAAATTAAGGTTAAACGAATTAGATAGTCAATTTTCAACGTATAAAACTAAGTCTGAAATTTCTAGAGTCAATGCGCAGCCTAGTGGCCAGTGGATAACGGTGACGCCTGCTTTCGCTAAAGTATTGACCGAAGCAGTAAGAATAAATAAATTATCTCACGGTGCTTTTGATCCAACCATTGGGCCTCTGGTTAATCTGTGGGGGTTTGGTCCTGATCCTTCTGATGCTCAGATACCGGCGAAGGAAAAAATCCAGAGTCTTTTAGCTGTAACCGGGACTGAAAATATAGTTTGGGATACTTCCCGTTTAATGTTAAAAAAGTTGAAAAACAATTTGTTTTTAGATTTTTCGGCATTGGCAAAAGGTTATGCTGTGGATGAGGTAGCCCAATTGCTTGAAAGTCATAAGGTCAATAATTTTATGATTGAAATTGGTGGCGAGTTACGTTTAAAAGGGGTCAGTGGAGCGGGGCGTTCGTGGCGAATTGCCATTGAAAAGCCAACAGTGAATCGGCGGACAATTCAGCAAATTTTAGCTGTTAGCGATGTCGCAATTGCGTCATCAGGTGATTATCGTAATTATTTTGAGAAAGCCGGTGTGCGTTATTCTCATACGATTGACCCCAGAACGGGTTATCCGATTGCTCATACGGTGGTGTCGGTTACAGTTTTACATGAGTCAACGATGACAGCAGATGCTTTTGCGACTACTTTTATGGTGCTCGGAGAAGAAAAAGGGTTAGAATTAGCTAAACAACAAAATTTAGCGGTTTTATTTATTTTAAAAACAGATGATGGGTTTGTAGAGCGTAGTACGCCACAATACCAATTACTTGAGCAGGTGCATTAATGAATATCTTTATTATTACCTTTTTTTTCATGCTAACTATTGTATTAATAATGGCCGTAGGGGTCATTTTTGGTCGACAAGCCATTAAAGGTTCGTGTGGTGGTGCTAACAATGGCAGTTGTGTCTGTTTGAAAAAATGTGCTAAACGAAAGAAATTAGAAGCGGATAGCGCTTAATAATCTATTTTTATGTTGTTTTGAACAAAATTCAAGGTGTCTTCTAATAGAGGGAAAATCATTCACTAGGCTCTGGAGGTTGTAATGCTTACTAAAATTAAAGTTTCAGATTATATGACAGCATCTGTTGTGACTTTTTCAACGTCAACTAACATCTTTGAAGCCATTAGAACCATGGTAAAAGCCAAGATAACCAGTGCACCTGTGATTAATGATGCCAATGAACTTATTGGTATTTTTACAGAAAAAGATTGTATGGCTATCGCCATTGGTGCAACCTATAATCAGGATATGGGGGGTAGTGTGGGTGATTTCATGACTTCTGATGTGGTGACTGTCAAGGCGGAATCAAGTATTCTTGAGGTGGCTCAACAGTTCAACAATACTCATATAAGAAGTTTTCCTGTTTGTGATGACGATGGTTTTGTTGGGATCATTAGTCGAACGGATGTGTTAAAGGCTATTGCAGCTTTTTAATGACAATGGCTGTGTCGGTTAGTTGGCCCACAAAGGCGCTGTAAAATGTGTGGGTCAGTTTGACGAACACCGTTCAATTATTGTTGTTCCAGTTGGCTCGTTGGTCTTTTGAGTTAACAATAATAGTTACCATTAGAATTGGCTTGAATAGGATTAATTATAAGCATTTTCAGTGACTAATTAATCGGCTAAAGGTAATATTTCATATTAGCGTTCGCTATAATCCTTTATAATTATTTTTTATTTTTACGGCCTGAGGAAGGAAATCAGCATGAAACAAGTTTCTGTATTATTAAGCATTTTATTTTTTATTTTTATGTCTGCTGCACAGGCTCATGGCCCAGTGCGTGGAAAACTAACAGCCACGGTTAAAATTAATGCGCCTGCTGATAAAATTTGGGCAGTTATCAAGAATTTTGATGATATGAGTTGGCACCCTGCAATCGCAGGCACTGAAGGAAAAGGCGGCAATAAGAAAAAAGCAACTCGGGTGCTTACGTTAAAAGGCGGTGGCACTATTACTGAACAGTTAAAAGCCTATAAAGCCGATAAAATGTCGTATAAGTATAAAATTACTGAGATGAGTACGGTTAAAACCATTACCCATTCTGGTCAAGATGAGAAGGTACCAGTACTTCCTGTGAGCAATTATGCAGCAACCCTTTCTGTTAAAGGAAAAGGTGGTAGTTCAGTAGTTAAATGGGTTGCGACTTATTACCGTGGTTATTTGAATAATAATCCACCCAGTGAATTAAATGAAGATGCCGCTGATAAAGCGGTCACGGCTGTTCTTAAAGCAGGGTTAGCAAATTTATTAGGCAAATTTGAATCAGGCGCTAAAGATACAGCGATTAAATTTAAAATAAAACGATAACTATTCACATGTCACCGAGGGGTTTATTGGCATGACAACAGCGCTTAAATTAGATTTATTTAATAATTCTAAAGTGTCAATAAATTCTAAGATGACAATGTTTGGCGTCATTGTTTTGCTGGTTTTAGCAGTGGTGCCATCTTTAACCGTCGCGGCGTCTTTTGCCTTTATTTCCAATCAATTGGATAATAATGTTTCGGTAATTGACACCACCAGTAATGAAGTGATTGAAACAGTTACGGTTACTGGTAAGCCTGTTGGCGTTGCCGTTAATAAACAAAAATCACATGTGTATATCAGTACACCTATAGGGAATGGTTTTAGCGTTCTCGATGCTAATAATTTTAAACTTAAACGCAAGGTCACGACCAGTAACGGCGCTTTGGGGATTGTTAGTGATAACCAAGGCGAACGTGTCTTTGTGGCCGATTGGTATGAAAATAATATTGCTGTTTTTGATACGCACGATTTCAAATTATTAACCACGATAGCAGTGGGTCAATCCCCTTCGGGGATGGCTGTCAGTCCAGATGACCGGTGGCTTTATGTCGCTAACCGTGTTGATGACAGTGTTTCTCAAATTGATCTGAACACCTTCAAAATAAGGAATACAACTAAGGTTGGAACGCATCCTTTTGGTCTGACTATAGATCAAGATGGACAGCGAATTTATGTGTCTAATGTTGAGAGTGATGATGTTTCAATTCTCACAACAGCAGGCTTAAAAAGAGTGGGTAAAGTTAAGGTTGGCAGTCGTCCTTATGCCAGTGCCTTAGCATTGCACGACACTTTATTATTTGTTACTAATCAAGATGACACCACTGTTTCAGTGATTGACACGCAGACATTAACCGAAATTAAGCAAATCGAAGTCGGTGAAAAACCTGAAGGTATTAGTACGCATCCTGATGGTAAGCGGGTATATGTTGCGAATTGGTTTGATGGTACCGTTAGCGTAATTGATGCAACAACCTTAACAATCATGACGACCATCGAAACAGGGGATGGAAGTCGGGCTTTTGGACAGTTCATTTCTCAACAACGATAATAAATTTTAAGGAACTGATATGGCGGAAACAATAGATGAACTCACCGTTAATTATACGGATGGAGATATTCAAACGGTTAAAGAATTAGATAAGAAAGTACTCAGTAAAGGTGCGTGGTCAACAATCATCTATCGTTACCAAGATTGGAACCGTAGTGCCGAAGAATATGGCCCGGATAAATATACGATACGTCGTTACCAAAAGAGAAATGGTGAATATCAACAGAAGTCAAAATTTAATATTTCCAGTGAGAAACAAGCCAAAGAAGTCATCGGGGCACTTTCTGAGTGGCTAGAGGAAGCTTAATTTAAACGGCAAGGGCCAGATTAATCGAGCCAATGGATAATATGTTCCTCAATGGCATCAATTTGTGATTCTTTCATGGCATAACTTCGTATTGAAACCCCTGCATCGTGAACGGATTCTTTGTCCTTAGCAATTAAAGGGTGCCAATCTGGGAGCTTTTCGCCGTCAGCTAATAATTTATAGGCACAGGTTGTGGGAAGCCAGATATAGTCACTGAAATTGTGTTGTTTCAAATTTAGACAATCAGGAACTAAATGGGTTCGTTCACAATAACGTGTGCAGGTACAGGTGTCCAGATCGATTAGATCACAAACCACACTGGTATAAAATATTTCCTCCGTGTCTTCGTCTTCCAATTTATGTAAACAGCATTTACCGCATGAGTCACATAAAGATTCCCATTCGCTGTGGCTCATTTCAGACAGCTTTTTTTCTTCCCAGAAGGGTTTTGGAGTCATAAGTCGATAACGTAACAGTGATTAAAATAAATCCCAAATGGGTTTAATGTCATGGGGGAGTGGTGCTAAACGACCGAGTTCAATCCATTTGTTTTTATCAGAGTGGAAATCTGATCCTACAGAACCATAAAGATCAAATGTGCGTGCAAATTGGCTGGCCTTGCGTATATCATCCGGATTGTTATTGCCAGTAACGATTTCAATCCCTGCACCGCCAGCCAGTTTAAATGCAGTAAGTAATCTTTTTAACTTGTTCGTTGTTAGTTTATATTGTAAAGGGTGCGCAATAATAGCCTGGCCACCAGCATCTGTAATCCAGTTCACCGCGGTTTCTAATTCCACCCAAGAGGTACTCACAAAAGCTGATTTTCCATCACCCAAATATTTATCAAATGCACTTTGAAAAGAACTGACATGGTTTTCTTCGAGCAAGTATTGGGCAAAATGTGAGCGGGTAATCATACCATGTCCTGCTTTTTTTAAAACGTAATCCATGGCGCCGGGAATACCTCTCTTGGAGAGTTTATAGGCAATCTTTTCTGCGCGTTCGAATCGAGTTTGGCCTAATAATAAAGTTCCACGTTGTAAAGTAGAATCATTAGGGTCGATATTAAGTCCCACAATGTGAAAGCATTGATTATTCCATGTTGTGGAAAGTTCAATGCCATTGATTAGGGTTAATGGGCTGGCTTGGGAATGACTATGGGCTTCAATTAGGCCGGCTACGGTGTCATGGTCGGTGAGTGCTAAGTGACTCACTTGCAGTGTTTCAGCACGAATAATGAGTTGCTCTGGGGACAAAGTGCCGTCTGAGAAGTATGAGTGGCTGTGTAAGTCAATTTTAAAGGACATTATTATTCACCGTATAATTGAGCATAGAGTCCTTTTTGCTTGATAAGAGTTTCGGGGTGGCCTTGTTGGCAGATTTGACCATTATCGAAAACATAAACGTGATCAGCTTGTTTTACAGCGCTCAGGCGATGAGCAATGATAATAGTCGTACGATCCTGTAAAAATTCTTTTAAGGCGTTGTGTAAATCATTTTCAATCTGACTATCCAGTGCAGAAGTGGCCTCATCTAAAATGACAATATTGGGCTTTGAAAGGATCATTCGCGCAATAGCAAGACGCTGTCGTTGTCCGCCGGATAATTTTAATCCTTGACGACCGACGGGAGTTTCTAGTGCTAAGTTAAGGCCTTTGACGGTGGTTTTGAGTTGAGAAATTTCCAAAGCCGTCCATAAATCAGCATCGGGACAGTCGCGTCCTAAGGTGAGATTGGCTCGAATCGTATCATTAAATAAAATAGGGTTTTGTAATACGGTGACTACGTTTTCACGGATGGTATTAAGCCCGATTTGGTTCATGGGTACACCATCATAATATATATTTCCCTGTGTGGTCGGGTATAGCCCGATAAGGATTTGGATTAGGGTTGATTTTCCACCCCCACTAGCACCGACTAATGCCACCTTATGTCCAGCCGGAATGTGTAGGTTAACGCCCTTTAAAATAGGGTGAGAGGCGTTGTAATGAAAGTGCAGGTTTTCAATCGTAAGGCTAGAGCTGTGCGTGCTTGAGAAAGGATTTTTGCTTTCTATGATGACGGGTTCTTGTTTTAAGTCACTGATGTTGTTTAGACGTAATAGAGCGGCTTTAGCGCTGAAATAAGCATATTGAATGCCGAGTATTTCTTGGATGGGTCCCATCATGAGCCAAAGGTAGCCAAAGACTGCGAGCATTTGACCAATAGAAAGACCTGAATATAAAACCATTAACATGGACAGAGCGCGAAAAATATCAAAACCAAATAAGAAAATAATAAAACTGAGGCGGTTTGCGGCCTCATTTTTCCATGCAAAAGCGGTCGCTGTTGTTTTAACGGTTTCGGCGGTTAACTTCAGTTCACTAAAGTAATGCTGATCGCGGTTACTGGCACGAATTTGGTGAATCGCTTCCAAGGTATCAGTTAACGATTGTTGAAAGATGCTGAGAGCAGTCGTCTCATTTGCTTTTAAGGTTTTTATTCGCTTTCCGGCTAATCGTGTGAAATAAATAACAATCGGGTTAAGCAGTAAAATAAATAAGCCGAGCTGCCAATGAAGCCATAATAGGATGATGGCTATGCCAGTAATGGATAAAAAGGAAATCAGTAATTTACTGATGGTAGAGCCAATAAAGGTATCCAGTGTTTCTAGGTCAGTGACCAAATGCGTGATGACACGCCCAGAACCCAATGATTCGTATTCTTTCATTGAGACGGTTTGTAGTGTTTGGATGAGTCGGCAGCGTAAATTAAAGATGATATCTTTTGAGATCAAGAAAAAACTTCGACTTTGTAAAATAGCCAGACTGGTTGAAGCTAAGCGAAGTAGTAGGCTGAAAACCAAGATGGTTATAATATAAACAGGCGGGTTATGCCATTGAGAGGGAAGTAATTGGTTTAGTGTTGTTAAGGTGATGTCAGGCTTGTTGAGGAGAATTTCATCAACCAACAAGGGCATCAGCAGTGGTATTGGAACACTAGCCATGGTCGCTAGCAGGGCCATAATATGAGCACTAATTAATTTGGGTTTATGTCTTCGTGCTAAGTGATAAATATCGGCCCAGGAAATTTTTTTGTTGGGTCGATGAGAAAGGGAGGAAGTCACGTCAAGTAGGCAGTATGAATAAGAGCGCTAATAAGATTTGTTTTAGGTTAATAGCATTTTAACATGAGTTGCTCTAAAGAGGGGGTTGTTGAGGGCCTTCTTGATTGACAATAAGTAGGTCGCCAATGTGCAGAATGCCGGTGTTTTTATGAATTGCATTTTGACCAAAAAAAACTTGATTGTTCCATTTTCTGAGTTTGTTCAGTGTTGTGAGTGGTTCTTTCCCCATTGTTCCTGCCGTGGTGTCTATAGTGGTGATTGCACAACGTGAACAGGGTTTAGGGAGTCGGAAGAATATCTCACCTACTTGTATTTCACGCCAAAAATCTTCGGCATAGCTTGAGCAATTAGCAATGACCAGATTGGGTCTAAACCGTAACATGGGTAGTGATAGATTCATCGCTGAATTTAAGCTGGCTAAGGAATTTTCCGAGATCAAAAGAAAAGGAAAACCATCCGAAAAGTAAATTTGGTCAGAGGCTAGGCCAAAAGTTTGATCAATAAGGCGAGTATATTGTTCTGGTTGATAGACGAGTTGACAAAAACAATTTAAAACATCACTCAGCCATTTATTAGCGATTGTTGAGACAGTCCAAGCCATGCATTGATCGTTCCAAATTGAAACAGAACAATCTTCTTTTTTATCAGGGGTTAAGTCCAGAGTCAGGTCCTCAATACCTTGTGCAGATAAGATTAAGTGGTTTTTCGTGATGGTGGTTTTGATTAATGACATTTTGGGGAGTTGACGTTGACTTAAAAACTGTCCTTGTTGATCAACAATCATCCATTGACGGTCGTATTTTAAGCCACGTGAAGTCACAGGCCATTGATTAACCGAGATGCCCGCTAAGGATTTGATCGGATAGATTGTAATTTGACTAAGGTAAGAAGATTGCATGGTGATTTCAGTGGCTATGAAACAAGACAGTTTTAAAGAATAGCTTAATTTTACCGCTAAAAATGAAAATCGATTTATAATTTCATATTATTGTTGATAACGAATAAGGCATAATATCGAGCCTAAGTTCTACGTGAGTTATAGCGGTTGCGAGAAATTTATCATGGCTAGCAGAGGTAATCAGTTTGAATTTAAGTAAACCACAAGGGATGAATTTTCTTTCTAATCGGTGGTTTGGTCTGTCCGTTATTCTATGGTTTGTTCCGCTGACTGTTTTCTGTGCAGATACGGTACCTATTGAGATTGTTTATATCTCTCAAAAACAAGCGCAAAAACCAGCGTTATCAAATCTTGATAGTATTCCTAAAGATGAAGGCCTACAGGGGGCTTTGTTAGCGATCGAAGATAATAATACCACCGGGAAATTCACAGGTCATCAGTTTAAGCTCCTTGAAAAACAATGGTCTGAACAGGGCGTTAATCCAAAAGATAACAGTATTTTTTTCGAGGAAAAAGCACTGATTGTGGCAGCGCTCGGCGATAATGCTTTGTTGGAAATGAAGCAATTAGCCATGAATAAATCTACCCTAATTATGGATGTCGTTTCACGTGCAGATCATTTTCGTCAACAAGGGTGTGGTAATCATGTTTTTTATCTTGCACCCAGTCGCGCCATGCGTGCGGATGCCTTGGCGCAATATTTATTAAAGAAACGTTGGGTGAAATGGTTTCTAGTGCAAGGACTCACGAATGAAGATAAGCTTTTTTCTCAAGCTTTGAAGCGTGCGGCTAAGCGTTTTGGTAGTACTCTTGTTGCTCAGAAAACTTGGCTGCATGATTATGATGCACGCAGAACAGCCCAAGAGGAGGTCTCTGTTTTCACGCAGGGTGTCGACTACGATGTCTTGGTGGTAGCAGATGAGCAAGGTCTTTTTGGTGAGTATTTAAGTTACCGAACTTGGAAGCCTAGGCCAGTCGTGGGGACTCAGGGGTTGGTACCTACCGCATGGCATAAAACCCATGAACAATGGGGTGCGGTACAAATTCAAAATCGTTTTAAAGCCCAATCAGGACGGCGTATGACAGAAAAAGACTATGCGGCCTATTTGGCTATCCGTAGTTATGGGGAGGCAATTATTCGAGTGGGATCTAGTGAGCCAGAAAAAATTAAGGCTTATTTGCTGAGTGATCAATTTACCTTACAAGGATACAAAGGGAAGCCTTTGTCATTCCGCTCTTGGAATGGACAATTAAGACAGCCTGTTTTATTAGCAGCACCGCGTGCCATGGTGGCTACGGCGCCGATACAGGGTTTTTTACACCCCATAACTGAGTTGGATACATTAGGTTATGACCAGCGGGAAGTAGATTGTAATGAGTAAAGGAATAGTCTGTTGTATTTATCTGGTTTTGCTATGGGTGCCATCGTGTGTGTTGAGGACAGTGGCGGCTGAGACAATTTATATCACTCTTGAAAAAGATAATGCCTTGGCAGTGGTTGATCCAGATCTAGGGGAGTTGGTAGCAACCATTCCAATAGGTCAACGGCCGCGAGGTATCGCACTCAGTCACGACCAGAGTCAATTGTATGTTGCCACCAGTGATGACCATGTGATTCAAATTATTGACATTAAAACATTGGCGCCAGTCGGTGTTCTGCCATCGGGGAATGATCCGGAAACATTTGCACTGCATACCGCTGCGGATATTCTTTTTGTTTCTAATGAGGATGATAGTTTAGTCTCTGTCGTTGACGTTAATAAGCAGCAAGTCATTCATGGCATAGGTGTGGGTGTTGAGCCAGAGGGTATTGCCGTGAGTCCGGATGGTCAGTGGGTTGTTAGTGCATCGGAAACGACTAATATGATTCACTGGATAGATGCTGAAAGTTATAACGTGGTTGATAATACCCTGGTTGACCCTAGACCGAGAGGGGTTGCTTTTACAGCAGATAGTCAATACTTATGGGTGACTTCCGAGTTGGCTGGAACGGTGGCTATTTTAGATGTTAAAACACATCAAATTATTAAAACCATTACGTTAGCCGTTCCTGGCTTAAATGCTGATCGTAATCAGCCGGTGGGGGTGGTTATCGACCCTGAAACACAGTGGGCTTATGTGGCAATGGGGCCTGCTAATCGTGTTGCTATTATTAATGCCAAAACGTTCGCTATAGAAGATTATCTCTTAGTGGGGGAGCGGGTTTGGAATTTATCTTTTTCACCGGATTATAGTCGACTTTATTGCACCAATGGGGTCAGTAATGATATCTCTATTATTGACCTCACCCGTAATAAAGTGGTTAAGTCGATTAAAGTAGGTCATTTCCCATGGGGGCTGGTGGTAAAGCCATGATGGATTCAATGGCGCTTTCGGTTAAGGGGTTGAGTTTTTCTTATGGGCCTCAAGCGGCGCTTTTGGGTGTTGGTTTTGACGTGCAACGGAGTCAGTGTTGTATTCTATTAGGCCCTAATGGTGCCGGTAAAAGCACTTTGTTTGCCTTGATTACAGGCCTTTACCATGCAAGAGAAGGCCGAATAGCCTTAGGGGGTAATGAGATTAAAAAGTCGAGCTTTCAGGCATTATCTCAATTAGGTGTAGTTTTTCAACAATCGACGTTGGATTTGGATTTAACCATTAAGCAGAATTTACATTACCATGCTGCATTGCATGGAATTTCTCGAAAACAAGCGAATAACATCATTCACCAGGAATTAGAGCGCTTTGAAATGTTTGAGCGTTTGAATGAGAAAGTTCGTCATTTAAATGGCGGTCATCGGCGCCGAGTAGAAATAGCAAGAGCGTTATTACATAAGCCGTCAGTGTTGTTGTTAGATGAGCCGACAGTTGGATTGGATCTCCCTTCACGGCAAGCGATAGTTAGCTATATTCATGACCTAACAAAAGAACAAGGGTTAGCGGTCCTTTGGGCAACGCATTTGATCGATGAAGTGTATCCCACCGATCAATTGGTTGTGTTGCACCATGGAAAAATTCAAATAACGGGAACGGTGAGTGGGGTCATAGAAAAGGTACATGCAGAAAACCTTCAGGATGCCTTTGCGCATTTTACTCAAAAAGAGGTTGGCTAAGGATGTTATTACTTCATTATCTTAGAGCAATGAAGGGGATTGTTGGCCGTGAATTGTGGCGTTTTGTTCAACAACGGGAACGATTTTTTTCGGCGTTAGTGAGGCCGATGATATGGTTATTTGTTTTTGCAGCAGGCTTTAAGTCTGTGTTAGGGATTGCTATTGCACCGCCGTATGAAACCTATATTTTATATGAGGTTTATATCACACCTGGTTTGTTAGGGATGATTCAGTTATTTAATGGTATGCAAAGTTCATTATCGATGGTTTATGATCGTGAAATGGGTAGTATGCGTATTTTATTGGTGAGCCCTTTGCCGCGAAGTTTTTTATTGATAAGCAAATTATTGGCTGGAACTGCTGTGTCTATTGTGCAATGTTATGTCTTTCTAGCGATTGCCTGGTGCTATGGTATTGAGCCACCGGTGATGGGTTATCTGTGGCTTTTTCCTGCGTTAGTGGTTTCTGGATTAATGTTGGGTTCATTGGGGATGTTATTGTCGTCTTTTATTAAGCAATTGGAAAATTTTGCAGGTGTTATGAATTTTGTTATCTTTCCCATGTTTTTCATGTCCAGTGCGTTATACCCGTTGTGGAAATTACAGGAGTCGAATGAGTGGTTAGCGCGGTTAGCGGAATATAATCCCTTCACTAAGAATGTTGAGTTGATTCGGTTTGCGTTATATGGGCAATTAAACATTGAGGCCTTATATTATACGGTGGCATCACTTTTGTTGTTTTTATTCGTAGCAATCCAAGGGTATAATCCTTCAAGAGGAATGATGAATAAAAAGAAAGGCCGTTGATTTAATATTGTAGTTTTTGTCTTTTTGTTTTACATTACTGGTTTATCTGGGAGATGATCTTATGCTGATGATTTTGAGTCTGCGGGTCATTTGGTTATTTTAAGGTTGTTGGCTAAATATAATTACTAAAGTTTAATGAGGGGGCTTTTTTATGAGTACTGAAGAAAATAAAAAGAAGATTAACAAGGCTAAAGAGCAGGCAATTAAAGTGCTGAAAGATGTTATTGGCAAAGCTAATGACCTTAGGGTGGAAAAACCTGCCAAGTTTTATGGTGGGGTTGTTGTCTTTTTAGTGCTATATATGTTTGTTTCTAGTGACCGTAACCCGGAAGTCATTAGTGATGGGGAAGGTAATAATTTAAAAGTGGGTGCAACTTACTTTTTGAAGAGCCCTAATGCTGAAACACTTGGCGCTGAAAATACAAGAACAGCCATTGTTAAAGAACCTTGTGTATTAACCGGTTGGGATCGCACTGAAAATGATGACTTAAGTGTTTGTCAAGCGGTTGATGGAACTCAGGTTAATATTCTAGAGTTAAGACAAGCTTTCGGCGTGGCCAATAACTGTGCACGTGTGCTTATTGAAAGCGGTAATTGCATGAGTAAAGAAGGATGGACGTTAGCAAGTAATATTGCTGAAAGATGATTGACAATCGAGTATTTGCATTTATAATACTCGATTCAAGTTCTAGAGCGGGAATAGCTCAGTGGTAGAGCACAACCTTGCCAAGGTTGGGGTCGCGAGTTCAAGTCTCGTTTCCCGCTCCAAAAAGATTAAAAAGCCGCATGTCACTGCGGCTTTTGTTTTTTAGGCTGCGTAGCAAAGTGGTTATGCAGTGGCCTGCAAAGCCATCTACACCGGTTCGATTCCGGTCGCAGCCTCCAAAAAACATTCATGATTCATTTTTCTGTGCAATAAGATCATTTTTTAAAGCCTGTCTTGTGGGGTTTTTTTCTTAAAATGTTGCTAACTTATTAATTGCTTACAATACGCCTGCTGAAGAATTAGGAAGATACTTTAATGCGTATACAACCCTTGCCCACCCAACTGATCAATCAAATCGCTGCGGGCGAAGTGGTTGAGAGACCCGCTTCGGTGGTTAAAGAATTATTGGAAAATAGTTTTGATGCCTCTGCAACCACTATCGTTATTGAAATAGAACAAGGCGGTATTGGTTTGATTCGTATCCGAGATGATGGCAATGGTATTATCAAAGAAGATATCTCTTTGGCAGTCTCTCGTCATGCGACCAGTAAGATAACGTCGTTGGGTGACCTTGAAAAGGTTCGTACCATGGGATTTCGCGGAGAAGCCCTGCCCAGTATTGCTTCTATTGCCAGGTTAACCTTGACATCGAGAATAGTGGATAGTGATTGCGCCTGGCGATTAGTGATTGAGAATTCAAAAGTTGATAACGCCTTGGAGCCTGCTTCAAACCCTGAGGGTACGACGGTGGAGGTGCGAGATTTATTCTACAATACGCCGGCTCGTCGAAAATTCTTAAAGACGGAAAAGACGGAATTTAATCACATAGAAGTATTGATTAAGCGTTTAGCGTTAAGTCGATTTGGAACAGGCTTTATGTTACGGCATAACAGTAAAGAGGTGCTCTCTTTAAAACCTGCCCAGACAGAATCAGAGCAACAAGCACGAGTTGAAAAAGTGTGTGGAGACGACTTTATAGAACAATCGGTTAAAGTCTTCTTTGAGGCAGCGGAATTACAACTGGAAGGCTGGGTTGGGTTGCCTACATTTTCTAGGAGTCAAGCCGATCGGCAGTTTTTTTATGTGAATGGGCGTTTGGTACGCGATAAATTAGTTACGCATGCTATTAAACGAGCCTATTATGATGTTCTTTTTCATGGTCGCCATCCTGTGTTTGTTTTGTTTTTAACGTTAAATCCAAAAGTGGTGGATGTTAATGCACATCCGACTAAATTGGAGGTACGATTTAGAGAAAGTCGTTTAGTGCATGACTTTATATTTAAAGCGCTGCATCGCTCGCTGGCCGATATTAAGCCGGAAACTCATAGCTCTCCTGAGTTTATGTTTGTTAATAATGAACCCTCTACTGTGCCCTCTGTGCAGGCTGAAT
>Ga0066854_10000323_pt1 | contig 17030 bp, 19 predicted proteins | sample ETNtaG_8_FD_65494 | JGI IMG/M metagenome (GOLD analysis project Ga0066854, IMG submission 65494) | Marine microbial and viral communities from oxygen minimum zone, Eastern Pacific Ocean - ETNP201406SV75 | ecosystem: Environmental > Aquatic > Marine > Oceanic | place: Pacific Ocean: Eastern...
GTGGACTTACCATTGGTTCCGGTGATGCCAACAACTCGTACGGGAATTTGTTTTCTGTGGAACGAAGATAATTCCTGTAATGCCTTAAGCGTATCAACGACACGGACAACCGGAGGCGCCTCACTATTTTTTGACAGAGCGTTACTTTTTTCCGAAAGAACAATCGCCGCTGCTTTTTTGTTTCGGGCTTCTTCGATGAAGTTGTGACCGTCAAACCTGTCGCCACGAATGCAGACAAACAGTTCGTCCTCTTTCAACGTTCGCGTGTCTATGGACACACCTCGAAAGACCTTGTCTCCGGTTCCTGAGACGAGTTCTCCCCCAATGGCTTTCAAGCAGTCTGCAACTTTCATTTCAATCACCTTACGACAACCCCCTGATCGCTTCAGCGGCGACTTCCCGGTCGTCGAAATGAATCGTTCCTGTATTCAAAATTTGATAATCCTCATGCCCTTTTCCCGCGATCATGATCAGATCGCCAGGCCGTGCTCGTTCGATGGCAAAATTAATCGCTTCTTTTCGATCAACGATAACTTCGTAGTCCTTACCTCGGATAGCGGAAGAGGGGATACCTTCAAGAATGTCATCTACAATATGTTGCGGATCTTCAGAGCGTGGGTTGTCGGAAGTTACAATGGCGAATCCGCTTGCTTCCACCGCAACACGGCCCATAGCTTTTCGTTTGCCACGATCACGATCTCCACCGCAACCAAACACAGTGATAACGCGACCCGGCGTGAATGCTTGCGCCGCTTGCAGTACATTGCGAAGTGCGTCATCAGTGTGGGCATAATCGACGACAACTGAGAAATCACGGTCGCAGGGAATCTTTTCAAAGCGACCGGGAATGCGGTCCACAGACCGGAGTCCGCGGTCGATTTCGTCCAAAGGGACACCCTGAAGAAGCGCCGCTGACGCGGCGGAAATCAGGTTGTATATGTTGTGGCGACCCAATAGATGAGTCTGTGTTTCGCAGGACCCGGAAGGAGTTTTCAACGTGAAGCAACTCCCGGTTTCCGATAGCTTGCAGTTTTCAGCCATGACGTCAGCGTTTTGCTCGATGCCGGTGGTCAGCATGTCCCCGGAAAATTCATCAGCGATTTCGCGTCCGACAGAATCATCAATATTGGTCACTATTTTTTCTATGAAGTTGTCGCGAAAAAAACTTTTCTTCATTTCCTTGTAGTCATCCATCGTGCCGTGGAAGTCCAGATGGTCGCGGCTCAAATTGGTGAAGATGCCAACGGCAAAGTGCATCCCGTGTACCCTTTTAAGCGCCAGAGAATGAGAGGAGACCTCAAGAAAGCATCGGCGAATCTTCCGGGCTGTCATCTCATGAAGCATGCGATTGATGTCCAGCGACTCCGGTGTGGTTATGGGTGCGACAATATTAGTGTCGCCATAACTGTAGTGAATGGTTCCAATGATTCCCGATGTTGCGTTTCGAACTTTATGAACCGCATCCAGAATGTATGTGACGGTCGTCTTCCCGTTGGTCCCTGTGACACCATAAACATCCATTCGGTCAGATGGTCGGTGGTAGAATTCCGAACCAATCCATGCGAGGGCACTTCGGCAATCGTCCACGCAGATGGCGGTTATATTATTTTCATCCAACTTCAATTTCGAAAGCTCTTCGACAGAAGCCTCTGTGACGAACGCCGATGCTCCGCGAGCGATGGCATCGTTGATAAACTTGAAACCATCCTGTCGGAATCCGTGAACGGCAACAAAAAGACTCCCGGCCTCAGCCTTACGAGAGTCAAAGACAATAGATGAAATTTCACGATCCAGGTTTCCCAGAATGTTTATTGCAGGGAACCCGTGAATCAGATTAGATAAATTTTGTTTGGATGCAACGTCCATTTTCCAAATAACTCCCTTGGGAAAATTTATTTTCGACCGAATCGGATCGAAACAGGTTGGCGCCTGTACCACGCTTAAATGTCCCTTCATGCTCGGTCCAGAATGTAAATGAGTTGATCATTTGACGGCACATTGAGATAGCGCAATGTTTCTCTGGCAATATTGCTGAAGACAGGCGCGGCAACCGAGCCACCGTAGTGAACGCCTTGAGGGGTATCAATCATGACCAGGATCGCCACCTTCGCCGCATCGGCAGGAGCGAATCCGATAAAAGAAGAAACATAAGCAGTCTTCGAGTAGCTTCTTGTTTTGGGGTCATATTTTTGAGCCGTACCCGTTTTCCCAGCGACCTCGTATCCTTTAACGGCGGCATTTTTGCCTGTGCCGTCTTTAACCACATGTTTGAGAATATCTACCACTTGCCTGCTGGACTGAACTGAAATTACCCTTCGCACGATTTTGGGCTCGAAACGTTTTTCTATCTGACCGTCCTTTAAGATCGCACGCGTGATACGCGGAACCATAAGGGTTCCACCATTGGCAATCGCACTGATCGCGCTAGTCATTTGAATCGGGGTTACGCCGATTTCCTGCCCGAAGGAAATAGAAGCAAGAGACATCGGGTCCCACGCAGACAATTCTTTGAGCTGGCCGCCAGCTTCACCCGGCAATCCAATTCCAGTTTTTTGGCCGAATCCGAATTTACGAATGTAATCGTAGTAGGATCGTTTACCGAGTTGGCGCGCGATTTTAATAGAACCGATATTGCTGGACTTTACGATGATATTTTGCAACGTCAGCCATCCGAATTTATGATTAACGGCTTCGCCGACCTTGGCGTTTCCGACCTTGAATTTTCCGTTTTCGCAGAAGAAGATGTCATGAGGTCGAGCGACACCCGCATCGATTGCCGCCGCGGCAACAATGGGTTTGAAAATTGATCCCGGCTCATAAGAACTCGACACCGCACGGTTGAGCCATCGGCTAGATTTGTAGGCCGAATAGTTGTTCGGGTTGTACTGAGGTGCATTGGCAATGGCGTATACTTCCCCTGTATTAGGATTCATTACAATAGCCACGCCTGATTTAGCCTTATGTTTTTCGACCTGCTTTTTTAAATGGTGTTCCGTAAAAAACTGGATCACTTCGTCAATTGCCAGGACCACGCCACGGCTTCCCGAAACCTGTCCGCTTGGCTGGCCATTAAACTGGACGAGTTTTCCTCGGGCGTCTTTCTCCATGACAGTCCTGACCACGTTTCCTTTGAGCGTTGAGTCATACTGGTGCTCGATTCCAGCCAAACCCTGATTGTCCAATCCGGCGAACCCGACGATTCCCGAAGCCAATTCCCGCTTGGGAAAGAAGCGCTTGTGTTCTGAGATGTAATTGATTCCAGAAAGAGAACTCTTCCTCAGCTTGGCGATTTCAGCAGGCGGCGCCTTGCGTTTGAGCCAGACGAAATGACGCTTTGAATTTAATTTTTTGTAGATGGACTTATGATTCAGGTTCAACGCTTTAGCCAGAACTCGCGCGGTTCGTTTTTTATCTACAACTTCCTGCGGCGTCGCGTAGACAGACTCAACCTCAATGTTTGTGGCCAGTTCGTTCATGTTGCGGTCGAATATAGAACCACGTCCGTAATGAATATTGACTGTTCGCTGGTACTGTTTTTCTGAGCGGGAAACAAGGTCATCGTGTTGCATGACCTGCAGGGAAAATAATCTCCCTACAATCCCAGCGCCAAACAACCCGAAGAGAACCGAAACCAGAATGAGTCTCCCTTTAAGAGAACCCTGATTCGCGCTTGAGGTATTTCCCTTGTTTTTGCTCATGGATTAATTCTTTAAAAAGACTGTTACGATTTGCCCGCTTTCTGGTTCTTTAAGCCCGATTTTATTTTTAGCCAATGACTGAATACGATCCAGCGACCGCAAACTTTCCCGCTCCACTCGAAGGAGATGGTTTTCGCGAAGAAGATCCCGGTGCTCCTTGTTGACGCTCTGGTGTTCGTAGGCCATGCTGACCAGACGAACATTGCTCCAGACAAAAGCCATAGCCCCAACCATCAAACCCGCGACCGCCACCAGAACCATGCGAAACTCGCGTGATGCCACATGGAATCGAGTTTTTATAGACCCTCGCAACCATTCAAACATAAACCCTTTCAGCCACTCTCAGCTTGGAGCTTGAGGCACGTGGGTTGCGTTTCACTTCTTCGCTGGCAGGAGTGACCGGCCTGCGCGTAATAATTTTCAATCGCGTTTTGTGCCCGCATGCGCACACCGGGAGCCGGGGCGGACAGATACATCCTTTTTCTTCATCTTTGAAAAAATTTTTTACGATTCGGTCTTCCAGGGAATGAAAGGAGATGACCATGATGCGAGCTGAAGCAGAGAGGATTCCAAGAGAATCACTCAGCGTGGATTTTATATGCTCCAGCTCGTTGTTAACGGCAATGCGCAGGGCTTGGAAGGTACGGGTAGCAGGGTGAATCTTGGCCGGGCGTGGCGTATGTGTCACGCCGGAGACGATATTCGATAACTGTAGGGTCGTGGTGATGGGGTTTTGCTCCTGCGCTTTGCGGATCGCCCGCACGATCCGTTTTGCAAATCGTTCTTCTCCATATTCCTTGATCACCAACACCAACTCCTCATCGGAAAGCTTGACAAGAAGGTCAGCGGCGGTTGTTTTTTGTGTGGAGTCCATCCTCATATCCAAAGGTCCGTTACGCATAAAACTGAATCCCCGTTCCGGCGAGTCCAGTTGCGGCGAGGAAACACCTAAGTCTAGAAGCAATCCATCGACGTTCATTACGTTGGCCTTTTTCAGGATGTTTTTGATGTCGCTAAAATTTCCATGGACCAAGGTGACTCTGTTACGGAAGGGAGCCAGCCTTTTCCCGGCCCGCTCGATTGCCTGCTCGTCCCGGTCGATTCCCAGAACACGAAGGCCCGGAGCGGTGTTTTTCAATATCAATTCAGTGTGGCCTCCGTTTCCCAGAGTGCCATCTACGATCAAACCGTCTTCTCTGGGGTGAAGGTGCTGGAGAATTTCCTTCGCCAGTACCGATTCGTGGTGCTTCTGCATGTTTAATTGGAGCTCTCCGAAACCGCCAGCGGGGCCGTGCGGACGGTTCCGGAGAGCCACTGGTTCATCCGGATGCTTTTTCCCAGCGATCCGGAGCCCAAAGTTCAAAAGTTTTGGACATTCCTACGATCATGACTTCATTTTTAAGTCCGGCGGCTTCACGCTGGGCCGCGGGGATCAGGACCTTCCCCGACTTGATTTCGCATTCGGTGGCTCGGGCATAAAATTCCCGGAGCTTGTTTCGGTCATCTTTTTCAGACGGGTTGAGATGGCTGAGCCTTTCTTCGTTCGCACCCCACTCACGTTGCGGAAACACAATAAGGAACCCATCCATTACGCACATCACTAATTGCGGAATGTCCTGTTCAAGCAGACCCTTGAATTTGGCCGGCACATTGATGCGGCCCTTATCATCGAGGCTGACGCTGTAAGTTCCTAAAAACCCGTTCATATCCGAATTAACCCGATTCTCTTAAATAGACTTGATTGACATTAATCTAACTTTGACATTATGTTACACTTTACGACACTTTATGACATAATTCTAACATGTCGGGACATTCTGTCAATAGAGAAAAGCAAAAAAATATAAACAGTTAAGTAGTATCTGCTTGAAATTTAAGGGTTCCACAACGCGACACTTTGAGGGCGGTTTTAGGGGGCAAAAACAGGGTAGAAATGAACGAAATTCGACTTGGCGGAAATTGATGCAGGAGAAAAAACTCGATATCAGGATAATTGACTAAAAATCAAATATTTGTGGAGAAAAATGATGATTTCGAGATCATTTTAGGTGAATGAAAGAGAAGGGCTAATAGGTGCGATATCATGGTACCTCTTAGTTTAGGCGTAAAATTCCAACAAACTGGTAGCGCATGCGTCCTTCTGGGTTTTCCGGAATCTATTTCATCTTTCTGGATTGGAAGGATTTGTTTTGACAAGGTCAAATTTCCAGTGATAGTATGAAAACAGTTCCAAAGGCTGTTACTACAAAGGTTTCATTTATTACGTACTATTGGATTTTATAACACTATGAACCATAAAAAAGTCAAATTTGCTCTTGGCTCGCTATTGATTGTAGGAGCTATCGGCTATCTCATTGCAACGGGAATCAACAGCACTTCCACGTATTTTTTCACAGTCAGCGAACTGATGGAACAGAAAATCTCCTATCAGGGAACGGGACTAAAGGTCAAAGGTAATGTGGTCGCGGGTTCTATTGAAAGAGATCCCAGCGATTATCTTAATGTCCAGTTCGCTATTGAGGAAAAAAGCAGCAACCTGAATGTTGTTTATCAGGGGGTGACGCCGGATATGTTTCAGGACGGCGGGGAGGTGGTTGTCGAAGGGGTGCTGGATAAGCAGGGCGTGTTCCATGCCAATACACTGTTGACCAGTTGTCCTTCGAAATATGAGGCGGAGAAGGAAGCCGGTAAAATGCACCCGGGAAATATTCCCGATTACAAGTCAAAGCCGGGACCGGGCCTTAAGAGTGTTGATTCCTTGCCTAAGACAACAATTTAATTCCCTCGTTATTCTCACAGCGTAAAGGTGCTCCTGTATTCATTAGGGAGGAGTGTTGCCTGATGAGAGTTGAATGAGGTTAAGGAAGTTATGAACGATATAGGTGAATTTACTTTAATGGTGGCGCTGGCCACGGCTCTCTATGGGACGGTGGCTTATGTCATGTCGGCACGCGGCAACCGGATCGACCTTTACTTGAGTGCGGATAAGATTCCGCTCATCACATGGGCTTGTGTGATGATCTCTTCTATCGCTCTCTGGAAAGCTCTTTTCACAAACGACTTCAGCTTGCAGTACGTGTACGCGTATTCCAATATTGAACTGGATTATTTCTACAAGTTCAGTTCGTTCTGGGGAGGGCAAAAAGGTTCGCTTTTGTTCTGGACTCTTCTTCTTTCGACCTACACGCTGGTGGTGCATTTCCAGAACCGTAAGAAAAGCTTGATTGTTGTTCCCTACGCAATGGCTGTTTTGTTGGGAATCACCGTTTTTTTTCTTTTTCTGCTTAATTTCTCCACCAATCCGTTTGAGCGCATTCCATTACCACCAGCAGATGGACGTGGGCTGAATCCGCTCTTGCAAAATTATTGGATGGTTATCCATCCGCCCACTTTATACTTGGGGTATGTCGGGTTCACCGTTCCGTTTGCTTATGCGATGGCAGGGCTCATTACGAAAAGCCTGGATGATTCCTGGATTCGTTTGACTCGCAAATGGACAGTGGTGTCATGGTTTTTTCTGTGCATGGGGAATTTGTTTGGAGCAAGCTGGGCTTATGTCGAGTTGGGGTGGGGAGGATACTGGGCATGGGATCCGGTGGAGAATGCCGCCTTCATGCCGCTCATTATCGCGACAGCTTATTTGCATTCGGTCATGATCCAGGAAAAGAAAGACATGATGAAGGTGTGGAATATGTCTCTTGTCCTTCTCACTTTTGTGATGACTATTTTTGGAACGTTTATTACTCGAAGCGGACTCATCCAGTCGGTTCACACTTTTGACGAGGCGACACTGGGGTATTATTTTCTGGGTTTCCTCTTTTTCATAATTGCTGTTTGTTCGGTGATGATTGTTTGGCGTTTGCCATTGCTGAAAAGTAAAAATGAACTGGATTCGTTTCTTTCACGCGAGGCGAGTTTTCTGTTCAATAACTTGTTGCTTCTTGGAATCGGATTCGCAACGTTCTGGGGAACGATTTTTCCGATCATTTCTGAAGCGGTGCGTGGGGTTAAGATCACTGTGGGGCCGCCTTTTTACAATCAGGTCAACGTTCCTATCGGCCTGGCTCTGTTGGCGTTGATTGGTATTGGTCCTGTCATTGCATGGCGAAGGGCAACATGGTCTAACTTGAAAAAGAATTTCCACAAACCTGTGGCAGTGGCGTTGGTCGGAGGAGCGGTTTTATATCCCATACTCCCATTATCCAACAGGTCAGAAATTTATACTTTCATCGCGTTTATTCTTTGCATGTTTGTGACGTCGTCGATTCTCCTGGAATTTTTCAAGGGAACTATGGCGCGAAGCCAATCGCACGAGGAAACTACGGTGGGCGCTTTGGGTTCCATGATCTGGCATAACAAGAGGCGTTATGGAGGGTATGTCGTACATATCGGGGTGGTGATGATATACGCGGGCATCGCCGCGTCACAATCCTATGGAACGCATATCGAAAAGCGTATGAAGATAGGTGACACGATCGAGATCAGTGATTATATGTTGCGGTATGAAAAAATCGCCGCAGTACAGGCCACTTCGGTTAAGACTCGCATCATCGCGCAACTGGCGGTCGAAAAAGATGGAAGACGTATCTGGACAGCAAGGCCGGAAAAAGAATTCTACAAGGGACAAACACAGCCGGTATCGGAGGTGGATGTGAGGTCTACTCTGGCCAGTGATCTCTATGTGATTCTTGCGGATTTTGCGGAAGATGATTCGGCAACGATAAAAGTTTATTACAACCCGATGGTGAGTTGGTTGTGGATGGGCGGATGGGTTATCGCTCTGGGGACGATGGTCTGTGCGTGGCCGGACAGGCTGGAACAGCGTCGTCGGTTGGAACGCTTGAAACGCCAGGAGATTGTATTTTCTCCAGCACAGGAGTGAGCATGATAAGTCGCGTTCAAAAAACAGTTCTGGTTCTTGTTGCGGTATTGTTTATGGTCTTCTCTAATACAGGGTTGGCCAGTGCAGGCGCCCTATTGGCTGACCTGGAAAACGCTTTGATGTGTAAGTGCGACGATAAGTGCGGCAAGGTTCTCGGAAACTGCACTTGCTCCACAGCGGATAAAACGCGTAAGAAATTTTCCAAAATGCTTGAGTCGGGCTTGACCGTTGAACAAATTGTTAAACAACAGGTTGAGGAGCATGGTGAAACGATACTTTCTGCTCCTACTAAAAAAGGGTTCAATCTTACAGCCTGGATAATTCCATTTGGAGCGATTCTGGTTGGAGGACTCGGATTACGCAGGCTTCTCAACGTTTGGACTGGAAAAAAAATGCCAGATAATGAGGTCGACGGGGCGGCTGACGTGGATACCGACAAGCCTGATGATGCCGCAGGTTCCACTAAATATTCCCACAGGTTGCAGGATGAACTGAATCAATTGGAAACATAAGTATGAGTTTTATTCATTTCATTGAACTGCTCCTGATTGCCGGGATTATGGTTGCTGTGGGCATTCCACTATTCGGTAAATTGCCTAAGACTCGTCCTTTCTCTGAGGTTGATCCTGTTGAGGAAGCGTTCAAACATCTTCTGGTACGCAAGGAAGAAGTTTTGCTGGCGATCAAGGAATTGGAAACAGATCTTCAGACTGACAAGGTATCGAATGAGGATTACGAATCCTTGCGGAATAAACTTGAAGGGGAGGCAATGGCCATCCTTGAAAAGATCGATACCTTGGAAAAGGATAAGAGGAAAAGCGGTAAGTCGTCCGCGAAAAATTTGCTTCTTGCTTAGCGGAATTTCCTTTGAGTAAACAGCTGATAAACAGTAGCGATTATTTCAGGTGGCTACAAAAGGCCACCCATTTTTCATCGGCAAGAGCCTTTGGCCTGCGATGGTATTCCGCATGAGCGAGCAAACCCACCCTGTTTCATCTGATCCCGTTGTTAAGGTTCGAGACATCCAGAAAGATTTTGGATACCTGCGGGCTGTGAACGGAATTAGTTTCGATTTATACAAGGGGGAGTTTCTTACTATATTCGGTCCGAATGGAGCGGGTAAGACGACTTTGATCAAGATTCTTTCTGGTCTCACCCGGCCCACTTCAGGGTCAGCTACTGTGGCGGGTTTCGATGTACTGGGCGGGGATGTGCGGTTGAGAAAAGAAATCGGAGTTATCTCTCATGCGACTTGTTTGTATCCGGACCTGACAGCTTTGGAAAATCTTTTGTTTTACGGGAAGCTCTATGGTTTGGACGATCCTGAGGACACGGCTAATCAGGCCATCAAAGAGGTCGGACTCCAATTACGCAGGCATGACCGGGTACGGACTTTTTCCCGGGGAATGCAACAGCGGTTGACGATCGCCAGGGCAACTTTGCATGACCCATCGGTTTTATTTCTTGATGAACCTTTTACCGGGCTGGACCTGCAGGCAACGAACGTGCTCAAGGATCACTTGCATGAGTTGCACACGGGTAAAAGAACTCTTATTATGACCACGCATGATATGTCTTGCGGACTTGAAATGTGTGACCGGGTGGCGATACAGTGCAAAGGACGGTTTGCAATGCTGGAGTCGATTGATAGCGTTGACCGGGAGAATTTTGAAAATCTTTATACTGAAACGTTGGAACGGTGAGATGTGAGTCGGGGGCTTTGCCAGCGCTATGAATGAATACTTTAATCAAGTTGCGGCAATTGTCTGGAAGGACTTTATTACGGAGTTGAAGACGCGCGAGTTGTTCAGTTCGATGTTTATCTTTGCGCTTCTCGTGATCATTATTTTTGTTTTTTCAGTTAATCTCAGTATTGTCGGGGCGAGGGAAATTGGACCCGGCGTGTTGTGGGTGGCATTTTTATTTGCGGGAACGATTGGACTCAACCGTTCATTCATGCTGGAAAAGGAGAATGGCTGTCTTCAGGGATTGCTTCTCGCGCCTTTGGATAGGACGGCGCTTTATTTTGGTAAGCTAGTCAGCAACTTTGTGTTTTTGTTGATTATGGAGGCGTTTATGCTGCCTCTTTTTATGATTTTCTTTAATATAGATCTGATCCAGCATCTATTACCGTTGCTTTATGTGATTTTAGTCGGGACGCTCGGGTTTTGCGCGATAGGGACGCTTCTTTCTTCTTTGTCGGTGAATCTCAAAACGCGTGATATCATGTTACCCATCCTGCTGTACCCGCTGATGGTTCCAATTGTTATCGGGTCTGTGCAGATGACGGGGCAGGTGCTGTCTGGTGAGCCCTTGTCGGACATGATGAACTGGGTGAGTTTGACCTTGTGTTTCGATGTTATATATATTGCGGTTTCCATCATGACGATCGATTTTGTTTTGGAGGAGTGAGTTGAATGAATAATATGGGATATTTATTTGCGGCCAATTTGTTTGTGTGGGGCGGGGTTTTCTATTACCTGTTTCGTATAAAAAAGCATCAGCGGTCCTTGCAAAATGATCTGGACCTTATTAAAGAGGCTGTTGAAAAGGAAACTAAAGGTGAGTGACGAAAAAAAACAGGATAGCCCGATTCTAATCTGGCTTACTGTCGTCGCGTTTTTAGCGGCGATGATAGCCATTTTTATTTATGTGCCAACGGAACAGACTGAGGGCGCGGTACAGCGCATCATGTATTTTCATATTCCTGCGGCATGGTTGGCGTTCTTTTCTTTCTTTATTGTTTTTCTCAGTAGTATTTTGTTTTTGTGGAAAAAGGAAAGGGAATGGGATATTTACGCTCTGGCTTCCGCAGAAATTGGTGTGATTTTTTGTTCTCTGGTTTTGATCACCGGGCCGATCTGGGCGCGACCTATATGGGGCGTTTGGTGGATGTGGGATGCTCGCCTGACATCCACACTTATATTATGGCTCATCTATGTGTCTTATCTGATGCTTCGTGCTCAGACCGATGCGGGTTCCATGCGTGCCCGTTTGGCGGCGGTTCTTGGCATTGTTGGTTTTCTCGATATTCCGTTCATTCACTTTTCTGTCCTCTGGTGGAACTCTGTTCACCCCCAACCCAAGATGATATCGGAGGAAGGGTTGGGTAAGGGAATGGATCCTTCCATGGTGGCTACACTGATGATTTCACTGGGCGCATTCACTCTGCTTTATTTTGTGTTTATGGGGCAGAGGATTCAAGTTGAGAAGATGAGAGATGAAGTCGAGCAACTTAAAAAAGACCACTTATATTCCCGTTAAAAAGTACGTCCTTCTTTTCGCCGTTCTTTTTGTTGGGGCCATCCTGTTTTTCTTCGAACATTTTATAGAAGCTCCAATTTCTGTAGATGACGTAAAAACCCATAAGAATTTTGATCAGGAAAAAGCTGATGTTGGATATCTGGCACCCGGTTTTTCTTTACGGAATTTGAAGGGAAACCGCGAAAGCCTGGAAAAATACCGGGGGCAGGTGGTGGTGCTGAATTTCTGGGCAACCTGGTGTGCTCCTTGCCGGGTGGAGATGCCATCGTTTGAGAACCTCTATCGTCGTTACCGTTCGGAAGGGATGACGGTTCTTGCGATAACTATCGACAAGAACGCGGATGCTAAAATAAAATCCTTTGTCGAGGAGTATGGACTTTCTTTTCCTGTTTTACTGGATACTAAGGGTGAAGTGGAACGGCTTTATCCTTCGATGACGATTCCCTTCACTTATGTGATTGACCGCGATGGCCGGGTTGTTGCACGGGTGGATGGCGCTAAAAACTGGGAGTCTGAGGAAACGTTTGAAGCTATCGAGTACCTGTTGAAAAAGTCGTAATTAATTTCTCTGTATGATGGTGACTTATGTTGAATGAACGCATGGCATTGGAAACGAATCAGAAGTTTTATGATGCTTTTAATAAGAATGACCTGGGTCTCATGGGGGATGTCTGGCTGAATGACCCCGCTTCGCAGTGCATTCACCCGGGCTGGGATGTTTTGAGTGGATATGAGCCTGTCATCGAAAGCTGGAATAGAATTTTTTCTGCAGGGCAGGACCTGGAAATAAAACTTTCGCATTTTGAGGTGACGGCCTCGGAGGACCTTGCCTGGGTGAGCTGTCAGGAAAACCTGTTTTCAATATCGATGAGTGGTGTTCAGTTGTCCAAGGTTCACGCAACCAACCTGTTCAAACATGTGCGGGGTGAGTGGAAGATGATTCTTCATCACGCTTCACCGGTGCGTGGAATTCCCAGTGAAGAAAAGGTAAGTGAGAATTGACTATATGTCCCCATATAAAACCATCCTTTGACTTGAACTTATCATCACTCAAGATGAATGATTTCTCCTGAAACACTATCCTCTTCTAACTTCAAATTCCCAACGCAGATCGGTGAGTTGAAGCGGCGGGGTCCTGCGCTTCCCGGATTAAAGTATAGTGTGTCTCCGATCTGTTCATTCGTTGGTTGGTGGTTGTGTCCAAAGACCACGATCTTTTGAACGGGTATTGATGCGGATTGGCCTGGGGTAGGAATACTCTGGAAAATATGTTGGAGTTTGAAGGATCGACTATTGAGGTCGAAGGTTAGCTGGTTAGGAAAATGATTTGTTAAGTTGACATCAACGTTTCCCACGACTGCTTTGACAGGGGCGATGGCCTCCAGTTCGATGATTACATCCCGGCTTCCTATGTCGCCTGCGTGGAGTATAAGGTCTACTCCTTCAAAGACATCGTACACGCCGGGGCGAACCAGTCCGTGCGTGTCAGAAATAACTCCAATATTCATTGTTTTCTTTCACTCTCGTAGAAAACAGGCGACATGGTGGCCGGGTCGCGTTTCTTTAAGTTGCGGGATGGATTCCTCACATCGTTTCTCGCGAATGGGGCACCGTGTATGGAAAGCGCATCCTTTGGGCATGTTCATTGCGTTTGGAAGATCCCCTTTTATTTTCACGCGTTCCTTTTTTGATTCCGGGTCAATGGAAGGAATCGCCGCCAGCAAAGCTTCTGTATAAGGGTGCTGGGGTACATTGTACAGTGATTCGCTATCGGCGAGTTCAACTATTATTCCAAGGTACATTACAGCTACACGGTCGCAGAAGTGCCTGACTATAGCCATGTCGTGGGAAATGAACAAATAGGATATCTGCATCGATTCTTTGAGGTCAAGGAGCAGGTTGATTACCTGGGCGCGAATGGAAACATCGAGGGCGGAAACCGGTTCGTCGGCGACGACCATGCTCGGATTCAAGGCAATGGCCCGTGCGATTCCGATGCGCTGTAGTTGTCCTCCGCTGAATTCGTGAGGATATTTGTCGACTTGATCGGAAGACAGGCCAACTTTGTCTAGCAACCATGCGATACGTTCTTGTATTTCTGTGGGATCGGTGAATCCATGTATGTCAAAAGGTTCTTCCAGAATCTTACCGATCTGTTTTCTAGGATTGAGAGACGCAAGGGGATCTTGAAAAATGATCTGCATTTCTTTGCGTAAGGAGCGCAATTTATTTTGTCCTAAGGCAAGCAAGTTTTGCTCTCGATAAAAAATTTCACCGGCGGTGGGTTCGATCAATCGTAAGATGGTACGGGCGGCGGTTGATTTGCCGCATCCGGATTCCCCGACCAGCCCAAGTGTTTCTCCCTCTCGAAGGATGAAGGAAATGCCATTCAATGCATACACTGTTTGTGTCGTGCCGCTGGAGTCTTTTGCCTGAAAGTGTTTTTTGAGATTTTTCACTTTAAGCAGGATGGGTGGGGTTGGTTTTAGTTGAGTCGTCATGGATGCAACCAACAGCTCACGGCATGACCGGGGGCGGTTTCCTTAAGGTGGGGCTTGTCTGTTCGACAACGCGATTCTACCGAAGGACAGCGGGGATGAAACGGACAGCCGGAAGGAATTTTAGAAAGCGAAGGCACCGTTCCAGGTATTTCGTTTAGTTTGGAATCTTTTTGCGGGATAGACTCCAATGTGGGGACCGAATTTATAAGTCCGCTGGTATAAGGATGAAGAGGAGATTTAAAAAGTTCATCGACCGGCCCCGTCTCGACGATGTCGCCAGCGTACATCACCATGACGCGTTGGGCAATTTCTGCAACAACGCCAAGGTCGTGCGTGATGAGCAGGATGGACATCTGTGACTCTTTTTTAATTTGCTTCAAGAGGTCAAGTATCTGCGCCTGTATTAAAACATCTAGCGCTGTTGTTGGTTCATCGGCGATGAGTATGCGTGGGGAGCAAGAGAGGGCCATGGCGATCATTACTCTTTGCCGCATTCCGCCACTGAACTGGTGAGGATATTGATCAAGTTTCTGTTCGGGTGAAGGGATGTCCACCTGTTTCAACAGGTGGATAGTTTTCTCTTGCGCCTCTTTACGGGAAAGTGGCGTGTGACGCAGGAGTGTTTCTATGATTTGCTCACCTATGGTGAGGACGGGATTCATCGAAGTCATTGGATCCTGAAAGATCATGGCGATATCACGTCCGCGTCGTTCTCGCAGTTCTTTGGCCGTGAGTTTTAGAAGGTCTTGGTCATCGAAAAGGATTTCACCGCTCAGGATTTTTCCGGGAGGTTCTGGGATCAGTCGCAGGACAGATAACGCGCTCACTGTTTTACCTGAGCCGGATTCCCCGACCAGTGCCAGTGTTTCTCCCCGGTTGAGTTGATAGCTGATCCCGCGGACAGCTACCAGTTCTTCATCAGCAGTCGTAAACGCAACTTTTAGATTTTTGACCCATAATTCAGGTGCCGACATGTGTCCCTCACTCCTGTAATTTGAATGGAATTATAGTATATGGGTTTATCATTGAACAAATACTTTTGCTGTGATTTCGCAATTGCCGCGATAAGGCCGGGGCTTGTGGGGCTGAAATTGAGTGATCCAGTTTTACTCGTTGGTTCAATTGGATTTTTATGAGAGTATATTCGACCAATGGTTTTGTTTTGTGGACACTGATTTTATCTCAGATATTAGTAGGCATTATGCCTTGGAATTTAGGATAAATATGAAAATTATCAGTTGGAATGTGAACGGCATGCGTGCCGCAGTACGAAAAGGTTTTCTGGATTGGTTTCATGATGAGGCACCGGATGTGATGTGTATGCAGGAAATCAAGGCAACGCCTAATGACCTTACTAAGGAAATGGCTGGTCCCGCTGGATATCACGCAGTTTGGAATCCGGCACAGCGCAAGGGCTACAGCGGCGTTGCTATATTAAGCAAGAAAAAACCGAGAGGAATTCATCTGGGTATGGGGATTGACAGGTTTGATGTAGAAGGTCGCATCATCAGGCTGGAGTACAAGGATTTTGACCTTTTGAATATATATTTCCCTAATGGCACCAGTGGTCCGGAGCGGTTGCAGTACAAAATGGAATTCTATGACGCTTTTCTCGATCATTGTGAAGCGTTACGAAAGGAAGGAAAAAAGCTGGTCATCACCGGAGATGTTAATACCGCGCATAAAGCGATCGATCTGAGAAACCCAAAACCCAATGAGAAAAATTCAGGCTTTCTTCCTGAGGAGAGGGCATGGGTAGATAAGTTTGTCGCACACGGATATGTTGATACTTTCCGCGAGTTTTGCCAGGAGCCGGATCACTATACCTGGTGGAGTTACCGGGCCAATGTGCGCCAGAAGAATATCGGGTGGCGTATTGACTATTTTTTTGTCACTGAAGATTTAATGGGTAAGGTGAAAGATTCATTTATTCGCCCTGAGGTGATGGGATCGGACCATTGTCCGATTGGCCTGGATATTAAGGCGTCATAGGTTAATTGGCAGGGTCTATGGATAATATGAATCTATTATATTCAGAAAAGCATCCAAGCGATGCCGTGAGATTTTTTATAAGAAGGCGAGTCTGGATTATGAATGCGAAAGGAAAGTAATGAGTTTTGAATCTGGGAAAAGTTATTCAGGGTTTAGGTTGAGCTTGCAGGAATCCATTTCCGAGCTGAATTCGCTGGCTTTGTTGTTCACGCATGAGAAAACAGGTGCCGAGGTGCTTGTTATGGAAAACGATGACGACAATAAGGTTTTCAGCGCTACATTTAAAACTCCTCCTTCCAATGATCGCGGGGTCGCCCACATTCTTGAGCACAGTGTGTTGTGCGGGTCGCGAAAATATCCAGTGAAAGAACCGTTTCTTGAATTGCTGAAAGGGAGCTTGCAGACTTTTCTGAATGCCATGACGTTTCCCGATAAAACCATGTATCCCGTGGCAAGTCGCAATAAAAAAGATTTTTTCAATCTGATGGACGTGTATCTAGATGCGGTATTTTATCCAAATATCACCGCAGAGACTTTCATGCAGGAAGGATGGCATCATGAGTTAGAGGCTCCTGATAAAGATATCACTTACAAGGGGGTTGTGTTCAATGAAATGAAGGGAGTCTTCTCCAGCCCGGAAAGTATTCTTGACAGACACTTATCCCACTCCCTTTTCCCGAAAACAACTTATGG
>Ga0066854_10000324_pt1 | contig 17030 bp, 10 predicted proteins | sample ETNtaG_8_FD_65494 | JGI IMG/M metagenome (GOLD analysis project Ga0066854, IMG submission 65494) | Marine microbial and viral communities from oxygen minimum zone, Eastern Pacific Ocean - ETNP201406SV75 | ecosystem: Environmental > Aquatic > Marine > Oceanic | place: Pacific Ocean: Eastern...
ACCTACGGTTCCGGAAACCGCCACTCTATCCAGCTGAGCTACGGGCGCGTAATATTCTTATTCAGTTTTGTATCAGGCTTTGCACCCTTCTCCATCTAAGAGGGGGGCACCACCGCTGGCCTCACCGGTTTCTTTAATTATTTCTTTTCCGAATTCGCGAGTTATGTCCAATCGCATGTTCCACCACTTCGCCTCCTCTTTAACTTCGTCAGAAGCTTCAGCTGATAATTGGATGCCGGCTCTTTTTCCAGCACCGGAACCCGCTTTGCATCCTTCAGGGATGGTGAGTCCATTTTCTTCCATGAGTTCGATGGGCCTCTTTACTAGTCTTTGTTTGAAATCTTCATCTTTAAAGGATTTCAAAACGATAGCATTCCATTTTTTGTCGAGTTCTTCTTTTTTAATTTTATCCATAATGTATCCGTTTATTGGTAGCCCCAGGTCGGGGAAGGTTATTGATAAATTAAATTGATGTTGGATGAATTTAATTAAGGGTATCTAACTCAATCTGTTCGTGCAAGATTAATTTGATTTTAGCAGGCCAGATTAAGCATTTCGTACGATTTCGGCGGCTCTCTGTAAAGCTTCACCAAGTTTTTCTGTTTGGGTACCCCCTGCTTGTGCCATATCGGGTCGTCCGCCACCGCTTCCTCCAACGATACTGGCGATTTCTTTTAGAATATTTCCTGCATGGAAACGTTTCTCAAGATCTTTGGTGACTCCAGCTGCGAGTAGTACTTTTCCATTGGTGGCAGACCCAACGATAACGACACCAGATTTAATCTGATTTTTAGCGCTATCGATGAAAGACCGCAGGGTTTTGGCATCTATTTCATCAAATTGTTTCACCAGTAAAGACATGTCGCCAATTTTCTCTGAGTCATCTTGATTTTCCGATCCTTTTCCGCTGACCAGTTTTTCTTTTAGATTGGAGATTTCTTTTTCCATTGCCCGGGATTTGTCGAGAAGTTTTTTAATGCGATTGACTTCTTCTTCCGGCGGGGCTTTCAGGATGGAACGGATGGAAATCAGTGTATCGTTTTCTTTCTGCATAGCGAGGTAGGCGGCTTTACCCGATACTGCCTCTATACGACGTACACCAGAGGCAATACCTCCCTCTGATACAAATTTGAATAATCCGATATTCCCGGTAGCCGACGTGTGGGTGCCACCGCAAAGCTCCTTACTGAATTCATCCATAGCCACAACACGGACATCGGCACCATATTTTTCACCAAACAAGGCCATGGCTCCTTCCTTGATAGCTTCGGCGATGGGTAATTCGCGCGTTACAATATTTAAATTCTCACGAATCTTCTCGTTAACTCTCTCCTCAATGCGACTCTTTTCTTTAGCGGTCAGTGGTGAAAAATGAGTGTAGTCGAATCTCAGGCGGTCCGCTGATACAAGAGAGCCCGCCTGTTTTACATGGTCGCCCAGAATTTCCTTGAGCGCTGCATGTAACAAATGAGTTGCAGAGTGATTCAATGCGGTGCCAGATCTGTTATCAGCCTCAACCTCCAGGGTGAGTGTGTCAGTTACTTTAATGGTTCCCTGGGTAACTTTAGTTTCATGGACGATGAGTTCGGGGATGGGTTTGGTTGATTTGCTGATATTCAAATAAGCGGTTTCGCTGAAAGCGACTCCCGAATCGCCAACCTGCCCACCCGATTCACCATAAAATGGTGTTTGGTCCATCAGGAGCTCTACAGTGTCCCCTTCATTTGCAGTATCGACAGGCTTTTGGTCTTTTAAAATGGCTACAATTTTTCCCTCCGTCTTTATTTTTTCGTATCCCAGAAAGCGTGTTGGCTGTCCTCTTTTCATGAAGTCATTGAAAAAAGGAGCCGCTGATTTTTCCCCAGACCCCTTCCATGAGGCCATTGCTTTTTCCTTTTGCTCCTGCATGGATTTTTTGAATCCGTCCATGTCCAGGCGAAGCCCGGTATCTTTAGCATATTCTTCAGCGAGGTCTACAGGGAATCCGAAGGTGTCATATAGTTTGAAAATTTCTTCTCCGGGAATGTGGTCGAGGCTCTCCTTTTTTACAAGTTCTAAAATTTCGTCCATGCGTTGCATGCCGAAATTGAGGGTGTTGGTAAAACTCTCTTCCTCATTTTGTACCACGCGGTGAATGAAAGTAGAGTGCTGGTTGAAATCGGGATAAGCGTCAGAGAAATTTTTCACCACATGGTCTGTGATGCGGAAAAAGAATGGGTCTTTCTGGTCAAGTAGCTTGCCGTGTCTCAGTGCGCGTCGCATGATCCGCCTGAGGACATAGCCGCGTCCTTCATTTGAAGGAAGAACTCCGTCGCCTACGAGAAAAGCAGTCGCCCGAGCGTGGTCGGCTATAACGCGAATTGAAACATCATTTTCCTTATCAGAGCCGTATGTTTTTCCCGTAACGTTACAGACTTCCTCTATTATGCTCATGAGGAGATCACAGTCGTAGTTTGAAAGTTTTCTCTGTGCCACTGCCGCCAGACGTTCGAGGCCCATTCCCGTGTCGATGCATGGGTTTGGCAAAGGCGTTAGATTGCCAGCTTCATCCCGGTCGTACTGCATGAATACGAGATTCCATATTTCGAGATAACGGTCGCAATCGCAACCAACGGCGCAGGTGGGTTTTCCACATCCGACCACTTCACCCTGATCGATATGTATTTCGGAACAGGGTCCGCAAGGGCCAGTGTTTCCCATTGACCAGAAGTTGTCTTTTTTGCCCAAACGGCACATCCGTTCAGGCGGAATGCCAATTTTATTTGTCCAGAGGTCAAAGGCCTCATCGTCATCGCTATATACAGAGACGTATAATTTTTCCTTGGGCAGTCCGACAACTTCTGTGAGGAATTCCCACCCATACTTTATAGCGTCTTCTTTGAAATAATCTCCGAAAGAGAAATTGCCCAGCATTTCAAAAAACGTATGGTGTCTTGCGGTGCGGCCAACCATTTCGAGATCGTTGTGCTTGCCTCCCGCACGGACGCATTTTTGCACCGATACGGCTCTCTTGCTGTCTCTTGTCTCTTCACCGAGGAAGACGTTTTTAAACTGGACCATTCCGGCATTAGTGAATAGCAGGGTAGGGTCATTACGTGGGACAAGTGGACAACTTGGAACCTTGGCATGCCCTCGTTCGGAAAAATAATCCAGAAATTTTTGTCTAAGTTCGTTTCCCGTCATAGTTGCAGTTTCACCATTGTACGGAATAACCTTTAATGGGTTGTTTAAGGTTCAAGTTGGAGTGAGCTGTGATTCCCTGGTGAGTCAATGGATCATACGATGCCTGCTTTGAGCAGATCATGCAGATGAATGATCCCTTCCACTTTTTTCCCGTTTTCACTGACAACCAGTGAAGTGATCGAGTATTCTTCCATAAGTTGTACTGCTTTGGTAGCCAAATTGTCCTTTTTAATACATTTAGGCAGACCCTTTGACAGGTCCCGTGCGCGGATTTTTGCAATGTCCATTTTATGCTCAATCATCCGGCGTAAGTCGCCATCGGTAATGATTCCTTTTAGCTGACTTTTCTTGTCTGTAACCAGAGTGACGCCCAATCGCTTTTTAGTTATTTCTGATATAACGGCTGAGATGTCCGAATTTTCATAAACTATTGGGACATGTTCTCCAACATGCATCAAGTCTCCAATAGTGGTTAGCATTTTACGCCCTAAGCTTCCACCGGGGTGGTTGAGAGCGAAGCTTGCTTCTGTGAATCCATGCAATTCAAGATAAGCGATCACAAGTGCATCGCCCATGGCCAGCGTTGCTGTGGTACTGGTTGTCGGGACCAGGCCGTTACCGCCTGCTTCTTTTTTGACGCCAACATCAAGAACAAAGTCACTCCGAGTTGCTAAAGTTGATTTGCGATTACCTGTCATCGCAATAAGAGTGCAATTAAGACGGCTTAAAGTTGGCAGGAGTTTTATAATTTCTTCCGTTTCACCGCTGTTAGATATTGCGATTACAACATCATTGTGCGAGATTAGACCCAAATCACCGTGAATGGCTTCTGCCGCGTGCATGTAAACTGCGGGTAGACCAACACTGGACATAGTAGCAGCAATTTTTTGACCAATAAGCCCCGATTTTCCCATGCCAGTTATTATCAGGCGGCCTTTCCTGTCACTCAATGCATGAATAACCTTTGGGAAATCTGTTCCCAAACGATCAGCCAAAGCCGCTACAGCATCACTTTCAATCTTCAACACACGCTTGGCGGTATTAAGAAGAGTGCGGTTTGTGGCGGCCTTTTTTTTTGAGCTACTCTTTGATACAGGCATGGTTAAATTCTTTAACGTTATATAATTAAATACTTTAGGGCAAATTTAAAGTTTCCATGTTAGCATAATTTTGTTTACCCGGCAAACCGAGTTGGCGGCCATCGGGTTTCTGAGTGCCCAGAGGTGTGATCTATTTGAAAGGAAGCTGTAATTGGAAATTATAGCGATAGCGATACGCTTGGCAGGAGAATTATAAAAGTGGCACCTTTTCCGAGGGCACTTTTTGCGGTGAGACTGCCTCCGTGGCATTCGACAACTTTTGTACATGTGGCAAGGCCAATACCTGTACCTTCGAAAGTTGAGGTACCGTGTAGACGTTTGAATGGCTTGAATATTCTGTCGATATCCTCGTTTTCGCTTTGATTGTCAGATTAGTATATTTTATGGGTTACTCTATTACTTAACTATCTATCATTTATTTATACTTCGTATATGGACAAACGTAAAACACTTTATCTGATTGACGGTTCTTCTTATATATTTCGCGCGTTTTTTGGTGTGAGGCAACAACTTTCAACCTCTAAAGGTTTTCCAACGAATGCGTTATATGGATTTATCAATATGATTCAAAAAGTGATACGCGATGAAAAACCAGATTACCTGGTGGTCGCATTTGACAGTCCTGAGAAAACTTTTCGCCATGAATTATATACGGAATACAAAGCCAACCGGGATGCTCCTCCGGAGGAACTGGCTCAGCAATTCCCGTTCTTTGAGCCTCTTGTTGAAGCCTATGGACTATCAAGTCTCCGTCGACCCGGTCTCGAAGCCGACGATATTATTGGTACGCTGGCCAAAAAAGGGGAGCAGGCTGGGCTGGAGGTGTCTATTGTCAGTGGTGACAAGGATATGATGCAATTGATATCGCCCAATGTGCATATGTTGGACACAATGAAAAATAAAAAATTTGTTGATGCAGACGTGATTGAAAAATTTGGTGTTGGTCCAGACCAGGTCATTGAAGTAATGGGCTTGATGGGAGACTCCAGCGATCATATTCCGGGAGTTGCGGGAGTTGGTCCAAAAACGGCCGCTGAATTGATTCAAAAATTTGGTTCCATTAAATCCCTCTATGAACGAATTGATGAGGTAGAAAAGAAAAAGGTTAAGGAAAAATTGGAGCGGGATAAGGACAATGCTCTTATGAGCCGCGCGCTTGTTACCATCAACATCAATATGGACATCGAATTCAAACTTGATGATATGAAGCTTCGTAAGTTTGATAATGGTCAGCTTAGAAAAATGTTTGAGGAGTTTGAATTTACATCGTTCATTGATGGCTTGGAGGATGCTGTGTCTGAACCCAGCAAGGTGGATGCCTTGGTCGTTGACCGTTCAGAATATGAAACTATCCTGACAGAAGAGTCATTTGATCGGCTTCTGAAAAATCTGGTTAAGAAAAAAACTTTTGCATTTGATATGGAAACGACAAGTAAGCGTCCGGTTTGGGCTCGTGCTGTTGGTATTTCCTTCTCCTTTGAAGAAGGCAAAGCTTGCTACCTTCCGCTAACTCACAGATATCTCGGTGTCCCAAGTCAATTGGGACTGGAAATAGTATTTGAGAGACTTAAACCTATCCTTGAGAATGAGCACATAAAAAAATGCGGTCACAATATTAAATATGATTTGATTGTGTTGGCCAATGAGGGAGTTTTTTTGAAGGGTATCGATTCCGATACGATGATCGCTTCCTACCTACTCAATCCATCCAGTAGAGGGCATGGTCTGGATGCTCTTTCCCTGGAGCATTTTGGTCATAAAAATTTAACGTATAAGGAAATGGTGGGGACCGGTAAAAAGGAAGTTGGTTTTGACGAGGTTGAGATTGAACGGGCGACGAGTTACGCCGCCGAGGACTCTGATATGACCTGGCGGCTTAAAAGCCGACTTGAGCCTCGGCTTAAGGATTACACTCTCAAGTTATATCAAAAGATGGAATTGCCTCTGCTTGAAGTGCTCGCTGAAATGGAAATTAATGGCGTTCATGTTGACAGGAAACATCTGACGGAATTATCCAGTGATCTTGACAGAAAATTGCGTCTTTTGGAGATAGAGATATACGCGCTCGCTGATGAAACATTTAACATCAACTCACCCAAACAACTCTCGGTAATTTTATTTGAGAAAATGAAACTGCCGGTTATAAAAAAAACAAAAACGGGTTTTTCCACTGATGTTTCCGTACTTGAACAATTGGCTGATGAACATGAACTTCCTGAAAAAATCCTTACCTATCGTCAATTGGCAAAATTGAAATCTACCTATGTGGATGCACTTCCTGAGGAAATATTTAAAAAGTCAGGGCGGGTCCATACATCCTTCAATCAGACTGTTGCCGCTACTGGGCGATTGAGCAGTAGTAATCCGAATCTTCAGAACATACCCATCCGGTCAGATATGGGTAAAGAAATTCGCAAGGCTTTCACTGCTGAAGGAGACGGTATGCTTTTGTCTGCTGATTATTCGCAAGTTGAATTAAGAATCCTTGCGCATCTCTCAGGAGATGAAGCATTGAGGAGCGCTTTTGAAAAGGGTGAAGATATTCACTCCAGGACGGCGGCAGAGATTTTTGGAAGTTCAATTGATAATGTTGATGAGGAATCAAGGCGTATGGCCAAAGCGGTTAATTTTGGAATTGTTTATGGGTTAAGTGCTTTTGGATTATCGCGCCAACTCAAAATCAGCCAGCGGGATGCCAGGGATTTTATAGACCAGTATTTTGGTTTATACAAAAATGTGAAAATTTATATGGAAAACACCGTGTCCGAGGCTCGCGAAAACGGATACACCCTGACCCTGTTTAATCGACGCAGGTACCTGCCGGACCTTAATAGTAAAAACAGGCAAGTGAGAGAAGGGGCTGAGAGGGTTGCTATTAATTCTCCAATCCAGGGGACTGCCGCTGATCTGATAAAAGTTGCGATGATTCAATTGTCGCATCAAATTAGAGACATGAAATTACAATCTAAAATGATCCTTCAAGTCCACGATGAACTGGTGTTTGAGTGTCCGGTTGAAGAAAAAACTAAAATGGAGTCATTAGTGAAAAGTGAAATGGAGGGAGCCTGCAAGCTTTCGGTTCCCCTTGTTGTAGATATAGGCTGGGGGAAAAACTGGAACGAAGCTCATTAGGGTTTTAAACCTATTGAGGTTTCATGGACAAATTATCTACTGCCTGTTTTTTTGATAATACTCTTTTATGGGGCTTTCGATTGTTTAAAGAAACCTGTTGATTTTGATTGCCTGAATAAAATAATATTAGAGGCTGTTAAATGACAAGTATAATGTTTTGTGTAGCTATTAGGGAATGCTCATAATATATTCAGTTTGCTATGAATGAAAAATGGGTTACGGCATAAAACCGTAACCCATTTTATTTTTTTCTTTGGCACGACCACAGCGCTATCCCACCTTAATGCGTGATGGTTTGACAGGCAGTTTTATCTTATAACTGCCACGAAGAACTTGAACGACGATTCGCCGCTTTCCGCTTCTTTTTAGCTTCTTTGATCTTTAGTTTTTTCTTCACGGATGGTTTCATATAAAACCGTCTCTGTTTAAGATCTTTAAACAAACCATCTTTATTTAATTGGCGCTTTAAAACCTTTAACGCCCGCTCCACCTGATTTTGATAAACGATTACTTGAGTAATGAGAAGACCCCCTTGATTATCTGATGATTCACGATTTTCGGATAAAAGCTTGAATGTTTATACCATATTGAGACGTTGAAATATATGGAAAGAAAGAAAATTATCCTTTCAATTTAAAGACATCTTAAATATGGGGAGGATGGCAGGCCCTTATCTTTAACCTGCTGTTTTATATGGTCGGGATGAGAAGATTTGAACTTCCGACCCCGTCGTCCCGAACGACGTGCGCTACCAGGCTGCGCTACATCCCGCTGGATGTTCTATTTTTTATTATAAAAAAAGTTTTTTAAATATCTCCAGATCAATATAGATCCGATCGCATTTCTAAATGATTTAAGCTTACTGCTTCCGCCGAGGCATTTCTGACAATAAGGGTGTACCACTTTATTATTCATGAATCCTTCAATGGCATCCAGAATAGGACGGCTGTTCAATAACTCGACGATTGGTTTTTCAAAAACGTTACCGGCAGTGGTTTTGCCATCAAAATCTTTACAACAATAGGTCATGTCGCCATTAACGAGTATAGCGAAATGATCTGTCAAGGCACTACAGTAACCAATTTTGGTAGGAACAGTTTCTTCGTCGATAAAAGCATTGCCCCAAGTATCCAGTACATAGGTTTCAAAATACAGGTTGGGAACAATTTCCACCACATTCCATTTAAACGCCGATAATCCTGCGATCCTATTTTGCACAGCCTGCTTATCGGATTCAGTAATTCCCGGTGTTACGTTTAATATTTCATTTGCCCAGTAGGCGAAGGTGCGACGAAGTTCATCCGTATTATTTATTACGTTCATTGTGCCCAATGACCAGTCCTCGCCGGGGACTTCAGACTTGAATACCGTGCTCAAAAAATGAACTTTGATTTTTGGTGGTTTTTTCTGGCGTAAACAGGCACCGAGGAATTCCAGGATGCGTTTTTTATACTGCTCGAAATCCATTTTTCTGGATTTACGTGTTTTGAATGATTCTTCATCGGGTGTCTGTAGGGAAACATTTATCTGTGAAACAGTTGCCTGTTCAATTTTGGCGGCTATGTCTTCTTCTAAATAAGTTCCGTTAGTGGTGATTCCTGTTTTCACACCAAGATGTGCGGCGTGATCTAGAATCTCAAAAAACCGGGGGTGCATAAATGGTTCACCCATCACATGAAAAGTGATTTTTTCGCTCAGATTGTATTCAGCGAACTGATCAATGATGGCGCAGACGCGCTCATATTCCATATACTCATACTTGCGTGTCATCTCCTGCTTCGGGCAGAAAGTACAGTCAAAATTGCAAACGTTGGTCAGCTCTATATGGATGCGTTCCAGAGGGAATTGAACCAACTCACCAATACGACCGGGGATGGATTTGATTTCTGATTGAACTGTAGTCAGCATATTATCGATAATTAATTATGATTTATCCCAAACATAGCGGTTTATGCTTTCGCTGGTAAATGACTGGTTAGTGACATGTCGCGTTACGTCCTTTGACTTGCATTCAGGGCAGGAGACTTTCTTTTTATCAACTTCTGAAATTTTCATCTCCACCACGAATGGCTTTTTACATTTTTTGCAAAGATGATCGTAGTGTGGCATTGCAGGTTCTCCAAAGGTTAAAATGATACAGTAGTTATTATTTCAAAGCAACGAGTCCGGCAAAGTTGTTCCACTTGAAAAACACGTCAACAGTGGTGAACCCAGCCTCATGGATCAGTGCCTTGGTTTTGCTTAGTTTCCAAGGGATGAGAATGTTTTCTAACGCGTCTCTTTTTTTTGATATTTCCATTTGCGAATAGCCATGATCTTGTTTGAAGTCGTGGTGCATTTCAACGAAAGTTTCTCTAAGGCGCTCATCCTCACTCAGGACTTTTTCATTGAGGATAAGTCCACCACCTGGGATCAACAATTGATAAATTTGTTCAAGCAGAGATTTCCGACCTTCAGGGGCGATAAATTGAAGGGTGTAGTTCATTACAATAGCGCAAGCCGGATTGAATGAAAATGAATCATTCAGGTCAGCCTCGACAAGGCTCACTGAGTTTGCAAAACTTCCCAGTTTTTCGCGTGCCTTGCCAAGCATCGCTGGGGAATTATCTACACCGATGAGTCGGAGTCCAGACAAATCAGGAATACTCCTTGCCAACGGTGACAATAACGAACCGGTGGAACAGCCCAGATCATAGATACATGAATCTGGTTTGGCCAGACGTTTGCACCATTCAACGGTCAGGTCCTGACATTCGCGATAAAGCGGAACACTGCGTTCCAGCATATCGTCAAACACTTCGGCGACTTTGCTGTTAAACTCAAACTTTTCAGGGCTATTTTCATCCAGGAAAAGATCGTCCCGGTTCTTCAAACTATTATCCCTCTCAATCCTTTGCCGACGAGTGGTGGGCCTGACTGAAGGTAGTCTCGATGACGTTGTCATATTATGGACCCTGAATCTCGCTGGAGCCCAACGGACCTGATTTGGCTTTAAACAACAATTTGTTCACTGCATTGATGTAGGCAAATCCACTGGCTTCAATGGTATTTACACCAACTCCTTTGCCAAGAACCTCTCGGTTCTCGCTGACCACGCGAACAGTAACTTCTCCCTGAGCATCAGTCCCCTTGGTTTTGGACATGACCTGATATTCAATTAACTTGCAAGAAATGCCTGTGATACGGTCAATAGCGTGATAGATAGAATCGACCGGGCCATCACCACTTGCTGTTGCCTCATGTCGTTTGCCATCCCGGCTGATGAGGATAACCGATGCCTCCGGAACCTTTCCGCTTTCAAATGAACATTTCAAGCTCTCAAGTTTGTACGTAATTATATTATCTTCAGAAAATTTCTGTTTTTGGATAAGTGAAATAATATCCTCTTCAAAGATCTCCTTTTTCTCATCAGCAAGAATTTTTAAATCAGCAAAAACCTCATCAAGCTCAGCATTCGTCAATTTGTAGCCGAGAGCCTGAATTCTCTTAGACAGTGCATTTCGCCCCGAATGTTTTCCAAGGACCAAATCCGCCTCTTCGAGTCCGATGTCTTTGGGGTTCATTATTTCATAGGTGTCCTTTTTCTTGAGATACCCATCTTGATGAACGCCCGACTCATGGGCAAAAGCATTTTTGCCAACAATCGCCTTGTTACGCTGAACGAAGAATCCGGTCAAACTGCTCACCAATTTGCTACATGATAAAATATGTTGCGTGTCGATGCGCGTGTTTGTGCCAAAATATTTTTTGCGAGTTTTGAGTGCCATGACGATTTCTTCCATCGCGGCATTACCGGCACGTTCCCCTATACCGTTCATAGTGCATTCAACTTGGCGTGCTCCAGCCTTGACTGCCGCAAGGGAGTTGGCAACAGCCATCCCAAGGTCGTTGTGACAATGAACGCTGATAATAGCATCGTCAATATTGCATACATTTTGTTTAAGGTGTGTGATAAGAGAAGCAAACTCATCTGGTACCGCATAGCCCACCGTGTCTGGGATATTAACCGTTTTAGCTCCAGCGCCTATCACAGCTTCCACAACTTCGCATAAAAAATCCGGTTCCGTGCGAGACGCGTCTTCAGGAGAAAATTCGATATCGCTACAGAATTTTTTGCCAAAATGAATTGCATCAGTAGCCATTTTAATGATTTCAGATTTATTCTTCTGCAATTTATGATCGCGGTGCGTTTTTGATGTAGAAAGGAAAATGTGAATCCTCGGTGACTCAGCACTTTCCAAAGCGCGTGCGGCGGCTTCAATATCCTTTTCTAAAGCGCGTGCGAGGCCGGCAATGGATGAGCCTCTGATTTCGTTTGCAATTTCCTTAACAGAATCAAAATCACCTGGAGAAGCCACAGGAAAGCCCGCTTCGATTACGTCCACCTTTAGCAGGGCTAGTTTCCGGGCGATCTCAAGTTTTTCCTTTCGGTTTAAACTTGCGCCAGGACACTGTTCACCGTCCCTTAACGTGGTGTCGAAGATAATGAGTCTCTCGGGTGACATTCTATTGTAAACTCCTTAATAAAATATATTGAAATATTACTGCCTGGCTATAATCAGTCAAATGCTGCCATAACTTTGAATCCTGCCTGTTCAATTTCCTCTACCACTGATTTAGTTTCACAAAGGTCGAGGCGAAAGGCGTAAACTTCTTTAGCAGACTCATACTCATCAGATGCGACCCCTACACTAACTATGCTTAGATCATGGTCCGATATTATTTTAGTTACTTTTTTGAGGTCCTTTTCATTACCGCCAATCGCAACATCAATTCTTGAACTGGAGTGAAGGATACCCATCATATCAATAAACAGTCCCAGCATGTCCATGATGGAAATGATTCCCACCAGTTTTCCATTGTCGAGGACAGGAAGAGCGCCAATTTTATTTTGATAGATTGTCAAAGCCGCATCTTCAATATTTGTTTCTTTGGACACTGTCATGGGATCTTGCGTCATGAAATTTTCAATTTTCATTTTCGCAGGGTCCCGCTCAAGCTTACCATTAGGTTTTTTATTTATGAACGCGCCACGGATGTCGCTTTCGGTTATGATTCCAATTAATTTTCCTTTTTCCACCACAGGTAAATGTCTGATGAATTGTTTCACCATTTTATTTTGAGCATCAAGCAGTGATTTATCTTTTTTGATGGTGAATGGTTTGGGGACCATTACGTCTTCAACAATCATTACGACCTCCTGAATTGGATGCGAGCGGGTTCGAAAAGGATGATAATTAATATTCTAGAATGCGTGAAGCCGTACCGAAACGTGAACTCAATCTGAGTCCATTATAAGGTAACCCGCAGGCGAAAAATATATCTTTGGGGTGGGTGACTCATGAGCTTACGACGTTTATATTTTTACCAGATTTTGGCCCAAGATTACAGGTATTTAAGCCCTAATCATTCATTATTATTGCGATTTTTAGTATTATATGCTTCTAGCTGGTTTATTGATGTTTATAATATTATGTGCTGTTTTATTGCGAAGCTGGGTACAATAGAAAGCTTCATTGTGCTTGGAAAACCGTCCATTAGGATTGGCACGGTCAGCCAAAGGGCCATATAGCTACCAGATGACTTTGTATGGTTTTGGATTCGTATAATAGTGTGCAATATATATACTATTATGTGTGTATAATATAGCCTTCTTTGTTGTTGGTGCCGGTAATATCATTTAAAGCAATAAGTTAATAGTTAGGTATGTAAATTGCAAATATTATACTTCCTGCATCGGCCTGATGCCGTGTCGTTCGGGATTGGGGGGAGGGTCGGGTTTTGTTTCACTTTCTCTTAACTATTGAAATTTAAAGGGCAATTCTTTTTATATTATGCGTTATCCAAAGAAACAGGGTCTTTACGATCCAGCAAATGAAAAAGAAAACTGTGGGATAGGGTTTGTCGTCAATATGAAGGGCGAACGCTCGCATGAAATAGTCCTGCAGGGAATTGAGATACTCAACAAGCTGGAACACCGTGGCGCATGTGGCAGTGATCCGCTTACGGGGGATGGTGCGGGATTGCTTATCCAGATGCCTCATAAGTTTTTCAAAACCCAGTGTTCTAAACTTGATATCGAATTGCCCGAACCCGGAAAATATGGAAGTGGACTGGTATTTTTTCCGAAAGATGCTCGTATTCATTCATTTCTGGATATTTTTAACAAGGCAATTAAAAGTGAGGGGCTTTCTTTATTAGGGTGGCGCAAAGTCCCTGTTGATAATACAACTATTGGTCATGTCGCCAGAGATGCGGAACCTGAAATCTGGCAACCTTTTATTGGGCTGGGTGAGGAGGCTATTGATCAGGATGAGTTAGAGCGCCGACTTTATCTGGTTCGCAAACAGGTCGGTAAAGAGGTTCACTATTCGGGAGAGGCTGAATTTTTTGTATCGTTTTACATCTGCAACCTTTCGACCAAGACTTTCTGTTACAAGGGACAGTTGATGTCCACTCAGTTGGAAACTTATTTCCTCGACTTGAATGATCCTGAGCTCGACTCCGCATTATCTCTCGTGCATTCACGGTACAGCACCAACACCTTCCCATCCTGGGGGCGAGCCCAGCCGATGCGCTATATTGCCCACAATGGTGAGATCAACACTGTGCGTGGAAACCAGAACTGGATGCGTGCCAGAGAGGCCATGTTTGAAACGGATCTCTTTCCTGAAGTTGATAAAATCCTTCCCGTAATCGCTCCGGGTGGAAGTGACTCGGCAGACTTTGACCATGCCCTTGAAATGCTTGCTATGACAGGGCGCGCGCTTCCTCATGCGGTGATGATGATGATCCCCGAGCCGTGGGCGGGACACGAGACTATGGACGATGAGAAGAAAGGCTTCTACGAATTTCATGCCTCAATGATGGAGCCGTGGGACGGTCCTGCCTCTATCGCCTTTACTGATGGGGAGGTTATCGGAGCTGTTTTGGACCGCAATGGTCTGCGTCCGTCTCGCTACATAGTTACCAAGGACGATATCGTTGTGATGGCATCAGAAGTAGGCGTGTTGCCAATTGATGAGGCTGATATTGTTTTCAAGGGTCGACTACAGCCGGGGAAAATGTTTCTGGTCGATATCCGTGAAGGAAGGATCATTGCCGATGATGAGATTAAAAAGCGGTATGCAACGCAGAGCCCATATACCAAGTGGGTTAAGGATAATCAGGTAAAACTTGAAGATCTACCTCATGTTGATGAACCTCTTACAGTTGATACAGAATCCTTACGAAGTCGGCAGATTGCATTTGGTTATACTGGAGAGGATATCAAATTTATACTTTCTTCTATGATTTCGCGGGGTGAAGAGGCGACGGGTTCCATGGGGAACGATACGCCGCTTGCTGTTCTTTCACAGAGACCTCAATTGTTGTTTCAATACTTCAAGCAACTTTTCGCACAGGTTACCAATCCGGCGGTTGATTCCATTAGAGAAGAATTGGTGATGAGCATGGATATCACCCTAGGTAAGGAGCATAATCTGCTAGCGGAATCACCCAAGCATTGTCGAAAACTTAAGCTCTCGCATCCGATTCTAACCATTGAAGAATTGAAAAAAATTAAATCTCTTGATCAACAGGAGATGAAATCAGTTGTTCTATCCACGGTCTTTCCTGTTGCTGATGGAAATGCTGGACTGGGAAAAGCGATGGAGAGTTTGTGCCTTCATGCGTCCAAGGCAATTGAAGATGGCGCTACTATTATAGTTCTTTCCGACCGAGGTATGGATGCAGAGCACGCCGCAATACCCAGCTTGCTTGCCATCTCTGGAGTTCATCACCACCTGTTGCGTGAAAAATCTAGGACCAAAGTAGGACTGGTGATTGAAACCGGTGAACCTAGAGAGATGATGCATTTTGCGTTACTCATTGGTTATGGCGCCGGTGGAATATGCCCATACCTTGCTTATGAAACTGCATTGGAAACAGCGAAGGAAGATATTTTTGTTAAAGGTGTTCAACAAGATGTGGTCGTTTCCAACTTCATTAAATCCACCCGTAAAGGATTATTCAAAATCATTGCTAAGATGGGAATATCCACCATCCAGAGTTACCGGGGTGCGCAGATTTTTGAGGCGGTTGGTTTGGGCGATGATGTTATCGAGCAGTTTTTTACCGGTACGCCTTCGAGAGTCAATGGTGCAGGACTTGAGGTGATCGCAAGAGAGACTTTAGAGCGTCACCAGTCGGCTTATGGAAATATTCATCATGTTCCTGCAGTCCTTGACGCAGGAGGGAATTACCATTGGCGTCGAGGTGGGGAGGAACACATGATTAATCCAAATTCCATAGCCCTCTTGCAACATGCAACAAGATCTAATGACTATTCTACATTTCAAAAGTTTTCCAACCAGGCAGATGAAGAAAATACCAGGCGTTGTACTTTACGTGGGTTATTAAAATTCAAGAAAAGAGAATCCGTCCCATTAGATGAAGTGGAACCGATCACAGAAATAACCAAGCGGTTTTGTACCGGAGCAATGTCCATCGGCTCGATTTCGCGTGAAGCGCATGAGACTATAGCCATCGCCATGAACCGACTTGGCGGCAAAAGTAATACGGGAGAGGGCGGTGAGGATCCGGTTAGGTATACCCCGGACGCAAACGGTGACTCACGCCGGAGTAGTATTAAACAAATTGCCTCTGGCAGATTTGGCGTTAATAGTTATTACCTCACCAATGCTGACCAAATTCAGATAAAAATTTCACAGGGCGCTAAACCCGGTGAAGGTGGACAGTTACCGGGCCATAAAGTTTCTGAGTATATCGCGAAGTTGAGGAACTCCACACCAGGAGTGACCTTGATTTCTCCACCACCACACCACGATATTTATTCCATTGAAGATCTCCAGCAATTGATATTTGATTTGCACAATGCAAATCCCAGCGCTGATGTAAGCGTTAAACTGGTGGCCGAGGTCGGGGTAGGAACTATCGCAGCAGGTGTTTCCAAAGCAAGAGCCGAAGGTGTTCTTATCAGTGGGCATGATGGTGGTACCGGAGCTTCACCTCAAACTTCCATTAAGCACGCGGGGTTGCCCTGGGAGTTGGGCCTTTCAGAGACTCAGCAGGTTCTTGTGTTGAATGATCTGCGAGGGAGGATTCGTGTGCAGGTGGATGGACAGTTTAAGACTGGTCGTGATGTTGTTATCGGTGGATTGCTTGGAGCCGATGAAGTAGGGTTCTCCACCATTGCGCTTCTCACGATGGGTTGCATCATGATGCGTAAATGTCACTTGAATACCTGTTCTGTGGGAATTGCCACGCAAGATCCAGAACTGCGTGGCAGGTTTTCCGGAAGTGCAGACCATGTAGTCAACTTATTTACTTTCATCGCGAGAGAAGTACGAGAAGTTATGGCAGAAATTGGAGTCCGTAAATTCGAAGACCTGATTGGTCGTGCGGATTACCTGGAAGCGGATGATGCTATCGAACACTGGAAATCAAGCGGAGTAGACGTTTCAAATATACTCTTTAAACCCGTGATGCGGGCAAATGTGGCAACCCATAATGTTTGTAAGCAGGATCTAAGTGTCGATCTGGATAACGCGCTTGACCACAGGTTGATCAAGGAAAGTGCCAAGGCTCTGGATAATAAAGATAAGGTTAACCTGG
>Ga0066854_10000328_pt1 | contig 17004 bp, 10 predicted proteins | sample ETNtaG_8_FD_65494 | JGI IMG/M metagenome (GOLD analysis project Ga0066854, IMG submission 65494) | Marine microbial and viral communities from oxygen minimum zone, Eastern Pacific Ocean - ETNP201406SV75 | ecosystem: Environmental > Aquatic > Marine > Oceanic | place: Pacific Ocean: Eastern...
CGTCAGTGGGGTCTGCGACGACTACGACTCGTCGTTGGACCAGACTCCTGGGCAGGAGTGGATGCGGAGTTCCGTCGAGATAGGAATCGAGGACGCAGAGATGGTCGAGATGAAGGTTGGACTCTCAGTTCACGAGATGTCAAGGGATGATTTGCAGCTCAGCGACCTCGACCTCGAAGGCGATAGCGCACCATGGGATGGGATTCCTGCAGATTACATCCGCAACTACCAGAGTCTCCACAGGGGTGGCGGCGACACCGTGTCAGATTTGATGCTGGAGAGGATTGAGGAGATAATGGAGGAATTCATCGACATCAACTTCCCTAATGTCAACACCACCACCATAACCACTGTCTCTGAGGTCGATTTCAAGGCACAACCGGACGCTAGCTGCGTCTACGACTCCGATCACGACTCGATAGACGAGGTCAACGGCTTCGACAACGACCCGTTCCAGCCGCCGCTGTGCTTCGAGGTCGTGCTGCAGATGGAGGTCGATACCAGCGCCTTCGGCCTGAAACCGGAGACCTCCGACATCAACCGGATGATGCAGGGCATGCTGACGATGGGGGCGGTTCTGACCTCCGAGTTCAACGCCAGCTCGCCGATGGGTCATTCGGTCGAGCTCTCGGTGATTCCCCCTGACTATGCCGACGTGAGCAGCGTGGAGGCCCCCGGTTCGACCAAGATGACGATGCGCAACGGCCACCCTCAGACTTACTCCCTCATCGCCGTCGACAACACCCAAGCGGTGACCGAGGCGGCCCTCGACTCGGTCCGGCTTGTTTCCGAGCTCGTTCACAGGTCGATTACCACCCCGACCGCGAGTATCGACCTGAGAGAGCCATCACTGAAGATTGACCTGATAGTGGACGCCACCGACACCCAGAACTCGCGATTCGACCTCGAGATATCGATTCACTACCTAGATTCCGTCACCCTCGACGACTGGAGCGCCGACCTGCATGATGGCACCATCGAGATTCCTTGGGTGACCTCCGACGGCATCAGGCTACTCAATCAGGAAGTCGACGAGGACCTATCAGCAATCCTTCAGGGGATACCTGTGGAGGAACTGTCCTCGGCGTTCTCCGATGCTCTGGGTGCCGACATCTGGTTCGGCGCCCCGCAGTTCGCACAAGCCGACTCCGAAGGCGGGCTGGACTTCCGTCACACCCCTGGAGTGACCTGTGAGGAGGCACTCGAAGTCAGTTACTGCGTCGAGGGCAAGGACGCCATGGGCGGGACCTGGCCCGTCGTCCTTGAAACCACCTCGCAGTCGACCCCGATGAGGGTCTCATCGGTAGTCGAGAGGATGCTTGAGAACAGCGGCGGAGACATCACCACCATTGACCTCTCAAAGGTCACCGACGATGACCTCGCCTCGATCATGAACGTGGTCGAAGTCGAGCTTTCCACTGATACCGGATGGCTGCAGGACCTGCTTCCTGACGGCATGCCGAGCACCGAGCTGACCTTGACCTTGCACTTGCCGGAGTGGATAGAGTCGACCATCGGCGACCCCTCAACAGTTGTCATCACAGCTCCCATAACAGGAGGAGGGGAGCAGGACTTTGGCTTTGCCGGAACTAGGATATTCGACTGGAGACACCCCATATGCCTCGAGTCCGACCCTTGCAAGGATGACAGCCCCGACCTGATTTGCGGCTCGAACCAGAAGACCTGCGTATCGCTCGACATTGTGGTCGACATCGAGAAGTTCGCGATTCGGGAGGCCTCGTTCGCCGCTGAGGTCCAGTTCAATGCCGAGGTAGTGCTGGAAATCTACCGACTGGAAATCGACTTAGGCGAGGACGATATCACCCTGCACCCAGTCCCCGCCGATTTGTTGAGACGCGCCATCGTGATGGGAGACCGCCTGCAAGGCGGGCTGCTCGCAGGCTCGGACCTCGAGGCACTGTTGGATTTGGGGGTGGGAGAGCCGATTGATGTCGAAATATCCAATCTTGGGATGGAGATGCTGGGCGAGGAACTGGAGATGAGATCGAGCGAGGTCATAGATGCCGAAGGTTCGTTCAATACCGTGCAGGACTTCGGGATGGGCCCATACACTATCTCTGCCGACCTGCTTCATTTGCCTGTGTCTCCCTCGTTGGGGTTCGGGGAAACCACGATGCCGAGCAACTCCGAGGTCGGTGACAGCGTCCCGCTGCGCTTTGGCTTCAAAATCGCACACACTGTCGTTACAGCCGCACTCAGGGGCGACGACATAGACATCAAGGCCCAGCCTGCGGCCATCGGCTTCATCATAGCCAACCAGATGGCTGCTGCCTTTGGATCACCGATACTGACCGATTCGGGGATCCAGGTAGAGGGGGCGGAGTTCTTCCTCGAAGTGACGCCGCTGATGGAGCACACCGTGTTCGGGACCATCCGTTCCTCTGCGAGGATGGAGATACACCTGCCGAATTCGATTAGGCTGCTCAGCTTTGAGAGTCAAATGGACCTCGGAGAGTTGATCGAGGTCGACGGCAGGCAAGTGGTGGTGTACAGGACTCCGGTATGCCCCGAAGCGACGACTTGGGCGCAGTGTAGCAAGAATTCGGACATTGTATCTTACTCTGTTGAGGTCAGTTGGATGTTCGTGCTAGGCGAACTCGCTCCGTACCTATTCGTGCTGCTGGTCGGCCTGGGACTTTTGATTAGCAGACGCAGAAGACTCAAGATGGAGCGTAATGAGAAGAAGCAGGAGGAGTCCTCAGCGGAGGAGCAGAAAATCGCCGAGCTGGCCATGGAGTCTGAGTTCGGCAAACTCGACGACAAGATAGTGGTAGTCGATGAGGCGTACTTCGAAGAGGACGTGGCAGAAGAGAAGCCCAAGGAAGACGAGGAAGACTGGTGGGAGAACTAGTTGTTCAGGTGCCCGTGGACTCGCTCAGCCATCGCCTTGCCTATTCCTGGAACCTCGCGCAGTTCTCCGACGCTCGCATGTTCTATTCCGCGCCTGCCTCCGAAGTGGCGGAGCAGGGCCTGGATCTTCTTCGCCCCAAGCCCATCAATCTCCTCTAGAGGGTCGCCTATCGCACCCTTGCCACGTCGTTTCCTGTGGTAGCGGTTGACGAAACGGTGAGCCTCATCGCGAGCATGGACGAGAACCCTGCCGTGCTTGCTTAGAATCTGCGCCCCGCGGCCGTCCATGTGCAGCGTCTCTTCGCGTTTAGCCAGCGCCGCCACCGGGAAGCGCCCGGCTAGACCGTGGCCGTCCAGCATTCTCAGGATGCTCGACAGGTGGGTCTCGCCGCCGTCTAGCAGCAGCAGGTCAGGCCAGCCGTCTTGGTGCTTCAACCATCGCTCGACAACCTCAGACATCATCCTGAGGTCGTCCGGCGCGTCGCTCTTGACCCGGTAGGTCCGATACTCCTTCTTTTCCGGCCTGCCATTGCGTAGTACGACTGACGCTCCGACGCGCTCGTCACCCTGCAACTGGGCCATGTCAAAGCACACGATATGGTCAAGCGAATCAAGTCCGAGCAATCTCGCTGCATCATCAGCGGCAGCTTGTTCGAGGCTACCCGAATGCCTCTTCTGGTGTCGTTCGACCTGCTCCTCGGCGTTCTGATCAGCCATCCCGCGTAGTAGAGCCAGTTCGCCGCGCTGCGGCACTCTGACCTCGACGGCGCCGGCGCGCCGTTCGACCAACCAAGCCCCCATCGACTCACCGATAGGCGCTGGGACGAGGACAGTGCGAGGGGGTTTGGCGCTCGAGTAATGCTCAGCGAGGACACAGGCGACCGAATCGGCAATATCGCCTCTGTGAACCAACGGATACTCGAGTTGCCCTTGGACGATGCCGTCCTTTGCGTTCAGGACCACAACCATTCCGTTATCTCCTCTGGAGGCGAAGCCAATGGCGTCGCAATCCTGGTAGAACCTGCTGTGTACTACTTTCTGTGAGACAGTCCTCTGGACCGAGCCGATTAGGTCACGCGTCCTAGCCGCCGCTTCATAGTCCAGTGCTAGTGAAGAGGTATCCATATCATTCTGGAGCGACTCGATTAGGACGCCCGCGTCACCGTCAAGGACACCGATTGCAGCCGCAATGCGCTCATCGTACCCCATCGCATCGATACAGGGTCCGTGGCACAGCCCGATGTGCATTGCTAGGCAACCTTGCGGCAGTAGCTCAGGACAATCGCGGATGCCGAAGTGGCGACGCAGCAACTGAATCACTCGCTTGGCTGCGCCGGGATCGGCGAAAGGACCCCATCGGAGTGAGCCCTTAGGAGGGTGTCGTGTGTAGATGATGCGAGGGTGTTCATGGTCAGTCAGGGCGATGAAAGGGTACGATTTGTCGTCCTTCAGCATCGAGTTGTAGCGAGGTTTGTGCTCCCTAATCAGCTGCCTCTCAAGAATCAGGGCATCGCTCGGACTCTTGGTAACAATGAAGTCAACGCGATCTGAGTCCTCAACCAGTCGGGGAACCATCTTCCGATTGGGATTGGGTACGAAGTACGACTTGACACGAGAACGTAGGTCAGTGGCCTTCCCGACGTAGGTGACCCGCTCGTCAGTCCGCCGGAATAGGTAGACTCCGGGCTTGCGTGGCAAGTCAATACCAGTAGGGTCGAGCGCCATGTAGGTTGATGCGCTGTAGGTGAACGCCCATGAACCCGTGCCTTCGCTCGGGCGCCATGCTCTCCGAGGCGCAGTCGCGAATCCTATCCCGCCTCGCGCAGTTTGGAGGCGGGCTGGAGGCCGCATGGGACGTACCTAGAGCGTTGTCTCTGCCCGGTCTCGCAGAGTCACTAGGAGTAGTCAGGTCGGCCCTGCACGCACCACTCTCCTCACTCGAAGCTGAGGGTTACGTCTCGACCCGCTCAGCTCACGTCACCGGCGGTGGCTCGCGTCGTCGCACTGTCGTTCACATTACAGATACTGGCCGCGAGGCCATCTCAGAACTCGAAGAGCCATCGACGGCTCGCAGAGGACGCAGCTTTGGCCCTCTACCTGAGCAGATTTCCCTGCACGGTAGGGACGAAGATGCAACCAACCTCTCGGACTCACTGCTCGCTGGATCCAACGTGCTTCTGAGTGGTCTGCCCGGTGTCGGCAAATCCAGTCTCGCCCGCGCCGTCGCAGAGCAGGTCATGAGCATGGGCTGGACCGTGCGATGGGCCTCCTGTGGCTCCGATACTGATGCAGCGGGTGTAGGTAAGATGTGGCTGGGTGAGGATGCACCATCCTCCCCTTCAGCCATCATTGGCGCCTCAGACGGTCCGAGGACCCTACTGGTCCTCGACGAGGCCCAGGAATTGCATCTGCGTCACGTTACAGGTGTGGCGGAATTGCTTGACGAGGCATCACCGGGAAGCTCTTCTGTGCTTGCGGTGTCAAGATCTCCGAGCCCCTTCGGACTTCCGGAGGGCTTCTCCGAGTTCAAGCTCGAGGGACTGACTCTCAAGCACGCCAGATCCCTGCTCCCAAGCGACACCGACAGCGCTACTGCTAGGAGCGTCGCAGAGGCCCTAGGTGGACACCCCCTCGCTCTCCGTCTGTGGTTGCCCGGCGAAGAGGTACCTGAGCTCGGCGAGGCTGTCCAGGAATACGTCGAGTCCACGGTGATGCACAGACTCAGCAACGAAGGCACGAAAACTCTGGACGAATTCTGCATCTCCCCTTCGTCGCTATTGGTCAGTGAACTCTTCGATGGAGAGGGTGCGAACGAGCTCGATGATTCCGCCATACTGAGGTGGAGCGGCGTCATGGCCGAGCCCCACCACTTGATTCGCAATGTCCGTCGGGGCTCCTGGTCAGATGAGCAGTCCAATGCACTGCACGCGCAAGCAGTTGACAGATGGGCCACCAGACAAGGAGTCAGAGCACGCAGGATGGAAGGCCATCACATGGTTCACTCTGGAGAGCCCGACGCTGAATGGGTTTCCGAGCACATCCAAGCCATAGCCGAGCAGGACAGCGCTGCGGCAGCGGTCCTGCTCGAACAGGCTGTTAGCCTAAGTGAGGACGAGTCCATCAGGGAGGCCGCCGCCGATCTCGCTCTGGAGCGCGGCGAGGCGGAGATAGCCGAGTTCCACATTGATGGTCTGAGCGTAGGTGTCGCCAGAAAACTCCGCTCCGCTCGGCTGGCTCGTCTCCAAGGTAATCCGAAGTCTGCGGAAGACATTGAGGCTAGTGCGATGGCTGAAATGACTCCCGCCGAGCACACCAAGGCAGCCATCGCGTCCCTAGTGCGCCGATACGACGACCGGTTGCCCGGTCGCATCGACCGCCGACTAGCGCAAGAGCTGACTAGAGTCGCAGATGCGGTGAACGTGTCCTCACTGCCGGAATCAGAGCGCAGCGCCGGCAGCCTCGCCCTCGACCTCATCAGGCACGGCATCGCTCTCGAAATCGACGATGTCTCCGCAGCCGCGAAGGCGCACAGCGCCCTTGAATCTGCTATGGGTCCCGAACACCCTCGCATGGCAGTGCTCGACCTACGTGCGCGCCTCTCATTGAGAACCGGTGGGAGCGCCTCAGCAGAGACACTCAGCTTAGCTAGGTCGCTGATTGAGTCGCGCGATGATCTCAGTGAGAGGATTCGCCTCATCCACGCAACCCTCGAGGCTACCGACAGCCACCCTGACTGGCTTATCGAGGCCCACGCCTCAGTTGCCGCCATGCCGCTGCGTGAGGACCTCGCAATGCACCGCCGTCTGTGCGCCCAGCGCTGGTACTGGCGCGGCGTCCTTGAACCCGAACGCAGATTGTCACACTGGAGGGAGGCTGTAGGCAGGTTCAGAATGGCTGAGTGCAGTGCAGCAGCAACAGAGCTCATCGGAAGAATGGCGAGAGCAATCTAGATCTCTGCGCCGATGAGGGTGCGTGTCTCGGTGATTCCGGGAATCGACCTGACCCCCTGAACGATGCAACGAGTCAGTTCGGCCTCGTCATCGGCCTCAATCTTGACGAATAGGTCGTGAGGTCCGAAGACAATCCACTGTCCGACCACTCCCTCAATGGCACCTACGGCCTCCCTGACAGCAATCTCGCAGCCTACTTCGGTCGTGATGAGAACGAATCCGACAGCCATTCTCACACCTCCACCGCAATCAGCGTCTCAGTCTTGATGATTCCAGCCACTGAGCGCATTTTATCAATCAGAGTCTTGGCCATCTCTCCTTCGTCGGCGAAGTCAATACGCGTCACCAGATCGTACTCCCCGTAGGAAACATGAGTCTCTGTGACGCTGTCAATTTCTAGAAGTGCCAGATACACATCTTTCTCGAGTCCCGGCTCTACCTTAATCAGAACGAAGGCAGTACTCATTCTCAGTCCTCGACGAGCATCGCGCTCGGTCGCTGTTTATGACCTCTGCTATACGTTAGTTCGGCATCACTCATGTGTGCGCAAGGGATAACAGGCGGACAGCGAGCGGACTAGCCATGCAAGCATCTGTTTCGGCAGTTCGCAGGCGTGCTGTAGCACTTATTCTCCTGCTGCTGCTTTCAGCCTCTCCACTGGTCCCGGCTACGTTTGGTGCTGTGTCCCGTTCGACCACCGTGTGGTCGGGAACTGTGGTGCTTCAGGACGGCTACACAGTCGAGAGTGGGGAAATACTCGTAGTCCAATCTGGAACCACCATCCAGCTTGGCGATGACGAGAACATACTCGTGGCTGGAAGAATCACCGTACAGGGCACGAACACAGCGCCAGTGCTACTCGAATCCATCTTGGGCAATCACGACGGCATCGTGTTCAATTCAAGCAGCAGCGGGCTGGGCTCCAAGATAGAGAATCTCACAATCACTGATGCGGAGTACGGCGTCACCATCTATGACAGCGATCCGACCATGAACGACCTCACAATCATCAATGCTGACAGGGTTGCCGTCGACCTGTTCGACGGGGCATCGCCACGAATCAATGACCTCATCATAGACGGCGGCGGTCAGGATGTCCACGGATTTTCCACCTCATGGCGCTACGGCATCGGACTTTCCGTTGGGGCGTACTCGGCTCCCATCATTGATGGCATGACCGCCGACGGCCTAATTACCCGTGGACTGAACTACTGGGGTAACTCGGGCGGTCTAATCTCAAACCTAGAGATATCCAATGTCAGCGGCTCCACCCTTGCTATCGCTGCCGGGATATGGGTGGAGGACTCGATACCACTGATATCGGACTCCAGCGTGAGCCGCTGTGACAGCGGTATCTTCGTGCGCCACATCACCTCTGGATGGACCACCCGACCAACCTTTGTGGGAATGACAGTGGAGGACAGCCAGTACTATGGCATCATGGTCGAGCAATACAACCACAGCCAGTACTCCAACGTGCCTCACAACGCTGTCTTTAACGACCTCGAAGTGAGAGGGACGGGGGGGCCGGGAGCCAAGACACCCGGGCTTGCTTACGCCGCATTCGAGGTCAATACCAGCGGGGTACAGGTCACTGACGCGCTAATCGAGGACAACGCTGCTGTCGGCTTCAAGGCCTATATGATTGGTTCTTCGACTATACTCAACGAGATTGATCTGCTGAGGAACGGCAGGCCGAGTAACACAGCTCCTCTCAACGACAGGGCTGGCATGTTCATGCGCAGCGCCAACTGGGCCCCTACCATCAACGACTTAGTGGTCCGCAACTCAACGGGGCCGGGCGTACTACTGTGGAAGGGAGGCGCTCAGGGCGCTGATTGGGTGATAGCCGACAATGGGGCTACCGGGGTGGATATCCGCGAGTTCCACCCCGACTTATCTGGGGTAATCAGCACCGGCAACGGCGGACACGGTGTCTCGGTAAGAGACTCCAGCAATGTCGAATTGGCATACGTGACGACCTATCAGAACGGACTCGGCGCGGCACTGCCTCAACTCGGGGCCGGTTTCTACTTCCACGAGTCTAACGACGTCATGAGCGGCGGCAAGAACTCGACCTGCTTTGAGTGCACATCAATCGAGGACCAGCATGGATTCGTGGTGCGCGACAGCATCGACCTACAATTGCTCTCAGTTGACATCAGGGACTCCGTTAACGCCCCAGCACTGGACATCGACAACAGCGGGATGGACCACGACGGCACGGTCATCATAGACGACATCAAGATCAACCTCAATTCGACCGGTCACTCAGTCACGCTGGACGAAGTCGACGGTCTGGTCCGAGGTCTCGACATGAACGGCGACAATGGCGGCCTGAAGTGGGACGCCAGTGGCCAGGAGGTCTCGTACCTTGAGAATAGCGTAATCCGCGGCAATACCGACTCCTGTTTCGACATGATAGATCACAGCGAGTTGTCCATCCACAACGTCGCAATGGCTTGTTATTCCGGCGCTCCGGCAAGCGCTACCTCCAGTTTCGTCAACTTCACCGGCTCATGGTTCACCAATGGATTCGCCGATAGTTTCGAGATGTTGGGGGACAGCCATCTGCGTTGGGTATCTTCAGGCGATATTGACACACCGACCTACGCCGGACAGGACAACATCCTCGATGTGATGTGGATGGTTGAGGTCCACTCTGTCAATCAACACCTGCTACACATCCCTCACGCCGAGTTCAACCTCACCTTCGACCTGTACGAGTCCGAGCATACAGGCACCCTGCCATACTCAGGACACTACTCGTACGGCCCCTTCATCGGTGAGCGCTGGACTCCGATGCAGGGCTGGTCCGACGTCAACACGGTCCACACCGGTTGCGACTACGACGGCGTCCACAATGACACTGCAGCAGTCGACCTCGACGCGGATATCTTGGTGTTCTGCCGCCTTGAGTTGTCCAATCAGCCGCCTTTCATCCTGTGGGACTCGCCCGAGCACGAGGCAGTCTACGCCAGCGGTAGTCAGGTGATCTTCGACGCCAATCGGTCCTGGGACCTCGATTTCGACGAACTGAGTTACAGTTGGACCAGCAGCATCGACGGCGACCTGATCACCGCCTGTGGTGCGTTTGACTCGGATTTGAATGGCTCCTACTTGCTCGCAAACGCTGCCGGCCAGGTTACCTGCCTGTCTGACGGGACGCACCAGATCACACTCGAGGTGTGCGACACTGACAGCCAATGCGTGCAGGAGGCCCGTGAGATTGAACTGGTCAACCTGCCTCCGGTGCTCTCGGTCGGAACAACGCCGCAGATCTCGGCTTGGGGCACTCTCTACCTCGGAATCACTGCCAACGTCACTATCCACCTAGGCAGCACGTACGATCCAGAGGGAGACGAGCTGCACTGCTGGGTGGAGGCCTCCTACGAGCAAGGCACCGGTCAACCACCTGCAGGAGATGCAGAGTGCCCTGCCACAATCATCCACACCTTCCCGGGCGCACCCAACCAGTTCTCGGTGACGGTGTACGCCTCGGACGGCGTCAATGCCCCCGTTTCGTGGACCTTCAACGTCGAGCTCTACAATGAGATACCAGTGGCAAAGCTGGAGATTACTCGCACGGGCATGACATCGTCGGCAACCGTGCGACTCGATGGAACTGCGACCTTTGACCCCGAGGGCGACGGAGTCAAGTTCGAGTTCTGGAGCGACCGAGACGGCCTTCTCGCCTCTGGGGTGACACCTGACTCGGCAGTCGAGTGGATTGGGACCTTGTCGAAAGGAGGCCACATCATCACGATGTACGCGAGCGACAATCGCCCTAATCATGCAGACATGTGGAACTCTGCCACCGCCGAGCTCAGCGTATCCAACTCACCGCCCGTGGCGCTGATTGCCAGCCCGTCCGACGGGATACTAACTGACTCCGGCGAGCTACTGGTCTTCGATGCCACTGGCTCGGGAGACTGGGACGCTGCTTGCATCGACCTGCCTGACAACGGCAGCGGGCTGGTTTGCAATCCCTTTGCGGCATTCAGCACCGATCTAGTCAGCGTGCTCTGGGAGAGCGATTTGTTGAGCGAGCCGATGGGTAGCGGATGGGTGTTAGAGACTAGATTGCCGGAGGGCGTGCACCAGGTCACCCTGACTGTCGAGGACGGCTCAGGGACCTCGGACGTGGCTGAGATTATGGTCAGGGTCGATGAGTCGGCACCGGTCCTTGTCCTTGACTCGCCGATGCCTGGTATCGAGGTCCACTCCAATCTGCCTGTGCTGTTCGACTTCCGCCGTTCGTTCGATCCCGACGGTGACGACTTCACCGTTAGCGTGTACTCAGACCTGATGGCCGAGCCGATACTTGAGGACAAGACGGCGGACTATTGGTACAACGACTACCTGCCAGCCGGAGAGCACATACTACGCTTTGAGCTGATAGACTCCAACGGGATGCAGCGCACCCACTCACAAGCACTCAAGGTGCTGGAGACCGGGCCCGTGGCGGGAATCTCCGGCCTCTCGGAGGGCCAGTACATCCCACCGGGCGAGCCCGTGGTACTCAACGCCTCGGCCTCCTATGACTACGATGATGACATCGTACTCTACCAATGGGTCCTGAATGACGGAACGCTGCTGAGCGACAAGATAGTCCACACTGCGAGTTTCCCGCCCGGGCCCGTGCGCATCGACCTGCTGGTCAAGGACTCGAGGGGCGACTCATCCTCGGCCTCGATTAACCTTACAATCGGCTCCAGCTCGCCGCAGTTGTACGAGCTCGAGGTCTCACCGAGCAGCATCGACCTTGAGGAGCCGACATCGGTCCTCATCACGGTGCGGCTCGTAGACCCCGACGGCACCACCTCCTCCGTGCGCGGAGAGCTGCGCGCTGGAGGGGTGTCACAGTCCCTCGAGTTCCAGGATGATGGCATGGAGGGCGACCAGTTCGCCGGTGATGGCATCTGGACCTACATATCGGTCTGGACCCTGACAGGGAGCAGCGCGAGGGTGGAGGTGTGGGCGCTCGACGGTGACATGGTCAGCCCAGGTCTTGTAGAAGTCATTCCTATCGAGTCTCCTGAGGACACGAGTATGTTCGACTGGCTGCTCGGCACAGGTCTTCCATTCCTGATTATGTCCCTGACTCTAGCTGTAATGGTGGGGATAGCCTACGCGAGCACCCGCAGGAGGCAGGTCTCAAAGGACCTCGAGATGATCGAGTCGTGGTCCGGATTCGACCCACGAGAGTTGGATGAAGAGTTTGAGGATTGAATCGTACAACAAGGCAGGGAGAAAATGGGAAAAATAAATCTCAAAGACAAATTATCTCTGTTTTCAGAACACTGGTCTCCAAAGGTAATCGCAGAGATGAACGATTACCAATTCAAATTAGTCAAAATTCAGGGCGATTTCGTTTGGCATAATCATGCAGATACCGATGAGGTGTTCATCGTAATCAAGGGTGAGATGAAAATAGAGTTTGAGAACGAGACTGTGGAATTGAGCGATGGTGACATGTATGTGGTCCCAAAAGGAGTTGATCACAAACCCTGTGCTGAAACTGAATGCGAGGTCATGCTTGTTGAACCTCGAGACGTCATCAATACTGGCAGCACAGAAGGCGATTTAACAGCCTCTAATGATGTCTGGATTTGACATTGAGGCACAGAAGTCAGGATAGTAACTGTTCCTACGGCACCTCAAAGATGAGGCTACAGCAGGTCAGCGCACCTTCGGCTTTCGCCAGCTCCGAGGCGACTACGGGCCGTGCATCATAGCCCAGGGCAGAGAGGCGCTGGCCGGTCCGGGGAAAGTCGGCCGCGAAAAGGACCGTACTACCAATGCGGACGACATTGGCCGCACTCGGCTCCGATGGGTCGACGGAGATGCAGGCATGCTCGGGAAAGGCACCGGCATCGACCCACTCAGGATTGATGAGAAGGGTGTCGTCCGAGACCGCGGTCACCGCTGACTTCAGGTGGAGACATCCGTCGAACTTGACCCTCACAACGCGGTAGCCATGGTCGGTGACCAGCGCTCTCAGCTGGCGCACGGCCTCGGTGTTGCTGCGGGTGGAGATGCCAACGTAGATGCTCTTGGCCACGACCATGACGTCCCCTCCATCAAGTATCGCAGGTGCCTGGATGTGCTTGAGTGTGCGGTGTGGTGCGAGCGCCTGTTCGATTGAATGACGTTCTCCACGCCGGGAAAGCGCCCCGGGCCTCGTGATGACCGCGATCTCGTCAAGCACGATGGCAATGTCCTCGACGAACACCGAATCGGGAAAGTCTAACTCTTCATCAAGGTGTTCGACTCGGCAGCCGAGTTCCTTGAGAATATCTTCGTAGAGGCCGTGCTGAGCCCGCGCGTTTTCGACATCGATAGCTTCGCGCTCGAGAAAGGTCAGCTCGCAGACCCCGATGCCCGGGCTAACTCCTCTGGTGATTGCTACACGCATTCGCTTCATAGGCAGGTAGTCTGAGGTCATAAAGTAGCGGAACATCTCCCGTCCTGCGTGGAAACCGGGCTGCGCGGCAAGGTTGTGCTCGTCACCGGCGGTGCTGGTGGCATAGGCCAGGCCATTTGCAGAGCGTTCGCCTCCGAGGGTGCTCGCGTGGTCGTGCATCATTTTTCTTCGACTGCCGCGGCCGTATCGCTGGCCGAGGAAATCAATGGAATAGCCATTCGTGCGGATCTACGTGATGACAAGGAAGCACTATCGATGGTTCGAAGCATTGTCTCTGAATCTGGGGGCCTCGATATTTGCATCGCCAACGCCGGCCACTATCCAACACCGTCCAAGCCGCTTTGGGAAATTGATGGTGAGCGTTGGGCCTCCACCATTGACTCCAATCTGGGGGTTACAGTGAGCACTGCTCGTGCCTTCCTTGGCCACGCCGCAGAAGTTGGGCGGGGGTCAATCGTTCTGATTGGTTCGACAGCAGGTATCTACGGCGAATCAGGACATGCTGACTACGCTGCTGCGAAGGGCGCTATCACATCAGGTCTACTGATGTCATTGAAGAACGACATCTCGCATATTGGCGGTGTCCGTGTTAATGCGGTCGCTCCGGGATGGACTGTCACGCCAAAGAAGGTCGAACATGGTGTTGATGAGAATCTAGTAGAGCGTGCAACTGCGACGATGGCACTGAAGAAGCTCGCTACCCCTGAGGATGTGGCTAACGCGGTGGTCATGCTAGCTTCGGACGAGATTTCAGGACACATCACAGGCCAGGTAATCGAGGTCGCGGGCGGAATGGAAGGACGTTTAATTCCTTGAATTATTCAAGCTACAGCCTCGATTCTGGCTACCTCTCTAGAGGTGACCAGTACGTCCATCCCACTGTCTGACAGTCGCCACTTGGGACGTCGTGCCTCTGAGGCAGCTTCGACCATCTCTCCATTGCGCAGTTCGTTGAGGTGGTGACTCAACAGCTGCCTCGAAATTTCTAACTTCAATCGGATATCGGTGCCTGAGAGGCCTATGTTTCCGGATTCGGACAGTACCTCGAGTATGGCTAGGCGAGTCCCGGCGATAGGGTTCCTAATTCGCCCAATTTCCTCCCTAGACAGACTGGAAATTGCATAGCGGCGCAGTTTACCATCCCTCCACGAGATAATCTGACCGGTAGATTCCAGAGTGTGGAGGTGGTAAGCTGTCACTCCGTTGGCGAGCCCGAGGGCGTCGCGCAGTGCGGAGAAGTGAATTCCCGCGTTTGCCTCGAGGTATCCGAGCAAACGACCGCGGGTGAGCATGTCTTCTCGATTGCCCTTCATCCTCGCGAGCATAGGGGACATCAGCGCCACTAGAACTGTCACCTTCACAAACTCAAGTACTAACGATCCGAGAACGAGTGACCCTAGGGCACCCACTCCTCCCGCTAGGAGCCTCTGAGGCAGGGTGGAACCGGAATCATCCTCTTTCTCTCCTCGCCTGATGACAGGCTGTGCCTCCTCGGAGTCTCCTTCGGCGGCTTCAAGCATCTCGTCGTTTACTGTAATCCCGTCATCGGTGATTTCATCCAGCGGCGTGTTCATCATCCAGCCACCGGCGAGCATAGCAGCTACCGCAAGAGCAGTTACGAGTCGCACCGTACGGACCCCTTCCATTACTTTGCGCAACTCATCTTCACCTATGACTACCGTGGTGAATTGGTTTGACATTACGTAGTGGTGTTGAATAACAGAACTCTCATCACGAGCCGAGGAGCGATGGCCGAGGAGTCTGATGTTTCCATCGGTGATGACACCGAACGCGAGGAGGCGATGCTGACCGCGGCCCGTTCAGTAGTGATGACGTGCATGCAGGTGCGACCGCACGAGCACGTGCTGGTAGTCACCGACCCGTCGACTTCCGAAGTCGGTCGCTCACTATACGAGGCCGCTTCGGAGGTTACTGATCGCATACTCATGATGATGATGCCTCGCAGACATAGGCAGGGCAACGAGCCCCCGGCCTCGGTCGGTGATCTGATGCGCCGTCAGAATGTCGTATTGCTCGCCACTCGCCACTCCCTGACTCACACCCGTGCACGACTGACCGCATCGCGGGAGGGGGCTAGAATAGCTTCGATGCCTGGAATCGACGAGGAGATGATGGCGATGGGTGGAATGACCGCCGACTACAACGCCCTGCAGAAGGAGATATCGGGACTGAATCCGATGCTGCGGCGCAGGCGCGACGTCAGGGTGACGACTCCAGCGGGCACCGATGTGACCTTCAGGACCGGAGCCCGCTGGGTGCTCGAGGACAACGGCATATGCAACCGACCCGGGCAGGTGACTAACCTGCCGGCCGGAAAGGTCTTCGTTCTACCAAAGGAGCAGACCCTGAGCGGCAAAATCGTCATCGACGGTTCGTGGGAAGGCGTCCTGCTAAACGAGCCACTCACCTTCCTTGTCGAGGAAGGCATGGTGGCCAGCATCTCCGGGGGTGAGCTGGCAGAGAGTGTCGGGTCGGTGCTCGACGAGGCCAAGGTCGGCCTGCGTCCGTCTAGGGCTGGGCTGGTCAAAACAGTGGCTGAGTTTGGCTTCGGGATGAACTCGAGGGCGAGGATGACTGGAAACAGGCTTGAGGATCAGGTGGTCCGAGGTTCGGCTTACTTCGGAATCGGTGACAACTCCGCTCTCGGGGGTTCGGCAAGAGTAGGTATCCACATGCGAGGGGTCATGTTGAAGCCGACAATCGAACTGAACGACGTCGACCTCGTGGTTGATGGCAAGATAACCGCCCGCAAGAGGTGATGAATTGCGCGCGCTACTCTGGTGCAATGGGCAACAACCCTCGGAAACTGTCGTCGAGGGCCTTCTCAAGGGTGCTGTTTGCTTCGGAGTCGATGGGGGGGCCGACAGGGCCGCTGAGGCGGGCTACGAGGTCGAGCAGGTCCTCGGGGACCTCGATTCTGCCGATTCGGACAGGTGGCGAGGCCGGACCCACGAGCTCGCCAACCAGTCGAGCAGCGACTTGGCCAAATCCATCTCACTGCTCACCGAGCGCGGCTACACCGAGATCGACGTCGTCGGCTCGGACGGAGGCTCGACAAGCCACTTCCTCGGGAGTTGGGCGGCGCTGTGCGAGGCGCCTCCCGGGGCAGCCATACGACTACACCACGAGGACTCGGTGACCCATCGCGTTCACCCGCAGGACGGCGAGAGCGAGTTCGCGGTGAGAGCTGGCGGCGAATTCTCCGTGTTCGCATTGAGTCCTTCCAAGAGCGTGCACCTACACGGCGCTCGGTGGGAGTTGGACGGTGTGCCGATGAGCCTGTCTACGGAAGGACTCCACAATGTCGGCTCGGGAAAGTCAGTGCACATCCGGGCTGATGGAGTCCTAGTAGTGATAGTCTCGAGGGACTAATCACTCCTCTGCAGCCTGCGACTTTGGGTTTTGTGACAGTAGCAGTGCAATCGGCCGAGTCCTCGGGTCGGACTCCAGAGCGATCTTCATGATGACAGCCAGAGGCACGCCGAGGACCATCCCCATGATGCCCCACGCCCAGCCCCAAAATGCCACTAGGAGAAGGAGCACGATAGGGGAGATGTCGAGCCTCTGTCCGGCTAGCTGAGGCTCGACCACGGCGCCCCAGGCCTGCTGGTTGGCCACCAGAATCAAGATGAGTACGATGGCCTGAGGGCTGGAGAGCATGATGAGCCCGATAAAGATGGGTGGAATCAGGGATATCAGAGCCCCCACATAGGGGATGAAGTCCATCATGAAGGT
>Ga0066854_10000342_pt1 | contig 16627 bp, 12 predicted proteins | sample ETNtaG_8_FD_65494 | JGI IMG/M metagenome (GOLD analysis project Ga0066854, IMG submission 65494) | Marine microbial and viral communities from oxygen minimum zone, Eastern Pacific Ocean - ETNP201406SV75 | ecosystem: Environmental > Aquatic > Marine > Oceanic | place: Pacific Ocean: Eastern...
GCTGGCCTAGCCCGGCAGCCGGTCACCCGGGGCGTACTCGTTTCGGGCATCTATGACCTGACTCCCCTGCAGTTCACTGGTATCAACCGCGCCCTTGGCCTTGATCCGATGGGCGCCTACGACTGTAGCCCAGTGCACCGGGTGCCGGGTCATGAAATCGACCTGGTGCTCGCCTGGGGAACAAGCGAGAGTGAGGAATTCGAGCGCCAGAGCCGAGAATTAGCTGCGGTCTGGGGCCGACATGGCGCAAACACGATACTCGCGCCGATTGCCGGGGCCAATCACTTCAGCGTTATCGAGACCCTTGCAGATCCCGGATCTAGGCTGCTGACCCTGGCGCTGGAACAACTGGCGCAATGAAAACCCGGCGTACTGCCGCCAGTTAGAATACGCATCTCGATCGCACCCGAAGTTACCCAAATAGACCCATTCATGGCCGACCAGGACAGCGTACAGGCACCCACCAACTTCATCCGCCAGATGATCGAGACCGACCTGGCAGCGGGGAAATATTCCGAGGGCATCGTCACCCGCTTCCCGCCAGAGCCCAATGGTTACCTGCACATAGGCCATGCCAAGTCGATCTGCCTTAATTTCGGCCTGGCCCAAAGTTTTTCCGGCCACTGCTTGCTGCGCTTTGACGACACCAACCCGGACCGGGAGAGCCCGGAGTATGTCGAAGCCATCAAGGAAGATGTGCGCTGGCTGGGCTTTGGCTGGGGCGACCGTCTGCGAAACGCCTCTGATTACTTCGAGCAACTCTATGACTGGGCAATCGAGCTAATCAACCACAACAGGGCTTACGTGTGTGATCTTTCGGCCGAAGAAATCCGCGCCACGCGTGGCACCCTAACCGAGTCAGGCAGTAACAGCCCCTACCGTGACCGCAGCGTCGCCGAAAACCTGGACTTGTTTACCCGCATGCGCGCCGGTGAGTTCCTGGACGGTAGCCGGGTACTGCGAGCCAGAATCGACATGGCCTCACCCAACATGAATTTGCGCGATCCCACCTTGTATCGAATCCGCCACCAGCGACACCACAACACAGGTGATGCCTGGTGCATCTATCCAATGTACGACTTCACTCACCCCCTGTCGGATGCTATTGAGGGAGTGACTCATTCCCTGTGCACTCTGGAGTTTGAGGACCACCGAGCACTGTACGACTGGGTGCTCGACAACGTTACTGTGCCTATGCGGCCACGCCAAACCGAGTTCTCACGCCTGGAACTTGACCACACGGTGATGAGTAAGCGTTTTCTGACTACCCTGGTCAACGATGACCTGGTCCGGGGCTGGGATGACCCCCGCATGCCAACCCTCTCTGGCATGCGCCGGCGCGGCTACTCTCCTGCATCGCTGCGCGACTTCTGCAACCGCATCGGCGTCACCCGCAACGAGCAGCGAGTTGAGTTGAGCGTGCTGGAAAACTGTGTGCGCGAGGACCTGGACCGCGTCACAGCACGCGCCTTCGCTGTCATTCGGCCGCTCAAACTGGTCATCGATAACTACCCGCCCGAACAGGTCGAAGAGTTCGAGGCAGCCAACCATCCCGCTGATCCAACCATGGGTTCACGCACGGTGCCATTTAGCCGGGAGATTTATATCGAGCAGGATGATTTTCTTGAAAACCCGCCACACAAGTTCTTCCGGCTGGCACCGGGTCGCGAAGTGCGACTACGCTGGGCTTATCTCATTACCTGTACTGAGATCGTGCATGACAGCGCTGGCCGTGTGATCGAAGTTCACTGCACCTATGACCCTGACAGCTATGGTGGCAACGCTCCCGATGGCCGTAAGGTCAAGGGCGTCCTGCACTGGGTCTGCGCACGCCGTGCAGTCACTGCCGAAGTTCGCTTGTATGACCGCTTGTTTACCGTGCCCGATCCTCGGCCCGGTAAGAACGCCGACTTTCACCAAACCCTCAACGACCGCTCGCTGGTGACGGTGACGGATGCCTGTATCGAGCCCAGCCTTGCCGCTCACCCGGCTGGCACTACCTTCCAGTTCGAACGCCTTGGCTATTTCTGTGTGGATCCAGATTCCAGTGACGCCCGACCGGTCTTCAACCGCACGGTGTCCTTGCGCGATTCCTGGGCGCGCACCCGGGAGCGTCGAAATCCATCACCGTCCCCGGGAAGAAAAAGCGATGGGCCCGCAGCGCGGATGTTTGCACAAGGTACCTGATTCAGATCAAAATCACCTGGTATGCAGCCTCTAAATTAACACTGGCTGCTCAGCTAACATCACCACTATCTATTTTCTTTATTCAAGCCACCACGCCATATGGCCGTACCTGCCGAAGCATCGAGTTGCGTATTCGACCCGGACCTCATCCGCCGCTACGACACGGCGGGGCCACGCTACACTTCCTACCCCACCGCGGTCCAGTTCAGCGGGGACTTCACCGAGCAGCGCTACCGGCAATTTGCCCGGCTGAGCAACGAGGAGTCCGACCCACGGCCGCTGTCACTGTACCTGCATATACCTTTCTGCTCGACCCTGTGCTTTTATTGTGCCTGTAATAAGGTTGTCACCAAGAACGTCGACAAGGCCGTCGACTACCTCGAGCGTTTATGTCATGAGATCGAACTTCAGGGTGAATTGCTCGACAACGGCCGGCCGGTCGTACAGATGCATTTCGGTGGGGGTACACCAACTTTCCTGAGTGCCGAACAACTCGAGCGCCTGGTTGCACACATCGGCCGGCACTTCCGCCTGACCGAGGATAATGCCCGCGACTACTCCATCGAGATCGATCCACGAACGGTTTCGACCGATACCCTGGACCGCCTGCAACAGGCTGGATTTAACCGGATCAGCCTCGGGGTACAGGATTTCGACCCTGTGGTCCAGCAAGCCGTCCACCGCATCCAGCCCCGGGAAGACACCATCCAACTGCTCCAATACGCGCGCAGCCGGGGCTTTCGTTCTACCAACGTGGATCTCATCTACGGACTGCCTTTTCAGAGCGTCGGCAGTTTCAGTCGCACGCTCGATGAGATTCTTGAGGCGCTGCCGGACCGGTTATCCATCTTCAACTACGCACACCTACCGAGCCTGTTTGCACCCCAGCAGCGAATTCACGAGAAGGACCTGCCAGACAGCGAGGAAAAACTGCGTATTCTTGATACCTGTGTCGAGCGCCTAACCGGTGCCGGCTACGTCTACATCGGGATGGATCATTTTGCCCGCCCAGACGATCTGCTCTCCCGTTCCCAGCGCGACGGCACCTTGCATCGCAACTTCCAGGGCTACTCCACCCACGCCAACAGTGACCTGATCGGCCTGGGAGTGAGCGCCATCAGCCAGGTAGGAAGGTCCTACAGCCAGAACCACAAAGACCTGCACGCTTATCAGGCCGACCTAGACGCCAGCCATCTGGCGACGATCCGTGGGATTGAATTGACCAGAGATGACGAGTTGCGGCGCAGTGTAATCGAACAGTTGATGTGCTTTGGGCAAGTCAGCCTGCGCCAGGTACTGCAAGCCCACCACATCGACCAGGAAGATTACTTTGAGGCGGAACTGACTAATCTCCAGCCGATGGCCAGTGATGGCCTGCTGACAGTAAAAAACGACGACCTGGTCGAAGTCAGTTCAGCCGGGCGTTTCCTGCTGCGCAATATCTGCATGGTGTTTGACTGCTACCTGGGCCACACACCCGGCCGGCCACGACACTCACGGGTAATCTGAACCAAATCAGAGATCAGTTCATAGATCAGGCGTGGCTGCGTGCATTCGCGGTATTACCCGCACAGTCGCCGACCCGCTGTTGCAGCCGGTCAAGACTGTGAATCCTGACCTTACGCCCGTTAGCCGAAACCACATTCTCTTCAGCCAAGCGGCTGAACAAACGACTGATGGTCTCAACGGCAAGCCCGAGGTAGTTGGCGATGTCGTGGCGGGGCATGGACAATACAAAGTCCGTTTCAGAGAAGCCGCGGCTGCTGAATCGGCGCGACAAACTGAGCAGAAATGCCGCCAGCCGGTCCTCGGCGCTACGCCGGGCTAGCAGCAGCAACATCGACTGGTCAGTACTGATCTCGTTCGCCATCACCTTGTACAGCTCACGATTGAGGCTAGGAATCTCGCGGGCAATGTCGCTCACTGCATCCAGCGGCAGTTCACAGATGCTGGTGCGCTCCAATGCCACTGCCGAACATGAATGAACATCCTCGATACCGTCGAACCCGAACAACTCACCCGGCATGGAGAAGCCGATAATCTGTTCTTCCCCGTCCGGTTGCGACATGATGATCTTGAGTGAGCCTGACTTGACCGCAAACAGGGCCCGGAAATCATCCCCGGCGTGGTAAATAATCTCTCCCTTTTTCAACGGCGGCTTCTGCCCAACCACTCTCTCGAAGCGCTGTAGATCCTTGGCGTCGAGGCCTCGGGGCAAACACAGCTCGGCGAGGGAGCAGTCCTTGCAGGACACCCGCACTCTGGTAATGTCCATCACGTCGGTCATGAGTACAAACTCGGCTTAATCTATGATTGCTACCTGCGAGTGTAGATCATAACGTAACCACGACAGACTACTGAAGGGCAATCGCCACAAGCCAAGGGAAAGTCTTGGGGGTCCAGCTGCTGTTCCAGCACCTCGTAGCCAAGGGCCGAGTACAGTTCGCGCGCCTCACCAGCCCTTGCCGGGTCGGCCAGGTAACGTTTCACCCAGCCGCGGGCAGTGAGGGCCGGGTCGGCCGTGATGGCGCTGGACTCGGGAAAGTCCGCCGCTGCCGTACCTGGACTGCAACAGCCCGCGGCTCTGGCCTGGTCAGGCAACACTGGTGGCAACCGTTAGTCCGCTGCCTGTTCCCAGTTGCTGCATCCGGCCGTGCCCCAGCACTGCCGCACCGAGTGCAGCCGCGAACTGAACCAAATCACCATCGGGAACATTGACTTCGTGACCAAGCTTGTCCTGCACCTCATCGACCATGGTCCGGAACCTCAGCAAGCCACCGACCAGGGTATATCCGGGTTCGGCACGAACCCGCTTCATTAACTGGACCGATCTCTTGATCAAGGACGATATAGCACCCTGCATGATATCTGCTGGCGCAGTACCCTGGGAGAGGTGATTAATCACTTCCGATTCGGCAAACACTGCGCATACCCCCGATATGGAAACAGACTCGCGCGAGGTGACCAACAGCGGTCCAATATCCTCTGTCTTGAAGCCCATGTAATACGCAGTTTTTTCCAGGAAAGCACCGGTCCCAGCCGCACATTTGTCGTTGAGCCGGAATGAGTGCACCTTGGTGTTCTCATCGACTCGACTCGCTTTCATGGTTTGGCCGCCAATGTCGAGTATGGTGCGTGTATCGGGGAAAAAGAACGCAGTGCCGCGGGCACCGGCCGTGAGATCGGTCACGGCCGCGTCCTTATCCTTTACCTGGTGGCGACCGAAACCTGTGGAAATCACATAACCGATATCCTCACGCTTGAGTCCGCAGTCTGTCAGGGTCTCGGCCAACACCTTGCTCGACACTTCTCCCAACTTGAATCCTGTCGGGCACAACGTTCGGCCGATGATCTCGCCGTCGGCCGAGAGTACTACGCACTTGGTGTAGGTCGAACCTACGTCGATACCTGCAGTACAGTCCATCATGCTACCCCCGCCTTGGCTGCAGGCTTGCGGCTCTCCAGGATATGGTCCAGAGCAAAAAGCGCTGCGCCGAGCGCGCCGATGTAATGGGCCTGCTCACTCACGTTCAAGCGGGTGCCAAGCCGGTCTTCGAGCGCCTTGACCATGGCCACGTTAAGGGTTACCCCGCCGGTGAAAGTAATTTTCTCCTCCAGACCTACCCGCCGAACCAAAGCAATGGTGCGAGTGGCTATGGACTGGTGCACCCCCCAGAGGATGTCGGGGAGTTTTTTTCCTTTGCCCAGCCACGAGAGAACCTCTGACTCGGCAAATACCGTGCAGGTGGTACTGATACGCACGGGCTTATCCGACTTCAAGGCCGTGGGGCCCAACTCGTCCAGCGGCAGGTCCAAGGCAACTGCGGCGGCCCCCAGAAAACGGCCAGTCCCTGCGGCACACTTGTCGTTCATGCAGAAATCATTGATCTCACCATCCGGGTTGACACTGATCGCTTTGGTATCCTGACCGCCCATGTCGATTACCGTACGGGTTTCGGGAAACATCTTGACCGCGCCCCGTCCATGACAGCTGATCTCGGTAACCTGGGCGTTACCGAAGGTGACCTTGTAACGACCGTAACCGGTGCCGATCACGTAGTCGATCTCTTCCTCGCGCAAATTAGCGCTGCGTAGGGCCTGCTCGTAGACCTTCTCGGCTGCCTGCACCACATTCGCCCCGGTTTCATCAAGAGCGGTCGCAACCAGGTTGCCGTTCTCATCAACAATCGCGGCTTTGCTCTGGGTCGAACCCACATCTACGCCTGCTGCATACGCCATGTCTTGATTCCTCTACTGGTTCAGGCCGCCGCCTGTTGGCTGCGGCGCGATGCAAGGCCCTCGAAGAACGCGTCTATCCGATTTTTCATCTGGGCCTCGGAAACGACACGTTTATCCATCATGTCCGACTCCAGAAATAACGAGGGCACGTCACACTTCTCCATCAGGTAGCGCCGGCTGTCCGCCAGGCCGGTGGAGACCGTGCGACAACTCTTGATCGGGTGATAAACCACGCCATCCACATGCATGTCGCCTATCATCTCCTCGACCATGTAACTCTGGTGGAACATGCTGTCCATGGCATCGCGCACACTGAGCAGCACACCCTCAGCCAGGCTCTCGACCGGGCGCTGCAGATCGTACTGGTAGCCTCGGTTGGTGCCGCCAGACGCGAACCACAGATAGGTCGAATTGACGAAGGTGCCACCCCAGTCCGAGAACATCTCGTTAAAGCGCCGGAAAATCGGGTAACAGGGCACACCGACAAAGATCAGCCGGTATTTTTCGTCCGTTAGGGTGCCGACACCGTTCGCCGATTTGTATTCCATCTCCTCGACCAGTTCCTTGAAGTATCGGCTGCCTGTTTCGGTGCCGCGAAAACCGTTGGCAACACCCAGGTAGACAGTACCCTCAGTGACTGCGTTGAACACCGAAGGCCGACTGGCATTCAGTTTCAGCACCCGCTGCCAACTGCTGGCCACGTCGTTGGCATAACTCAGTACCTCGCGTAACTTGTCGATATCGAACTTGCGGCCGGTTACTTCCTCGCACAGGGTGATCAGTTCGCGCACCTGGGCCTCGACATAACTGCGATCGTTCTCGAACGACCGGTCACCCGGGCCAGTGTGCACCCCACCTTCGCGACTGCCCGGTACGTCCAGTGTGAAAATCGGGATCTTGTACATCCGCTCCCAGATCTCCGCCCACTTGATATAGGTGTTGCAGGCATTGGTGTAAACGGCCAGCGAAGGCTTGGGAATCCTGCCCATCGGGTGTTCGCCATTGCGCAACTGCACGGCCACGTCGGCTTTGACGTAGCCGCAGATGTCGGGCGAGTAACCATAATCCTCGGCCTCGTTGAGGTACTCGTGGGCAACCCGCCGCACCGCGGTCTGCAGCGAATTGATCTCAGGAAACACCACCGGCAGATCGAAAGCCTTTAGGATCTCGTTCATACTGCCCATGACAAACACATAGGCACACTGTGCTCCTTGCTCGGCAGTCTCGCCTAATGAGGAGAACCACTGCCTGAAAAGTTCGGCCCCGTCCCGGGCACCGCGCCCCACAATCTCGTTTTGACTGTCCTGTCCCATTGCTATCTCTCCTCGCTCTGGCAATTCGCCAGGCTCACTGGTACATCAGATTCTCCATGAAAGTCTCTATCTGCAGGCCCAGGTGATCAAAGCTTGTCATGTTCTCCTCGAACTCGCTGACGAAATAACCGATATCGTCCTCGTCCAACGAGCGGGTATAACAGACCTGTTCCTCCAGTCCCGGCTCGCACATCTTGGCCGCAGTAATGATGGCGGCGTCAGCTTTTGAACTACTGATCCGTTCTTTGAGCATCTTTTCCTTGGGCTTGCGCAAGTCGTGCTGCACCGGGCTGTAGGATGATTTTTCCAGGTAGGCTTCGGCCAACTGCTGCAGCGGATCACCCGTGCTCGGTACGTCTTCAAGAATCCAGCGCAGTCCGATCAGGAAATCATCGTCGACGACGTAACACGAGCGACCGACCATGCGGATCAGATCCAACGGTGGCTGCTCACAGAAACCGCCCTCGAATACCACCCGGACCCGGTCCTCCTGGTTACTGTCAGCCCGCTCCCGGATCATCGGCAGCACTGTCTCAAGCAAGGCGTTGTGCTCCTCGCGCGGCACCATCCCCCCCACCGATACCAGGCAATAGGCATCCTCGGCGTTTAACAGCCAGGGTGTCTCACGCTTGATGTCGTACAGTTGCCGAATCAGGGCTCGATTGCGGTTGAACAGTTCAATAGACCTGCGCAGGTCGTCTTCGGTGATCGTAGTGCCGGCAACCTGCTCGATCACTTCCATTAGTCGCGCGTACTCGTTGCGCAGGTAGCGTGCAGTGTCGGCCGAGTTGGCATTTTGCGGCAGATACAGGATCTGGCAGGGATGCTCACTGTTGCGTTCCCAGACTGCGGCAAGATTGCGGGCCGCATCGCAGATCGGGTGAGTCACAAACATGTCCAGTTCCACCCTGCCGCTCAATACCAGTTCCAGCGATGTCTTGAGGATAGAACACAGGTACGAGCCGAAACGAGAATCTGCATGGTCGGGCTCAACCGGAGCGCCGCGCAACTTAAAAGGCAGCAGCCCGGCGGCATGCGCGATCTCCTCGGGGAAATAGACCTGAAAATGGCCCAGTACCCGGCCACCCCCATCCCGCCAGCGCTGTACCGTTGGAAAGTCCCCATCCTCGACCAAGTCCCGGCAGGCCAGCAGCATGTCATTCAGGCTCTGACCCTGCCATTCGGGAAACACGCCAGTGCCGCAATAACTTGCCGGTGTCGCTGTAGCCAGTACCGGAGTCGAATCGGTTCCGGTACTGTTGGCGAGCGCCTGGCGCAGGTCGCTATCTTGTGGGCCTTGTGCGCCCCGAAAAAACAGATCCAGCACGAAATCGAGTTTCTCGGAAGGGTCTTCCAAAACCCGGTCGCCGTGGGCGCTGATCGCGGTTTCCACCAAGGCAACGAATGACCACGCTAACAGACGGGCGTCGCCGGTCTGGATCTCGCCGGTGCCGATCGCGTCCTTGATGATCAAAAGAATCTGGTCAGGCAGTGCCTGCTGGTAGGCGCTGATCAACTGCATCCGCGCTGCCTCTCCCAGCACATTGCTGTTGCGCCGAATCAAGCTGATCAGTTGGCGCTTGTGGTCGGGCAACTGAAAAAATGCTTGCGTCAGGCAACGCAATCTCGAACGGCAGTCGCCACTGGACTGGGCCGCCGCGGAAAAAAGGGCCTGCTTTTCGACCAGGTCAGCCTGCATCATTTCCAGGTACAGTCCTTCCTTGCTGACAAAATGATGGTACAGGCCACCTTTGGTCAGCCCGGCCTTGCGGGCAATCTGATCCATAGTCACGTCGGCGTAACTTGCCGCCAGAAATAGCGGCTCGGCCACTGCCAGGATTCGGTCAACCGCGGCAGGCGTTTGTGTCATGGGCGCTAGTGTCATTTTTGGTTCCATACCGACCAGTCAGTATGTCGCTACCCTACAAGCCAAAGGGCTTATTTGTCAACTTGTTTCAGGCAACTAGCCGACTCCGGCGGAAAGAGACACCGGCCCTTAGTCCCCAGGACGGGCCCCTTGAATCCGGATAAGCGAAACGGGTTAGGATCACAAAAACCCGACGACTATCCCCAACTAATCAGCGGCTTGGCCGCATCTACCGTGAATTAACCTGAAATGACCAGTCAAGCTTTTTGCGAGCGCAAAACCTCCAGAGCACCGCTCCGTTAAATGATTGCCACCCGCTTTAAGGTCTCCCAGAGCCTTGCTCGTCAAACCATCTGTCGTCAACGTCTGGCAAGGGTACGGCCGATATCAACTCCCGGGTATAGCAGTGGCGCGGGCGCGAAAAAACCTCAGCACATGATCCGCTTTCAACGATCTCGCCATGGTTCATGACCAAAACACGATCGCACACAGCCCGCACCACCGACAGATCGTGACTGATAAAAATCAGCGTCAGGCGAAGTTCGGTTTTCAAACGACGCAAAAGTTTCAAGATCTGCGCTTGGCTCGAAACATCCAGGCCGGAGACGATCTCATCGGCCACAACGAACTCTGGTTCCAGCGAGACTGCTCTTGCGATACCAACACGCTGGCGCTGCCCACCGGATAGTTCGTGTGGATAGCGGCGCGCAAGTTTTCCCTCTAAGCCCACTCGCTCCAACAGTTCTTGTGCTTGCCACCTTGCCTGCTCCCAACTTGAGATTCTTCCATAAGCAATTAACGGCTGTACGATACTATGGCCCACTCTGCGCCGTGGATTAAGGGACGACTGGGGATCTTGAAAAACCATCTGGAAACGCCGCCGCAAGGGACGAAGCTCTGCCTCGCGAAGATGGCTGATATCCTGACCATCGAACACAACTCGCCCTGAAGTAGGCTCGTACAGTCGCATAAGGGTTCGACCCAACGAAGTTTTCCCGGAACCGGACTGCCCTACTACACCGACAGATTCACCCTGCTTCACAAAGAAGTTGAGGTTGTTCAGGATGGCAACCACCGGTGCCTTGGAAAACGCCCGCTTGGCACTCAGATCCGGCAAGGCAAGAGCGAGATCTGTTACTTCAAGCATTGCCAGTATCCACTGACCTTTCGCCGCGGTCATAGCTTCGAACATCGTCCCATAAGGCGCTCACCAAAGCCTCAGGAACCGGATTCAATGCGCTGTTTGGTCGGTCATAACGTGGTGTGGCCGCCATCAGTGCCTGAGTGTATGGATGCGTCGGAGCTTCGAAAAGGTCCCGCGCGCTCGACAACTCGAGGATTCGGCCCGCGTGGATCACACCCACGCGGTTACAGATCTTTGCCACCACACCAAGATCATGGGTAACGAAAAGAATCGCCGTACCCGAGGCAACTTGTAACTCTTTGATCAAACGCAGAACCTGACGTTGTATGGTTACGTCCAGTGCTGTTGTAGGCTCATCGGCAATGATCAATCGCGGACGACAAGCAAAAGCAATGGCAATAAGAATGCGCTGGCGCATGCCTCCGGAAAGTTCATGAGGGTACAACTTGACCACTCGTTCTGGTCGATTGATGTGAACATTGTCCAAAAGCTCGAGCACCCGTTGATCTGCTTCTTTGCTTTTCAGGCCCAAATGCAACCGTAGAACATCCGCGATCTGCGAGCCAATCCGAAACACCGGGTTCAATGAGGTCATCGGATCCTGCGGAATCATCGCCATATCCGTGCCCAGCAGTCGGCGTCGGGCCTTAACAGAAATATGGGTGATATCTGCACCGTCGAAAAGTATCTCGCCATCGGTGATTACACCCTGGGAGGGCAGGATGCCCAGGGTCGCCTTCCCGATCATGGTTTTACCCGCACTCGATTCCCCGACCAGCCCAAGAACCTCGCCCGGCTGCAAAGAAAGTGAAACGCCACGCAAAATTGGTAACGATGTGGTCCCTTGCTGTATTTCAAGGTGGAGATTGTGGATGTTAAGGAGCGCAGTCACCGACGCAGTACCGGATCAAGCGTCGACCGCAGCCCATCTCCAAGGGCATTGAACCCCAGCACTGCGACGACGATACAGGTGATAGGAAACACCATGAGCCAGGGTGCCTGATTAATGTATAAACGCCCTTCCTGAATCAACCCGCCCCATGTCGCCGCGTCACTGGCAACACTAAGGCCAACGTAACTGAGAATTGCCTCGACCACTACCGCGATTCCCATTTCCAACGTCAGCAGGGAAATCAGCAACGGCAGGATGTTAGGAAGAATCTCTTTGAACAGCCTGCGCCGCCTGGATAACCCGATCGTCACAGCCGAAGCTACGTAATCCTGCTGGCACTGGACCATTGTCTCGGCTCTCACTACACGGCAAAAACGGGTCCAGTCGATAACAATGATTGCGATGATGACTGCGTGCAAACCAGCGCCAATCACGGCAACCAGCACAATCGACAGCAACACCGCGGGAAATGCCATCCAGATATCAACCATCCGCGACACCAAGGTATCTACCCAGCCCCCATAGAACCCAGCCAGCAGGCCAACAGTGGTGCCCAGTATTCCAGTTAGTGTTGCGGCGACCAGTGCGACTGTAAGTGCCACCCGTGTTCCATAGATCAAGCGAGAAAGAACATCACGACCCAAGTTATCGGTTCCAAGGAGAAAAGCCGGGTCCGCTCCACTTACCCAAAATGGCGGGAGAAAGGAGTTCAGAAGATCCTGCTCGAGCGGGTCGTGGGGCGCCAACCATGGACTGGCGATAGCGGTGAAGACAATCAGCAGAAAAACGCTCAAGCCCACAATAGTTCGCGGGCTCGCAGCCAGAACAAAGCCAAGAGGGGAATGCCGGACCAAAATACTGTCAGTCATGACGTAGCCGGGGATTCAAAAACGCATAGGTCATATCGATCAATATGTTCAGCACGATGAACATCACGGCAAACGTAAGTACGATTCCCTGTATCAGGGGCAGGTCCCGATTGATGACAGCGTCGATGGCCATGTTGCCAAGTCCGGGATAACCGAAGATTCGCTCGACCAGCACCGTTCCACCAATCAGGAAGGTCATTTGCACCCCGGTCAATGTAACCGTGGGAATCAAAGCGTTAGGAAAGGCTTGCGAAACGACGATTCGAAAATGGCTGAAGCCCTTGACTCGTGCGAGCTGCACGTAATCCTGGGCCATGGATTCAATGATTGACGATTTCAGTAACCGTGTACCGACGGCAATCAAAGGCAGTGCCAGGGATAGTGCCGGCAGCACTATATGCTGTAGTACCGATGCGAAGACTACGAAATCACCTCGGAGCAGACTTTCAAACAGGTAGAACTGAGTTGCCGGATCGAACTCAACAGTGAGGTCCATGCGACCGAAAATGGGCATGAACGCCCACAGTACCCCAAAAATGAGAATGAACAATAAGCCCCAGAGAAAATCTGGAACTGCCTGCACGAAACCGGAAAATGCATCGATTAATACTTCAGGCCAATGCCCCTTCCACATGCTCGCCGTGATACCGAACCCAACGATCCCAACGAGCGCTATCACGATAGCAACGAACGCCAATTCCAAGGTAACCGGTAGCCGGCCCCCTATCAATTCGACCACGTCCTGGCGCATGCTGATCGATATTCCCAGGTTCCCGTTGAAAAGGTCGCGAATGTAAAACAGGAACTGCTGAAAAATCGACTGGTCGAGACCGTAGATCTCGCGCAGGTTCTGTATGTCCTCCGGAGTAGCGCCCGGACCGATCATCATCGCGATCGGATCGCCGGGCACTACCCGCAGGAGTACAAAATTTATAACGAGGACTCCGAAAAGGGTCGGTACCGACAACATCAGGCGCCGCAGAAGGGACGCCGCCGTCATCGTTATTGGTACCGCACGCCCTTAGTTCACGGAGCCAAGCTTTACCATCCCATCGTATGCGGAAGAATAAAATTAGAAACGTATGGTGTGAAGCTCAGGCCAGAACGATGAATGACTGGTTGAACCTGCTGATATAGCGGCAATACATAGGCATTGTCAGCAATATGCCGTGATACTTTCTTCCACCCGGCGATGCGCTTGTTTTCATCCAACTCGCCCCAAAGTGGCCCTATCATCCCATCTAAATCATCGGTGTCCCAGACCGAATGCGGGGAGGGGCCGAACATGGCATGGCCAGTCGAATCTTGAGGGTCACCCACCGAGTTGCCCCAGTTATAGAACGCTGCAGGAGCAAGCGTGTCTTGGGCGCGAAGCTCATAATGCTTGGCGACCTCGTAAACATCAATCTTGGCCTCGATTCCGACTTTGCGCCACATGCCTACGATAGCCTGGATGATCTCGTAGTCTTTGGGCAGATAACCACGGGTAGTCTGAATAGTCAGCTCCACGGGATTGCTCGGTGAAAAACCGGACTCGGCCAATAAGCTCTTGGCCAATTCAGGATCATAGGCAACTTTGATCGAAGGATCGTAAGCCGCGTATTCCGGCGCCTCCAGGGTATGCAACGGAACCCCGTAGCCTTTGAGCAGACGATCGACCAGCGCTTTGCGGTTAACCGCATGGACTGCGGCCTTGCGCACATTAGCATCGAGAAAGGGCTCAACATCGTTAAAGAAGATCATGGCAATATCGGAAACTGGAGTCGTTACACCGACTAAGCCGCTCTTATCTTTCAGGCGATCGTATTCTTCAAACGGAATATTTAGAGTCAAATCGGATGAACCGCTTTCGATCTCAGCAATCCGACTGGCCGGGTTTGTCACAAACTTGAAGACCACGTTCTCGATGGCCGGTTTGCCACCCCAATAGTAGGGATTGGCTTTTAGTCGAACGTAGGACCCGCGCTCGAATTTATCGACCATATAGGGGCCAGAGCCCATCGGCTTCTTTTCAAAGCCTTCTTTGCCGACTTTTTCATAATAATGGGGCGGAATCAGGTAGCCCGTAAGAAAGGCCATCCATTTGAAATAATCGGCCGTGTAACTTTTTACTGTGCCAGTAATCTCATTGCCATTGATCTCAAAATCTCCAACGCTCGCCCAGATGAAGCCGGCAACCGGGTTACCAGAAGCTGGATCAGAAGCGCGGTTGAGATTCCAGACCACATCCTGCGCGGTGATGGGCTCGCCATCCTGCCATTTAGCGCCGGACCGAACTGTCATATGCACCTTGGTTCGATCATCGTTCCAGCCCCAGTCCGTCAGCAAGCCAGGCTTGAAAGACAAATCGGGATTCTGATCGATATACTGATCAAAAACGGACTTATAGATAGACTGCAATTGTGGATTGACCGACGATAGGCCCGTTGTCGGATCCCACGCGGGTACGCCGACGTGGTACGCGATGGTCAAGCTATCCTTACCTCCCGCCATAACCACACCGGCTGCGGATAAACTGACCGCAGTTACGGCTACAGCCGCGACGAGGCACTTTTTCAGCCTCTTTATTGAATTAATTCTCATCGAAATTATCCTCCATTGCTTTAACTTGTTACGCCTTGGGGTACTGAATTTTTGCCCCTTGAGCAAATTCGATCGAAACTGCTGGCCATTCCTATGTTACCCGGCTCTTACAAACCTCGGTCGGTATTGCCTAGGCCCAGTGTATGCAAAATCATATCAATATGTAAATCCGTTAGGAAAACTACAGAAATAGCGGGCAAAAGGCCTTCACTGCAAAAATTCACCTTTGGGAGAGCATTTTTCCCAGCAACTGGCCCGATCCAGCACCGGTTCCCGCGCCTGGCCAGGTTGACGCGCCGACCATATACAGACGCTCTATGGGCATCCGGTAACGGGACCAACCGAGGGCTGGCCGAAACAGGAAATTCTGGCGCAGATGATGGCTGCCAGCCAAGTTATCACCCCCGACCAGATTTGGATTTTCCCGCTCCAGATCACTTGGCGAATAAACCGCGCGGCGCAAGATCGCACCAGGTAAATTGGGTGCATAGCCGGACAATTTCTCGACCACCCTGTCCGCATACCCCTCTTTAGCCCCAGCCCAATCTGTCGCCAGGATTGCACCTGCGGCATCCCCTTTGATTATTGCCGGCAAAACGCGAACCTGGAGCCAGAGAATGTGCTTCCCATCGGGCGCTCGACCCGGGTCGATAGCAGTCGGCTGACCAACTACGATCACCGGGCTGCCTGGCAACAAGCCATCTATAGCTTCGTTATAAGCTTGCGCCATATCAGAAAGAAACGGAGCCACATGCACGTAGGCAAAGCTCTTTAAACTGTTGCTTGCTTGCCATTCCGGCAGTTCTGTAAGCGCCAAATGAATCATCATTGTGCCCGGGCCGTACTTAAAGGAGCGCATATGCTGGCTGAAACCTTCGGGCAGAGCTGTATAAGGAATCAAGCGCCCGAAAAGAACCTGGGGTGCCAAATTCGCAACCACCGCTCGTTTCGCATCAATAATACGGCCATCGGCGAGCCTGACGCCGGTCGCAATATTGGCTTCGACCTTTACCTTCGTCACCTCGGTTGCTAGATGAATCTCACCACCCATAGATTCCAAGAGGCTAGCCATCGCACGCACGATCGTGTCTGCGCCTCCTTTACCAAGGACCATGCCAAAGGACTGATTGGCCATCGACTCAAGATACGGAAATAACGCCCCGCCCGCGACATCAGGTGCGAAATCCAAGTGCATGCCCCAACAAGCCATGAGGGACTTCACCTGTTCTGATTCAAAATTCTCCTCCAGAAATTCCCGCGGCGAAGAGAGGATTAATCGCAGCGTGTCAAAACACCAGGTTCGACCTTTTTCTCGCCACGCTTTGTACAGAACTCTTACCAATGCCCAGGATGGCATCGGGGTTCCCAATAGAGCGAATATGTGTGGCGCGTCATTACCGAACTCGGCGACCATTTGCCGCCATTGTTTGGCATCCGCTGACGAGAATCGGCCGATCAACTCCACGGTTCTCTCGATATCCAGATCAACCCCCAGCCATCTGCCATCGGGAAATACGGAACTGAAGGTCTGCG
>Ga0066854_10000343_pt1 | contig 16623 bp, 16 predicted proteins | sample ETNtaG_8_FD_65494 | JGI IMG/M metagenome (GOLD analysis project Ga0066854, IMG submission 65494) | Marine microbial and viral communities from oxygen minimum zone, Eastern Pacific Ocean - ETNP201406SV75 | ecosystem: Environmental > Aquatic > Marine > Oceanic | place: Pacific Ocean: Eastern...
CCTTAAGAGAGGAATCTAAAAATATCTCTGGCACTAAATCTTCTTCGCTCAAAATTCGCTGACCCACTTCATTCATCGCATCTCGAAACGAATCTACCTTGCCCTCATCTATGGTGAGTCCCGCGGCATAGGCATGACCGCCAAACTGAACCAGATGACTTGTACAATCGGAAAATGCCCGGTGAAGGTTGAAACGAGGAATGCTACGGCCCGAGCCTTTACCGATTCCATTTTCCAATGCGATCAGGACAACTGGCCGGAAATATTTTTCGACAATACGCGAAGCAACGATCCCCACCACACCACTGTGAAAATTTTCCGAAGCTAAAACAATCACCATGTCATTTTCCAAGTTCACTTCGCGACCGATTAGATATTCTGCTTCCTCCTGAACCTGCTCCTGAATTTTTTTTCGCTCCTGATTTATACCATCCAGAATACGCGCCAGTTCTTTCGCTTCTTTCAAGTCCACCGAAGTGAGTAAATGAAATCCGCTGTCCGCTTTCCCCAACCGTCCCGCGGCATTGAGACGCGGACCGAGGGCAAATCCTACCGAACGCGCATTGACTTGATTGTCCACATCGGCTACCGCCTTAAGTGCGACCAGTCCCGCTTTATCCGTTGTCGTCAGAACTTCGAGTCCGTGACGCGCCAGCACATGGTTTTCTCCGGTGAGCGGTGCGACATCGGCAATGGTACCCAGAGCGACAAGGTCCAGGTGACGTTTCATATTAGGCAATCTGTCCTTGCCCCAGCCCGCCTTATTATGCAGTGCATTGCGTACAGCCACGGCCAGTTTGAACGCCAGGCCCACTCCACTGAGAAACCTATAAGGATAATTGCATTCCGAGCGATGCGGGTTGAGCACGGCAATAGCATTTGGCAAACCTTCACTACCCACCTGATGGTGGTCTGTGATAATCACATCCAGTCCGATAGAACGTGCAAGATCCACCTCGCGCACCGCTGTGATTCCGCAATCGGCGGTGATCATTAGCGAGTCACCCGATTCTCTTATGGATCGCACTGCGTCCTCGTTTATTCCGTACCCTTCTTTCATGCGCTCTGGCAGGTAATACCCGACCTTCACATCTATGTCGCGGAAAAAATAGGTAAGAAATGCCGCTGAAGTCACGCCGTCGACGTCATAGTCACAGAACAAGCGGATCGATTCCTTATTTTCAATCGCTTTTAAAATGCGATCGACCGCAGGCTCCATTCCCGTGATAAGAAAAGGATCATGCAAGGACGAGAGAGACGACTCCATGAACACTCGCGCCTCATCCACCGTTTCTACCTTGCGATTGACCAACAACCTCGCCACCACTGGCGTAACGTTTAGCGCGCGAGCGAATTCATCCACTTTGTCAGGAGCCGGACTGCGCAATATCCATCGTTTGTTAAGTAGAGAAAGCATTGGGATAGTTAATTATTAGGTAATGCAAATTTCCCCAGCTCCCTTCGTAGAAGGGAGAGAAGAAAGTCCCCACTTTTTAAAGGGGGTTAGGGGGATTTGCCTTTAGGTCCTTGATCTCAAAATATAGATGTCTTCAAACAAACTCCTTCACCCCTTTAAAAGTCCTGCGATGAATAGAGCAAGGACCGTGTTCCCTGATGAGGTCCCGGTGAAGCCGTGTGCCATAACCCTTATGCCGGTCGAACTCGTATTGGGGAAATTCTTCGTGATATTTTTCCATGAGCCGGTCGCGAGTCACCTTGGCCAAAACTGATGCTGCGGCGATCGACTGACTGAGGGAGTCGCCCTTTACGATAGTCCATTGCTCAACTTCAGTAACGATGCGCTTGTTTCCATCAATGAGTAAGATGTCAGGCTTTTCCGGCAAAGCAGACACGGCATATTTCATGGCTAGCAAAGCGGCCTGGAGAATATTGATCTCGTCTATCGTTGCGACATCCACAATCCCGATGCCGTGGCCCAGGGCCTGATCCTTAATAATAGGAAACAGCCTCTCGCGTGCCTGGGGAGATAATTTTTTTGAATCATCGAGCCCGGCCAATTGCCACTCGGGTGCATACGCTACTGCCGCCGCCACTACAGGTCCAGCCAATGGACCTCGCCCGGCTTCATCCACCCCAACTATAATATTGTAGCCCTTTGTTCTGGCTGTGTTTTCGTATTCCAGCACAGTTCACCCCTTTTCCCCGAATGATAGGGCAACGTATCAAGTCGAGGCAACCTAATTATTGCCGAAGAGTTCGACTAAATTCTGACCCCCAAAACAGAAGTTGCAAAACACTATTAATCAAACTTATACTTCTAGCATGCGAACTTATCAAAAATTTCTGGCAGTAATCTGTATCGGAGTCATTGCGGCCTGCGTCACCACGCCGATTTCCAATAAATCGGCCTTCATCTTGATACCCATGGGGCAGGAAATTGCTCTTGGCAAGCAAGCATACAGTCAAATCCTTGAACAGGAAGAAGACTCGGAGGATAAAGTAACCACCGCACTGGTCGAAAGAACCGGACTCCGCATCGCGGAAGTAAGCTCTATGCCAAATCTGGATTGGGAATTCCACCTGATCGAATCGAAACAGCAGAACGCGTTTGCCCTGCCGGGAGGCAAGGTCGCCGTGTATACAGGTCTCCTGCCGGTCGCGGTAAACGAAGCCGGACTGGCGACTGTGATGAGTCATGAAATCGCACATGTTATCGCCCGGCACGGAGCACAGCGGATGACTCAGCAACTGGTTCTTTCCGCCGGATTGATGGTCGCGTCAATAAGCCTTGAGGACGACTCGCAGAGAGGCCTGATCATGGGAGCGTTGGGAGTGGGTCTCACCTACGGACTCACCCTGCCTTTCAGCAGAAGCAACGAAGCCGAAGCAGATCAGATCGGCCTTACCTACATGGCGCGCGCCGGATACGACCCTAATGAAGCCGTTCGTTTCTGGGAACGGTTTGCAAACGCTAAAGACGGACAGGAAATGCCCGAGTTTCTTTCCACCCATCCCACAGATAAAACAAGAATCCGACGGATCAATCGCTACCTTACCCGTGCGAACATCGACTACAACATGCTGAAGGTCAAATACGGGTTGGGTGAGACTCTCAACATTAAAGAGGCGGACGATGATAAAGATGATGAAAAAGAATCAGAACCCGAACGCCCCCAACCCATCCCCGGCGTATCCGTAGAAACCCTGACTCAACTTAAATTGAGCCACCACCATCATCACGCGGGATAAGTTTTTCAGGCCAATTACGCACAAAAAAAGCCCGAAAGGAAATTCTTTCGGGCTTTTTGAATAGCACTTGCTAAAAAGAGTAGTTGCCCAATGAATTGGGCAACTACAAAATATTGTGTTTAAGCTTTTTTCTTGACGGCCTTTTTCTTTGTTTTTTTCTTTTTATTCGGATCAAGCTTGGGCCGAAGCTCCTTCAGCCTGGCCGCTTTCCCTCTCAGCTCTCTCAGGAAATACAATTTGGCCTGACGTACTTTGGCATGCCTGATAATATCGAGCTTTTCCAATCGCGGGGAATTGAGCGGCAGGATTCTTTCCACACCTACACCAAAAGATACCTTGCGTATGGTAATAGATTCACGCGCACCGCCGCCATGCAAACGAATAACGACTCCTTCAAATACCTGAACACGTTCTTTCTCACCCTCGACAATACGGATGTGAGCCCGTACCGTGTCGCCAACGCGAACCGGGGAACGCTCCTTTTTTAATTCTCCAGCTTCAATTCGGTCAATCAAATTCATGAACTTCTCCTTTAGTGTGTACCGTTTTTCGATTCGTAGCCGTTTTAAATATTTTTAATCCGTTTATTATCTCGCCAGCAGGCGATCCAGTATGATCGCAACGGCCGCCCGCACTGGAAGATGATTGTATTCGCCAACCCCGTCAATGGGATCGAGAACATAATCGGCTTCCGTAAGAATACTTTTCTCAAGTCCCCAACCCGTGCCAAATAGCAGAAGGATGGGATCTCCGCCTCCGATTTTTTCCCGTAAACAGGGGAAATCGACGCTGTTAGGAAACTGGCTCGCACCGGTGGCTACCGTAACAGGTTTCCGCCCACACCGTTCCGTCAGGTCGCGTACCGTTTCCTTGATATTGTTCGTCACCCGCGTCGCCAGCAATGCTTCTTTACGGGTCGGGTTATATTCCGCCCCGTAACCTGTCATCCAGTGTTCAATCAACCGCTCGACGAGTTGCCGCTGTGTTTTGAGCGGAGTCACCACATAAAAGCTGTTCACCGCGTAAGTCCGCGCCGCTCGCGATATATCGTGAACATCAAGCGTGGTGACCGACGAGGTAACGATCTCGCCAATCTTGTTGAACACCGGGTAATGAATCAGGGCCAGGTGAATATCGTTCTTTTTATTATCAGCCAACCGGGTCAATCTCTTTATCTAATAGGTCGGGCCTTATCGCCGCCGTTTTTTTTAAGGCTTCTTTACGTTGCCAGTCCTGAATATTTTTATGATGCCCTGAAAGCAAAATATCAGGCACTTTCAACCCGCGAAACTCACGGGGTTTTGTGTACTGCGGATGCTCCAGCCTGTTTCCCTCGAACGATTCTTCAACAATCGATTGTTCATCCCCGACCACACCTGGAATAAGCCTTGAAATGGCCTCGACCATAACCATCGAAGGAACTTCCCCGCCTGCCATAACATAGTCGCCTATGGAAACAGCGTCATCGACAAAACTCAGAACCCGCTCGTCAACACCCTCGTATCGACCACAAACAAAAATCAGGCTTTCTTCCTTCGCGAGTTCCCAAGCCATCTTCTGGTTGAAAGACTTGCCACCAGGCGAAAGTAAAATCGTGCGCGCCCCCGGTCTCTTTTCCTTGACCGCCTCAATTGCGCGAACAATCGGGTCGATGTTCATAATCATTCCCACGCCGCCACCGAAGGGACTATCATCTACCCTGCGGTGTTTGTCGTACGTGTAGTCACGCAGATCGTGGAGCGCTATCTCCAGCAACCCCTCATCCTGAGCACGCTTGAGAATACTCTCACCAAAGGGTGACTCAAACATTTCCGGGAAAATCGTAATGATGTCAAACCGGTGTATCTTCAAGTAATCCCTCCACAGGATGAAAGACCAACCTCCCCACTTCGAGGTCGATTACTTTTACCACCGAGTCGATCATTGGAAGCAACAGTTCTTTTTCATCATCACGAACCACATAAACATCGTTGCTCCCAGTCCGTATGATTTCTTCAATATTTCCGTAGTAGCGTCCGTCTTCGTCGTAAACCTTGAGGCCTTCGATCTGAAACCAGTAATACTCATCTTCCGGCAATTCGGGAAGCTCGTCCCGCAACACATAAAGCGTCTGCCCGACCAGTTTACTTGCGGCCTCTATGCTATCCACTTCCTTGAACTTAATGATCAGGGGAATATTTTTGCCGCGAATAGATTGAATTTGGTATTCAGCAAAATCCTGCACCGGGTTGTCATGACTCAGGCGAATCTGTTTTATATCATCAAACCATGTTTCACCCATTGAAAGGTAGAGTTTTAAATCCCCTTTCAAACCATGAGTCTTAGTGACCTTGCCGACAGGTATCCAGTCCATTGCTATTCAATAATTTCCAGGACCGCCCTTTTCTTAAGCTTAGTGGCCGTAGCATTAAGGATGGCACGCATAGCATGTGCGGTTTTTCCTTGCTTGCCTATAACCTTGCCCAAGTCGTCCTTGGCAACTTTAAGCTCAAGAATCGTTGTCACATCGCCCTCTATTTCTTTGATTTCCACTTCATTCGGTTTATCCACTAAAGCCTTGGCCATTACCAAAATAAGTTCTTTCAACATCATGTACCTCCCCGCACCGCTATCACACGATACTGCATACCGCTCATACAATTACCACGGTACTGTACATCGCTTCCACGGTACTGTGCGTTTCGTTTTTCAACGTTTCATTTTTCAGCGTCCGCTACAACGGGAGGTTGAAAGATTCTTACTCGACCCCCGCTTTCTTCAAAAGTGAGGCGACCGTATCACTTGGCTTGGCGCCTTTCTTAATCCAAGCATTTACCTTTTCGGCATCTACCTTGATGTGGTTTTCAGTTTTAAGTGGGTCATAAGTTCCCAGCATTTCCAGAAACTTGCCATCGCGAGGACAACGCGAATCTGCCGCTACAATCCGGTAAAATGGTTTTTTCTTCGACCCTCGTCGGGTCATTCTCAATACAACAGCCAAGGTGTTTCCTCCTTCAGTGTTACAGGTTTTTAAAGTAATAATATTCTGTCTCGTAAACTTTAAATTCTATCCAAATGGACTCATCCCTCGTCCACCCATCATGGAACCCATGTCGAATCCACCTCGCCCTTTACCCGAGGCCATCTTCTTCATCATCTTCTGCATTTGCGCAAACTGCTTGAGCAGTTTATTCACATCGTTGACCGACGTTCCGCTACCGAGCGCAATGCGACGCTTTCGACTGGAGTTAATGATGTTATGTTTGTTCCGTTCAAAAGGAGTCATCGAATTGATGATGGCCTCAATCTTACAGAAGGCCCGCTCATCCACCTTGAGTCCTTTTAATTTATTTGCTCCTGGAATCATTCCAATCAACTGCTGAATCGATCCCATCTTTTGAATTTGTTTGAGCTGATCCTTGAAGTCCTCCAAGGTAAAAGCATTCTTCTTTATCTTCTTCTCAAGAACCGCCTGCTCTTCAAGATCGTAGGCAGTCTCAGCCTTTTCGACCAGGGACATCACATCGCCCATACCGAGCAGGCGTGAAACTATACGCTCGGCATGAAACGGTTCCAGCGCGTCCAGCTTCTCCCCCGTTCCAACGAAACGGATGGGTTTTCCTCCAGTCACACTATTGATGGAAAGTGCCGCACCACCTCGGGCATCACCATCCATCTTCGTGAGGATGACTCCATCGATACCGATCGCATCGTTGAAAGTACGAGCCACCTCTGCCGCCTGCTGACCCATCATCGCATCGACAACGAACAACGACTCATGAGGCTTAACCTTTTTCTTGATGGACATCAGTTCTTCCATCAACTCGTCATCAATCTGAAGTCGCCCGGCAGTATCGAGAATGACCACATGGATCATCTTCTTAGACGCCGCTTCGACCGCGCCCTGACAAATCTTTACCGGGTCTTTCTCACCTTCGGCCTGATAAACTTCAACATCAAGCTCGCGACCGATCACGTTCAACTGCTCAATCGCCGCCGGACGATAAACATCGGCAGGAACAAGCAGGCAGTTTTTCCCGTTACCCTTAAACCGCTTTGCCAGTTTACCCACAGTCGTGGTCTTACCCGCTCCCTGCAATCCCGCCATCAGAATAATCGTCGGCAGGGTGGGCGCCATGGTCAAATCCTGGAAATCACCACCCAGCAAAGATATCAACTCATCGTTGACGATCTTGACCATCTGATGACCCGGCGTCAGACTCTTTAAAACTTCCTGCCCAACCGCTTTTTCCCGAATACCTTCAAGGAACGGAGCGATCGCGGATAAACTCACATCCGCTTCAATCAGTGCAACCCGAATCTCGCGCAGGGCCTCATCGACATCGGCTTCCTTAAGAACACCGCGGCCCTTTAACTTTTTATAGATCGCTTCCAAGCGATCCGAAAGGCTCTCAAACATTTAAAATATCTAAAACGCTTTAAATAGCGGGGGTTTATGGGATTCTGTAAATGATTTAGTATATAATATCATTAATTAATGTCAACCGGATAATACTTCTGCCAATGCCCCCGAAAACCATTGTTTTATTGAGCGGTGGGCTCGACTCGACCACTACGCTGGCGATCGCCAAAAGTGAGGGCTATGACATATTCGCCCTCAGTTTCGATTATGGGCAACGCCACAGTGTGGAACTTGAGCGGGCCAAATCAATCGCCCGGAACATGAAAGCTGAAGAACATCATGTGATTAATATCGATCTTCGGCAATTTGGCGGCTCTGCGCTGACCGATTCCATAGACGTTCCCACTCATCGGAGCGAAGGAGAAATGGCGTCATGCATCCCCGTCACCTATGTGCCCGCGCGGAACACCATCTTTCTGTCCTATGCCCTAGCCTACGCCGAAGTCAAAGAATGCGACAATATTTTTATCGGGGTGAACGCGGTTGATTATAGCGGATATCCCGATTGCCGTCCCGAATTTATTACCGCGTTCGAAACGCTAGCCAATCTGGCCACCAAAGCCGGTGTGGAAGGATCGGGTAAAATAAAAATCCACACCCCGCTCATCCACATGACCAAAGCCGAAATCATCAAACAAGGACTCAACCTCGGCGTCGATTACGGACTCACCCACAGTTGTTACGATCCTGATGAGAGCGGGCTCTCCTGCGGCGCCTGCGACAGTTGCCAACTCCGCCTGAAAGGATTCAAGGAAGCAGGCGTCCCGGACCCGATCAAGTACCGGACTTAAAAACGAAGACAGGAAACCGGAAAACCTACATGCCTCCACTTTGCAAGCACCTTCGGCTTTAAAAAGGGGAATCTTTTCCCCCCTCACCCCACCCCTCTCCCCGTCGAAGGAGAGGGGGAAACGGCACCTTGAAATTTTAAAAGGGTTTTAAAGGAATTTTCATGAAAATTCGCAGACGGCGTGATAGTATGAAAGTTTCACATCTGGTTGGGGTTTGGCCGGATTGGTACCATCTCTTCCTACATTCATATAAAAATGCTGAATCCTGACACTATAAAAACTTACCTCACTTTTGACGATGTTCTCTTGCTACCGGGCCGCTCCAAGGTTTTGCCAACGGATGTAGACATTAAGACAAGGCTCACGCAGGAAATATCCATCAACTGTCCCCTCATCAGTGCGCCTATGGACACGGTGACGGAAGCAACGCTTGCAATCGCGCTGGCTCAGGAAGGGGGAATCGGTATCATCCACCGTAACCTGCCGCCGGAACGACAACGCAAAATGGTGGATCAGGTCAAACGCTCGGTGAGCGCGATGATCCCGGACCCTATTACGATGGACCCGGACCAGACTCTATCTACCGCGCTTCGTCTGATGGACAAATACAAGATCAAGGGAATTCCCATTACGAAGAAAAATAAACTGGTCGGCATACTCACCAACCGGGATCTGCGTACTGCTAAAAAACATTCGACTCCTATCCGCGATTTAATGACCCAGTCAAATCTGGTCACTTTACCGGAAGGCAGTTCCATGGCAACAGCCAAAAAACTTCTCAATAACAACCGCATAGAAAAACTACCTGTCGTTGATAAGAAGGGTAATTTGCGTGGGCTCATCACTCTCAAGGATGTTGAGAAAAACGCCCAGTTTCCCAACTCGACCAAAGATGCAAAAGGTCGCCTCATGGTTGGTGCCGCTCTGGGTGTGGCGCAAAACCCGATAGAGCATATAGAAGACTTGATTCGCGTTGGACTCGATGTGCTGGTGATAGACAGCGCCCACGGTCACTCTGAGAAAGTTTTGAAAACCATCCGCGAGATCAAGAAAACGTTTCCGAAGCTTCAACTCATAGGCGGCAACGTAGCTACTGCTGAAGGTACACGCGATTTGATTAAAGCTGGAGTAGACGCGGTCAAAGTGGGTGTAGGCCCTGGTTCGATCTGCACTACGAGGGTGGTATCCGGTGTCGGGGTTCCTCAGATCACCGCTATTTCAGAATGCGTCAAAGCGGCATCGAAGAAAAATATACCGATCATTTCCGACGGTGGAATTAAGCTGTCTGGCGACATCACTAAAGCTCTTGCCGCAGGTGCGCACACGGTGATGATAGGCTCTCTCTTTGCGGGGACGGAGGAAAGCCCTGGCGAAAAAATTCTCTTTCAGGGAAGAAGCTATAAGGAATACCGCGGCATGGGGTCTATCGCCGCGATGAGTCAGGGTTCCAGTGATCGCTACTTCCAGGAACTGGAACTTTCTGAAAGTAAACTGGTGCCGGAAGGGGTCGAAGCACGTATTCCTTACCGGGGCGGACTAGCCTTCACGGTGCATCAAATGATGGGCGGACTGCGTGCGGGAATGGGTTATTGTGGAGCGGCGAATATCGATGAGTTGCGAAACAAGTCGACGTTCATTAAAGTCACCACTTCCGGTTTGCGGGAAAGCCACGTCCATGACGTAATCGTCACGAAAGAAGCGCCCAACTACCACGTCGAATAACCGCTAGGCGCGGGGCCTATGACGTTACATTGACCTGCAATTAACGCTGACTGGGATACCTCAACATTTAAGTTTCATCCATATCGCCAGAACCAAAAACTACAATTTAGGAACTAGAAACTACGCCTCATGCCTACTGACTCTCTTCACGAACAGAAAATACTCATACTCGATTTTGGATCGCAGTACACACAGAACATTGCGCGACGGGTTCGCGAAGCAGAGGTCTTTTGCGAGATCCACCCCTGCACCAAATCGTTTACCGAAATTAAAGCCATGCGCCTGCAAGGAATTATCCTTTCCGGCGGACCTGCCAGTGTTCATGAAAAAGACGCGGTTCTTTGCGATCCGAAACTATTTGAACTGGGCATCCCCATTCTTGGTATCTGCTATGGCATGCAACTGATGACGCACATGCTTGATGGAAAAGTATCCCCGGCAAATGATCGGGAATATGGACGGGCGCAACTCAAGGTTAAGGAGTATTCCCATCTCCTCAACGGAGTAAAGAACAACTCTACGGTGTGGATGAGCCATGGCGACCGAATCGACAAACTCCCGACCGGATTCAAGGCCACTGCTTTCACAGACAATTCTCCTATTGCCGCGATTGAAAATTCTATACAAAAAATATACGGACTCCAGTTTCACCCTGAGGTAGTACACACCAGTGAGGGGATAAAACTGCTCGATAATTTTCTTTTCGGTATCTGCAAATGCGTCAAGAACTGGAGAATCGATTCGCTCGCTGAATATGCAATCGAAAATATCAAGACCCAGGTGGGCGACGGTCACGTCTTGTGTGGTCTGAGCGGCGGGGTGGACTCATCTGTTGTCGCCATGCTGATACACAAGGCCATCGGAGACCGCCTCACCTGCATATTCGTAGACAACGGTGTGCTTCGTGACGGCGAACGTGAAAAAGTGGAGAATGCCTTCCGCGACAACTTTCATATCAATCTCGATGTCGTAGATGCCGCCGACCGTTTTCTGAACAAGCTCGAAGGCGTGACGGACCCTGAAAAAAAACGCAAGATCATCGGCAACATCTTTATCGAAGTTTTCGAGGAAGAAGCAAAACGACTCGGCAATTTTGAATATCTGGCACAAGGCACCCTGTACCCCGATGTCATTGAATCCGTTTCATTCAAAGGCGGCCCCTCGGTGGTGATCAAATCGCATCACAATGTGGGAGGTCTGCCTGAGAAGATGCACCTCAAACTTGTGGAACCTCTTCGCGAATTGTTTAAGGATGAAGTGAGAAGACTCGGGCACGAAATAGGATTGCCAGATGAGATGATCAAGCGTCAACCCTTTCCCGGTCCGGGACTGGCTATTCGCATACTCGGCAATATAACTAAAGAACGCCTGGATATTTTGCGGGAAGCGGACAAGATCATTCTTGAAGAAATAAAAAAAGCGGGACTGTATAACGAACTCTGGCAATCGTTCGCGGTTCTGCTACCCGTAAAAACCGTGGGTGTCATGGGAGATGCCCGAACTTACGAAAGCGTAATCGCCATTCGCGCCGTCACCAGCACCGACGGAATGACTGCCGACTGGGCCCACCTTCCCTACGACCTGCTGGGCCGATTCTCCAACCGTATCATCAACGAAGTTAAAGGTGTTAATCGGGTTGTCTATGATATCAGTTCCAAACCCCCTGGAACCATTGAATGGGAGTAACTTTTTAGCGATATTTTTTCCATAAGTCATTGTAAATTATTTCGGGAAAAAATTTTATGACTATTATTGTTTTCCTACGTTTAATTTTTTGTGGGTAACATTCTACAATTTTTTTGACAATTTCTCGGCTGGATACGTAAGGATTTCTGACAGGGTGGGGTGGTAATGGGGGATTTTTATGAGGTCGTGCACGGTTCCTTTGTAGTGCATGAGGGTGATCATTTGATGGATCATTTCGCCGGCTTCGGGTCCAACTATATGCGCGCCTATGATTTCTCCGCTATCGGGAGCGCATAGTAGTTTCACATGTCCGTGGGTTTCTCCAAGGCACATTGATTTCCCGTGGTCGTTAAATGGATACGATGCTGTTAGATAAGGAATGCTTTCTGACCGGCATTCCTTTTCTGATAATCCGACGCTGGCCACTGGAGGGTCGGTGAAGGTGACGCTGGTTTTCAGTCGGTCATCGAATTGGCGTGATTCTTTTTGTGTCGCGTTATGCGCGGCTACCTCTCCCTGTTCGATTGCGATATGGACAATCTCGTGGAGTCCGTTCACGTCGCCCACCGCATAGATATGAGGAATGTTTGTCCGCATTTTCTGGTCCACCTCGACTCGGCCACGATTCGTACTGACTCCAGCGGCAGAAAGATTGAGTCCGTCAATATTCGGTTTGCGCCCCAAAGCCTGCAATATTGTTTCGGCTGTAGCGGATTTCTCTTTGCCATCGTGGGTGAAAAATACTGTGCGGATTGCTCCGGATTTTTCGACGCGCAATAATTTTGTTGTGGTGAAAACTTCCATGCCTTCTTCGCGGAACCGTGCTTCTACCGGGCGCGCGAGGTCTTCGTCTCCTTTGGAGAGGATGTGTTCGCTTCGCTGGATGAGGGTGGTTCGTGTTCCTATTCTGCAAAAAAATTGAGCCAGTTCGACCGCTACGGGTCCGGCTCCGAGGACAATCATGGACTCCGGTGCCTGGCGCAGTTCCAGAATATCGTCGCTCGTGAGGTAGCCGGATTCCGCTAAACCGTTAACAGGAAATTCGGCAATGCTGGAACCTGTCGCGATGATAAAATTTTTCGCGGTGAGTGTTTTCCCGCCGACTTTCAGTGCATTCTGCGAGATGAAGGAAGCATTTTCTTGGATGAGTGTGAATCGCGGATCATTGAGTTGCTCAACGCGATAACTGGCGAATTCGGCGATCAGTTGATTTTTGCGATCATTGATCGCGGCCAGATCGGCTGACGAGTTCTGGACGGACAGTCCAAATTCTTTAGCCCGTCGCATGAGTGAAAAAATGTCAGATGAACGGAGGATGGCCTTGGTCGGCATGCATCCGCGCAGGATGCACAGCCCGCCAAGTGGGCCTTTATCAACGATGGCAACTTTGGCTCCTGCGGATTGAGCTGTGCTGGCCGCGGCGTATCCTGCCGATCCGCCGCCAATGACAACCACATCGAAGTCCATAGTTTACCAAATTTCTGGGATCTCTAAAAACATAGCCGGATTTGCCATGAGCCTCCACTTTGAAATCAAAGAGGAGGCAATTGCAAACTGGAGGGATTTACAGTTATTAAGAGTCCTGTTTAAAGAGTCTGGCATTCCTCTGCCGTGAGGTTAAATTCCTTATAACAGTCTTTGAGAATGCTTCTGGCGTTATCAGCCATAAATTCATCCCCGGTTTTTTCGAACATTTCCACCGCCTTCAACAGGTGATGGATAGTTTCCTTCCCCCGTTTGACCGAGTAATGGAGCATTGCCAGATTACTGTGTGCCTTGCCAAATTCCGGGTTGATGCGAAGTGCTTCATTATAATGATGGGTTGCGTTATCTGTTTCCCCGATCAGGTTGCAGACAATGGCCAGACTGTAGTGGACCATAGGAGATTCTGGTTTCAGTCGCAGAGCTTCCCTGAAATGTTGTGCCGCTTCGATGTTCATGGGCAGTTTCCCGTAGCGGATGGCTAGATTGAAGTGGGCCAGAAAATGGTCCGGATCAATTTCGATGGCTTTTTTATAAGATTCAAGACAGGCTCGCGGATCGCCAGACTTGCCAGCATTGAGGCCTTCCTGGAACCAGGTTTCAGCGGACTTTTCGGATTGGGTTTCTGATGTCATATCGTTATTAACTCGTTCTATAAAAAATGGTGAAATAAATTGTTTAAATGGTGACCTGCATGTGGTTATGGATTGAGAGTTATGCTACCTTATTGCCACGCACACGGCAAGGGGCATGGCCCCGCTAATAGTATTTTTATTATTCAGGATGAATTTGTTATGTCTATAGAAGTAGGAACTGATGAAGAACGGATTATGCTTGGTCGTTGGATCAAAAAGGGCCAGGGACTCATAGTGGGTGGGTCCCCTTTGGGCGACGCCTATCTAGACCCCAATATCAAACGCCCGGATGACGTTCAGGAAAAGTCTGAGGAATACGTTAAGTTCGACCATGAGGCGGCCGAACAGTTGCCGTACCTGAAAGGACGCTTCCGGTATGAATTGGAAAAGTATTATCGCGACCGATACGGTCCATACCTGCCAAAGGAATAAATATTATCTATGTCCAAAGTAAAAATTTCAGAAATCGCAGACGCGCCGGCTGAAGGGTTAGGAAAACAGATTAACTTTTCCCACCCCTACACCGAAATGCCTTATTGTCTGGCCCTGTTCCACGTGGAAGAAAAATATTACGCATTAGTCGACGAGTGCAGGGTTTGTGGAGGAAGTCTTGGCAGGGTGTCAAACCTGCAAGGGATGTTTGCCACTTGTGATAAAGAGGAATGCCAGGTGAATATCAAGCGGGGAAGTTGCAAGTTCGACCGCTCATTAGTCACGCCCACCTATAAAGTAGCCGTGCAGGAAGACGGACTCTATATTGAAATCTGATCTATATAGCGCTGCGGAACGAGAGAAATTACTCCTTCTCCCCTAGCGGGAGAAGGTTGGAATGAGGGGGAATTAAAGGTGCCGAAGGCCTTCCACTTTGCACTAGAGTCTTGGTACTTTGTTTGTGCCGCGCCCGACCATCACCGTCGCCAGCTATGAAACTTTTGCACCCACTTTAAAAGTCCTTCAGGAGCGTGATCCTTTTTCCAGATACCTGCGGCAAACTTGTTCGCTTCGGACATAGTGGGATAGATGTGAATTGTGCCAAGGGTTTTGTTGAGTCCGATCCCATGCTTCATCGCTGAAACGTATTCAGCGATAAGGTCTCCCGCATGGTATCCCATGATCGTGACACCAAGGACACGATCTTTCCCCGGTTCGGTCAGTACCTTCACCATCCCCTGATCCTCGCCATCGGCAATGGCTCGGTCGAGATCGTCGATCCCATAACGCGCGACTTCATAGGCGATGCCTTGTTCTTTCGCTTCCTTTTCGTTGAGCCCGACCCGCGCCACTTCCGGATCTGTGAATGTACACCAGGGGATGACTCTGTAGTCGACCTTGAATTTTTTCAACGGACTGAACAAGGCGTTGACAGCGCAGTACCATGCCTGATGAGCCGCCGTGTGGGTGAACTGGTAAGGTCCGGCAACATCTCCGCAGGCATAAATATTTTGGTGTGTTGTGGTACGAAGGTAATCATCGACCAGTACCGTGCCGCGTGGCCCAAGTTGAACGCCGATTTCTTCGAGTCCGAACCCCTGCGCGTTCGCAGCGCGTCCGACAGCGATGAGTACTTTGTCGAACTCGATTTTCTGATCCTGCCCGTCCTTTTCGCAGATCATAAATTGTTTGCCGTTTTCGACAACAATCTCTTTGCATTTTGTGTTGATGCGCACATCGACCCCTTCAGCAATAAAGCGCTTGCGAATGGCCTGACTGACTTCATCATCCTCGCGGACAAGGATATCCGGCATCATCTCCACCTGTGTGACCTGGCTTCCCAGTCGGGCGAAACATTGCGCCAGTTCCGACCCTATGGGTCCGCCACCCGCGACCACTAGCCGTTTGGGGAGTTCGCGAATATCCCATAAATTGTCTGTGGTGAGAAAATCTACTTGATCCAAACCGGGAATGGGCGGCACAGCAGGACGCGCGCCGGTGGCAACGATGATATTTTTTGTCGTGAGAATTTTTCCGTTAACCTCAACCTCACGCGGCGAGACGATTTTTGCCGCACCGGTGATGCAGTCCACACCGAGTTGAGTGTAACGTTCAATACTGTCATGCGGCTCAACTTTTTTGATGACGGACTGAACACGCTCCATAATCTCAGCAAAATCAAAATCAGCTGACGCCGATTTTAATCCGAATTCCTTGTGCCGCTTTATGTAGGAAAGAATTTTAGTGCTACGGATGAGCGCCTTACTGGGGACACATCCCGTGTTGAGACAATCCCCGCCCATCTTGTGTTTTTCAATGAGCGCAACCTTCGCCTTGACAGCAGACGCGATGTAAGCCGAAACCAAACCCGCCGATCCACCACCAATAACAACAATGTTGTAATCCATTTTAGCCATAAGATATTTCCTTAACTCCTTAGTCCTTGGATAGGAGGAAGTAATAATCTCCCCTCCTTGCGAAGGAGGGGCTGGAGGAGGTTATTAAATCATTTCCACACAGTGTCGCACAAACCAAAAAAAACTTACAGGCACCTGTGATTTAAAGTTGAATGAAAGTTATTAATAAGAAGTTATCTCCCCGCCGGGGATTTGGTGGGGGCGTTTGTTGTTTTCGAGAGGGTGATCGGTGCCGGGTATGATTGTTCCATCGGTGGAGTAGAGGCCGATCTTGCTCCAGGTGCCGGACACAGTTTTGGCAACGTATTTCTTTTTTAATATCGCTTTCGGATTTTTATAGCCATATT